>Ga0256847_1001191_pt1 | contig 13831 bp, 9 predicted proteins | sample TeddybearmetaG_FD_189099 | JGI IMG/M metagenome (GOLD analysis project Ga0256847, IMG submission 189099) | Hydrothermal vent microbial communities from East Pacific Rise, Pacific Ocean - Teddybear | ecosystem: Environmental > Aquatic > Marine > Hydrothermal vents | place: Pacific Ocean: East... | reverse complement strand
CCCCGAGGCTCTGCCTCGGGTGTTTGAAAACAATTAGGCAGCAAAGCCAAGGCAGATCTTGTGGGATGAGGGAGCAGCTATGCGTGCTGCATTTGAGCTGCCTAGAATTTCCTGCCTGCCGGCAGGCAGGTTGGTTTCGTTTTTTTTCAATGAAAAAAGGAAAATCCAGCTGATAAGCGAATAATAAAATGAAATACTGATTTTGGTAAATCAACAATTTATATTTGAAAGATAAAGTATTTACTGTCTAGAGAAAAAGCTATTTTAAGCTTGTTAAGGAGAGGTGATACCCCGTCTGCTTGTGGCGGGGTAGTTCATTAGTCTTTTGTAGGAAAATCACTTTTTAAATAAACATTTTGATAAAGCAAGAGAAAAATTATCTGGCAAAACAAAAATAAATAAGTATGACGTGGGTAAAAGTTTGGTGAGATTATGCAAATTTCAACAAACAACTGTTAATTGCATTCTGATTGTGGAAATAATAAATTCAAATTGACAATAGTAGTAGGTGGATTTATGGGTAAAATAATGCATCCAAAGTTGAAAATGCTAAGAGAAAATGTCAACGTTATTATTTTTTTCTAATTCGTTTGATGAGAATTTCTTGATCTGAGAATATCATCCAACTGAAATCATACACATATCTGACAGTTTTGCCTTGATTATTGATATGGGAATGTGTGTAATAGGTAAAGTTAAATTTTTTAGCATCTAGTATGTCTCGTATGACTTTCATTTGTACTTTATTCTTCCCTAGTATTTCTAATAGAATAGACCTATTTCTATGTAATATCTTATCTATAGCAGCGGTCGCTAATACTGTGACATCTCGGAGCTTATAGGCGTAATCAGACTTACATTTTATCGAACAAAAAATTTTGTCTGATCTTCCTTTTAGTCCTGTTTTACACAATTTGCATGTACGTGTTTTATATGTTTTTAGCATAAGCACAAGTTAACGGTTATTATTCGAATAATAACCGTTAAGTATCGAATAATATCATAATTAATTAATAATAAGAGGTTTAAGTCATTATAAGTTGGTGAATTATATTTAATATTGCTTCTATGAAAGCTCAACTATTACATACGGAAGCAAAATCAAAGCGCATAAAAATAATAATACCCTACGAAGCGATTGAATGGAGGACTGAAATAAAGAAAATCCAAGGTATATGGTATCACAAACAACAAAAAATGTGGAGTGTACCTAATATTCTTACCAATTTGGAAAGGTTGAAATTGATATTTGGTCAAGAAGGAGAAATAATATTGACGGATGGTAGAAAAAAGCAACCAGAATTTAAAATGACACCAAGTATTGCTGAGAAGGTGGAAGCAATGCATAGGAAATTGATCCTCTCTGGAAGGAGTGAGAATACAGTGAGGGCCTATCGATCTCATACGCTTAGGTTTTTTAAATATTTTGAAAATCAAGAAATAGCTAAGTTGTCCAAAGAAACAATAGAAGAGTATGTCTACAAGTTGAAAATAAAACATGAGATAAGTGATTCTTTACAAAACACAATTATCAATGCGATCAAATATTACCTTGAACATGTACTTGGTCTGCCTCGGGCAAAGTATAATATAACAAGACCTAAAAAATCGTCAACGCTACCTGGTACGCTCAGTGAGGCTGATTGTTTTAAGATTATCAATGTATTGCCTAATATCAAGCATAAGGCAATTATGCATTTGTTGTACAGTGCAGGTATAAGACGAGAAGAGGTTACTAAACTGCGAATAGAAGACATCAGGAGTCATGAAATGATGATATTTATTAAAGGAGCAAAGGGTAAAAAAGATAGAACTACTGTATTGTCAGAAGCTGCTCTTGAGTTGCTTAGAGATTATGTTATAGCATATAAACCATCATATTGGTTGTTTGAGGGACAAACCGGGAGCAGATATAGTGCATCGAGCATAGCTAAGATATTTCGTAAAGCGGCGAAAGCTGCCGCAGTAGCGGAGTGGTCTACACCACATACCCTTCGTCATTCTTTTGCTACACATTTACTACAAGCCAATGTAAATCTTAGATTCATACAGAGTTGTCTGGGTCACGAAAGTCCTGAAACAACTCAGATTTATACGCATATAGCTAGTATAAACAATACTGTGGTTCGCAGTCCGCTTGATAGGATTATTGATAAAATGAAAGAAGAAGATGGTTCTGATAAGAATAAGGATACGGATAAAAAAGAGGAAAAGACATAACCGATATATGTGGAACTTGCTTATCTTGGTGTTCCACATACACACAAGATATATGGCATCTCCCTGCGGTCGATGCCATATATCGGTTTGGGGCAAGCCCCAGACATGTTGCCGCACCTCCCTACGGGAAGGAGACGACAACATATCACGGGATATGATTCCATCAAAAAAAAAATTGCTACGCAGTTTTTTTCTCGACGAAAACATATCCCCAAACCGTTAGCGGTAAATAGGTACAGACAAGGAAAATAGCTCACACTTTAATGCAGCGAATAGGTATGATATTTTATCTAATAGAAAAGAACATTTCCAATTAGATTATTGAAAATGTTAAATCCTTATAAAACGTCATTTCTGATTTAAAAAAAAATATATGAAAATTTTGCAAACAGTCTTATTGTTTTTTTTGCTTATCAATTTATCACTGAGCGCACAAATTCTAACGGAAAGCAAATTGCCAATAATTATCATCAACACCGATGCTAATGAAATTCCAGATGAGCCTAAAATTCCAGCCATGATGGGCATCATCGATAATGGCGTTGGGCAAATAAATAACGTTAACGATGCTTTCAATCATTACGATGGGCATATCGGTATTGAAACACGAGGGAATTCTACGCAGTTTTATGAGAAAAAAACATATACGATTGAACTTTGGGATGAAGCGGAAAATGAAATCTCAGAGCCGTTATTAGATATGGGTAAAGAAGAGGATTGGATTTTACACGCCATGGTCCTTGATAAAACTCAATTGCGTGTTCCAATGTGTTTTGATCTTTTCAGAAAAATGGGGCATTACGCAGCATATTATAGATTTGTTGAAGTGGTTTTAAACGGAGAATATCAAGGGATTTATATTTTGACAGAAAATATTAAAAGAGATGATGACCGTGTAGATATCGCAAAATTAGATGATGATGACATTGCAGGGGATTCCTTGACGGGCGGATATATTTTACGCATTGATTGGACGTGGGATGTTGATGAGGAAGATCTTTTTGAATCCAATTATGAATCTCAAGCAGGAATTCCTATGAAATATCAATGGTATTATCCAAAGCCTGATAAAATTCAACCGGAACAAAAGGAATACATCAGTAATTATATACATGATTTTGAAGAAGCCATTTTTGCTTCTGACTTTACAAACGAAGACGGGTTTCGTTATACCGATTATATAGACCTAAATTCTTTTGTTGATTTTCTCCTAATAAACGAGTTTGCCAAAAATTCCGACGGATATAAATTAAGTACTTACATGCACAAGGACAAGGATAGCAAAGGAGGAAAGCTAACGGCAGGACCAATTTGGGATTTTGATCAAACTTATGGCTTGTCAACTGTGTGTTCTAGTCACATTACTACAGGTTGGACTTATTTGCAAAATCAAGATAATTGTGGAAATCTTGGATCGATGCCATTATGGTGGCAGGAGATGATGTCAGACCCTATTTTTATTAACCGACTCAATTGTAGATGGAAAGATTTTAGGAGTAGTTTTTTACAACAAGATTCACTATTTCTATGGATGAATACACAGACTACTTTTTTAGAAGAGTCATTGGATCGGAACTTTGAAAGGTGGGATTTTATAGGTAATAATATTTGGTTCGAGCCTTTTCCAATTCCAGAAACTTATGAAGAAGAAATCAGCTATATGGAAACTTGGATTCAAGATCGTTTGGAATGGATGGACACTAATATGGTGGGGAATTGTGATGAGGATATCACTACAACCAAAGCAGTTTTAAGCGATAATAATTTTTCTTTTGCACCAAATCCAGCCATGGATAATATTTTACTTTATAACTTAAAAGGAGAACGAATAGTAATTCATGATGTCAATGGAAAGAAGCAAATTTCAACTTCTATAAATGAATCAGAAAAGCGATTAGATTTAAGTGCTTTATCTAGCGGGATATATTTTATTACTGAAGAATTTGCAGGAAACAGAATAACTAAGAAACTAATAATTTTGTAAATTATACGAATCCAAACATCAATCCAGATACGGAAGAAATACCTAGCAATGGGATTAATTTGAATTGTGATGGTATCGCAATAAACATTTAACTTTTTAATTGAAAGACGAAATTTGATAGTCGAATAAAAAACTACCGCTAACAGGCGTTATAAAATCATGACTTCCGTTGGTCGTCACGATTCATACCGCACACGTTATGCCCAATTAAAAAAAAGCCAGCCGCACAAATTGCACATTTGGTTTTTTGCCAACACAAAAAAACCAAAAGAGCAATTTCTTACCAACGCTCTGAAAAAAAACAGGTAAATTTGACAAACAAAAAAAAGGAAATACCGAATGCCAATATTTCAGAAATCTGTACTAAAGAAACACTTGAATAATCTCGACAGAGAAAAAGTAGAAAACGCATATCTGAAATTTAGAGAAAATTACAATCCTTCTAAAATAAAGCAAATAAAAACGCTTAAAGAAGAAGAATATCAAGACGGGTTTTTAAGAGAAATATTTGTTGACGTTTTAGGTTACACTTTACGACCAGACGAAAATTATAATTTACAACGTGAATTTAAAAACCAAACAGACGGAAAAAAAGCAGACGGAGCAATCTTAAAAGATGAAAATGCAATTGTTGTAATTGAACTAAAATCAACGAAAACAAAGGATTTATCCAAGATTACGCAACAAGCATTTAATTACAAAAACAATCAACCTGAATGTAAATATGTAATCACATCAAATTTTCAAAAACTACGTTTTTATGTAGATTATTCAACCGAATATGAAGAATTTGACCTATTCCACCTTGAAAAAGAACAGTTTGAAGTTTTATATCTAATTCTCAACAAAGAAAGTATTTATAGTAATCTTCCTTTAAAAATAAAAGAAGAAACAAGGTTTCACGAACAACAAATATCAAATACACTTTACAAAGAATACTCACATTTTAAAAATAGACTATTTAATAGTTTAGTTAAAAACAATACAGACAAAGACAAATTAACACTTTTTAAAAAATCACAAAAACTATTAGACCGTTTCCTATTTATTCTATTTGCAGAAGATAGTGGTTTATTACCGCCAAATTCAATATCAAGAATTGTAAAGCGTTTTGACCTATTAAAAGAAGAAGACGCTTACAAACCTGTTTACGATATATTCAAACAGTATTTCGGTTATATGAATATTGGCAGAAAAGGAAAAACAGCAAGTGATGATATTCCTGCTTATAATGGCGGACTTTTTTATGCAGACGAACTTATTGATAATTTAGTAATTGACGATAATGTTTTAATTGATGAACTTTTAAACCTTTCTAAATACGACTTTAACACAGAAGTTGACGTAAATATTTTAGGGCAAATATTTGAACATTCGCTAAATGAAATAGAAGAAGTTACTGCCGAAATAGAAGGCGGAATAAACGATAAAACAAAAAGCAAACGAAAAAAAGATGGAGTTTTTTATACGCCAAAATACATAACGCAATACATTGTAGAAAAAACAGTTGGCTCACTCTGTAATAAAAAACGAAAAGAGTTAAACCTTGAAGAAATAGAATTTGACGGAACATATAGAACCAAAACAGGAAAATTATCTGAAAAAGGAAAAACACTCTTTAATCAACTAAAAAATTATAAAGATTGGTTACTCACTTTAAAAATTATTGACCCAGCGTGTGGTAGTGGTGCTTTTCTAAATCAAGCACTCAATTTTTTAATTGAAGAACATAAGATAATTGACGATATAATTGCTGAATTAACTAATTCGCCAATGCGTTTATTTGACGTAGATAAATCTATTTTAGAAAATAATCTTTTCGGAGTAGATATTAATGAAGAAAGTGTTGAAATAGCAAAACTTTCGCTTTGGTTACGAACAGCACAAAAAGGCAGAAAATTATCGAGTTTAAATAATAATATCGTTTGCGAAAACTCATTATTGGCAAATTATAGCGAACTTTTCCCTACTATTATGGATAATGGTGGTTTTGATTGTGTAATTGGAAATCCGCCATACATAAAAGAAGCCACAAACAAAAGAGCATTTGATGGTTTACACGAGCATTATTGTTATCAAGGAAAAATGGACTTATGGTATTTCTTTGGTGATTTAGCATTAGAAATTATAAAAAAAGATTACGGTCTTATTGGTTATATCGCACCAAATAATTGGATTACAAATGATGGTGCTTCAAAATTTAGAAATTTAATAATTAGCAAAGGAAAACTAATTGAATTTATTGATTTTGGAGATTTCAAGGTGTTTGATAGTGCAGGAATACAAACAATGATTTACATAATGGAAAGAACAAATGAAAATGAAAATTATTCATTGGACTTTTCTAAAGTTTTAGATAAAAAGATAAAACACGAAAATGCTCAACTTTTCCTTGAAAGAATTATTGACCCTAAATTCGAGTATTATAAAACTGAAATTTCAAAAGAAGATTTAGTAAATCAACCTATACATTTTATAAACTCAGAACTTAGTTTGATTATTGACAACATCAAAGACAAAACTAATTTCAGTTTAAATTCAAAAGAAATTGCATCAGGAATTGACCTCTTACAAGATTTTGTAAACAAGAAGCATAAAGAAGTAATTGATAATGTTGAAATCGGAGATGGGATTTTTAATATAAGTCAAGATGAATATGAAAGATTAAACCTTAGTGCAAAAGAAAAAGAGTTAGTTAAGCCATTTTACACTACAAGTGAATTACATAGTTATTATGGTAATAAGAAAAATAAATATTGGATTATTTACACGAATTCATCATTCAAAGATGAAAGTAAAATGGAACTATTTCCGAAACTAAAAAAGCATTTGGATAAATTTTTAGAAGTTTTTACTTCTGTCAACAAACCTTATGGATTGCACCGTTCAAGAGACCAACAATATTTCACAGGTGAAAAAATATTTTCTTTAAGAAAATGTTCTGTTCGTCCAAGATTTACTTATACTAATTTTGATGCTTATATAAATAGAACATTTATGGTTATTAAAACCGAAAGGATTAACCAAAAATATTTAACAGGCTTATTGAACTCTAATTTAATAGCATTTTGGCTGAAATTTAAAGGCAAAATGCAAGGGAACAACTATCAAATTGACAAAAACCCTTTATTGAATTTACCAATAATAAAGCCATCAGAAGAAGTACAAATACAAACATCAGAATTGGTAAAAATAATAATAGCAAATAAGCAAAAACAAATAGATTATAGCAGTTTATTAGAGAAAGCAAAAACGGAAAACAATTTTGAACGTGAAATACAACTTGAAAAGGAATTAGAACAAATAAATGCTGAAATTATAACCGCAGAAAGCAGTATAAATGCAACTATTTACGAACTCTACGAATTAGAACCGAAAATAATAGCAACAATAGAAAATAATATAAACCTGTGAAAAAGCCAACGCATAAGCCATACACATTTACAATTCGCTACAGCCAACAGCACAAGGCAAAAATTGCAAAAGAGTATGTCTTGCCAACGCTACAAACTGAACGGAAAAAATAAAAAAAGGGCATAACAAAGTGTATAAATCATTGGGCAATAGGTGGTTAAATCAAAGTTAGTGCTTTTTAATAAATATAGAGATAAACTGAAAATGAAGTGCTTCAAAATGCCCAACGCTTCATACACAAACCGATATATGGCATCTCCCTGCGGTCGATGCCATATATCGGTTTGGGGCAAGCCCCAGACATGTCGCCGCACCTCCCTACGGGAAGGAGACGACAACATATCACGGGATATGATTCCATCAAAAAAAAAATTGCTACGCAGTTTTTTTCTCGACGAAAACATATCCCCAAACCGTTCTGTGTAATTATAAAAAATCAAAATGAGGATAGAAATATGAAAGTGAAAAGCATTTTACAAATGAAAAATTTGGAAGCTAAAAGTTTCTTATTAGAGTCTAAGAATTATGCTAATTTTCAAATACCAGAATATTTTGATTTTCAAAAAGTACTAGACAAGGTTGATAAATTAATTCTTGGAAAAGATTTAAAAACTTTTCACTCGACAAAGATTGATGATAATGGCAAGAACAAGATACTTTATCCTTCAGAGTTGGAAAATGTAAATTACAAATTCGTAAACAACAAAGATGGAAAGTATTCCTATAGACCATTTCAACTCATACATCCAGTTCTATATACAAGTTTAGTTCAATTACTTACAGAGAAACAAAATTGGAAAAAACTCAGAAAGAGATTTAAGAAGCTTCATAAAAATAAAGAAATAGAATGTATTAGTATGCCTGTTAAGTCTATTAAGGAAGATATGACAGATTTAAGTGCCACTATTTTAAACTGGTGGTCGAACATAGAACAAAGATCAATTGAATTAGCAATGGACTATGATTATGTTATCCATACGGATATTACTAATTGTTACCCTAATATTTATACACATTCAGTAGCCTGGGCTGTTGAAACAAAGACAATTGCCAAGAAAACTCGTGATAGTTCACTTCTAGGGAACCAAATAGACAGTATGCTACAAAGCATGTCATACGGACAAACAAATGGTATACCACAAGGCTCAGTATTGATGGATTTTGTTGCAGAATTAGTTCTGGGTTATGCCGATTCAGAACTCAGTAAGAAAATAAGTCGACACAAGGGCAAGTATAAAATATTAAGATACAGGGACGATTATAGAATATTTGCAAATAGTCCTATTCTAGCAGAAGAAATAATGAAGAATTTGACTGACATTTTAAGTGATTTAGGTCTTAGTTTAGGGGCTTCTAAAACTATTGTTAGTCAAGATATTATCCGATCTTCAATTAAAAAGGATAAGTTGTCTTGGATCACCACGGTGAATTATAGGTACAGTTTTCAAAAGCAACTTTTACTCATAAATGATTTTTCGCATAAACATCCAAATTCAGGTCAGCTGAGTAATGCTTTGGAAAAATTTTATAGAAGAATTGAAAAATTTAAAAAAGAGTTTAATGACACTTATGCTTTAATAAGTATCATAGTTGATATTGCTTATCGTAACCCAAGGGTTTATCCTATCAGTACAGCAATCATAAGTATTCTGATAAACCAACTTTCTATGAAGAATCAAAAGCTTGTCATCAAGAAAACAATTAAGAAATTCGGAAGAATTCCTAATACAGGGCATATGATGGTTTGGCTTCAACGGATTGTTGTTGGCATTTCATCACAACAATATTTTGAGGAGAAGCTTTGTAAGATAGTAACTGATGATAAAAAGAAACTATGGAATTCAAAGTGGCTAAATGGTAAGTTGAAGCAAATTGTAAATGATACCAGTATTGTTAATCGGAAAGTTATCGAAAAACTTGATAAACATATTCCAATTAGTTCTGTAAGGGAAATTGGTTATGATGCTTCGGTTGATTTTAGTAGTCCCATGATTGTAGAAGGGAGAGATGCTGAAGACCTAAGTTGAATTGCAAAAAGATAGTGAAAGAGCATTTAGATATAACCGTAACAAAGAAGAAAAAAACACAGAACAATAGATAAGAAGGAAGACTTGCTATCGCTGCGTCCTCCTCTTATCATCACCGTTACTATCCATCAAGATATAGAAAACTAGAAAATTAAATCCTTATGGCTTAATTGAATACCTTTGTTTTAGAATCTGGCTATTATTTGGTAACTCTCACTCTTAATAAAGTAACTATGAAAATCATCAGTACCCTTATCCTTACCTTTTTCTTGTCTTTTAATTTAAACGCGCAGGATAAAGTAAAACTCATAGGAGATTTAGAAATTCAAACAAGCGTCTCGGACTCATCCATTTTTATCGGTGCAAATGCTGGGTTAAATGATTTTGGAGGTCGGAGGAATACTTTTGTAGGAGCTAATTCAGGTATGATGAATTCTGGTGGAGAGAAAAATGTATTCATTGGATACAATTCTGGCAAATTTACGAATCAGGGTGGAAATGTATTTTTGGGTCATGAATCGGGTATGAACAACTCCAATTACAATAACATATTTATAGGTAATAGTACGGGAAAAAATAACACAGGTTTTGAAAATACAATGATAGGAACACAGGCCGGTCTTTTCAGTGATGGCAGCGGTCATGTATTCCTTGGGTCGTTTGCTGGAATTGGGGAAACAGGCAATAATAAATTATATATTGAAAATTCCAATTCAGCTTCGCCGTTAATTTATGGAGAATTTGATAATGACCTTGTACGTATTAATGGAAATCTGGGAATTTCAAACCTAGACCAAGATGAAAATGCGGACAGTTTGGTAGTCTGGTTATCGGATGGAACACTAGGGTGGAAAAGCGTATCTGATCTCCCTAGTGGATCTTCAACTTGGACTTTAAGTGGAGATACAATTTCAACAACAAAGCTAGTAGGCATAGGGACAAATTCTCCTGTGGCGAAATTGAACCTAGTTGGGCCATATGGCGATCCACTAATTCCGGGGACCAATTCTAATGGGATTTTAAGAATTGGTAGCAGTACAATAGGTGATGCTTTAGATATAGGTAAAAAAACAGGAGGTACATTTGACGCATGGCTACAAGCTGGATTCTCTGGAACTGCTGATCCAATAAGCTTGCAACCACTAGGAGGCAATGTGGGAATCGGACTTACCTCCCCGAGTGAAAAATTAGAGGTTGCTGGTAATGTAAAAGTTGCCGGAATTATTAGTGGGGTGAGTGATCCTGTGAATGCTCAGGATGCTGTAACCAAGTCTTATCTCAACCAATTATTGCTTGATTTTGCTTTAGCCACAATAGTAGACACAAGTAAAACAGTACAAGGTCTTCTTACTGCCGGCATTGCCCCGACCAATATACTTGCTAGTGGTATCGACAGTAGTTACTTTATAGGTAAGAACCACGAAGGAGGAATCATATTTTATATGCAAGCTAATGGAACGGGACTTGTTTCTGCGCCATCAGACCAAAGTGTAGCAGCAGAATGGGGTTGTTTTGGAACGGCTATCTCTGGTGCGGATGGCATGGTTATAGGTACAGGCAATCAAAATACAATTGATATTGAAGCAGGATGTGGAACAGGTGGCACAGCAGCAGATATTTGTGCCAATTTAAATCTCAATGGTTTTTCTGATTGGTTTTTACCATCTATAGACGAATTACATGAAATATATTTAACAATTGGGCCAGGAGCCTCTCCCCCAAATCAGAATATTGGAAACTTTAACGAAGATCAATATTGGAGTTCTACGGAATTCTCTGATGTTTGGGCGTATCGATACATATTTATTAGTGACACTCAAGCGAGTGCAGGTAAGGCAGGTGGGCTCCCTGTTCGTGCTGTCCGAGCTTTTTAACCATTTATTTAATTCCATTGGAAGCGGTAGATTTTAATTGTTGTTATGGCGTTGTATTATGATTTACCAGTGTTCAAGGAAGTGTATTGAAGTGATTTAAGAACATAATGCTAATTCCTTTGCAAGCCATTGATTCACAATGTTTCAGCTTTTCATCGGCACTTAGCTATGGCTAAGTTTCTCCAAAAGAGCTTCATCTTGTAAACCAAGCACTTACAAATCATTTTAACCTTAGTTTTTAAATCACTTCATTACTTAATCTTAAAATATTTGAATATATAAAAGATCTTCCAAAAGAATATAAGTATACATTGGGCCAAGATATGAAGTGAGATGGTGTACAATTGGTAAGAAGTATCTATAGAGCCAATAAATCAAAAAACAAGAGAAGAATACCTCGAACAGTTTTTAGACGACTTTGAGGTATTGAAACTAGAAATGCGCCTGTGTGTAGATATGAAGATATTGTCCATTAAAAAACAAGCTGAGCTAAGTCAAATGATGGAATAGGAAATGCTAAGTTTATTTTGAAATAGAAAGGCGGAAAGTAACACTAGATAAGAAGTAAGAGCTCCTTCGTCGCTCCTCCTCTTATCACCGACGATATATGGCATCTCCCTGCGGTCGATGCCATATATCGGTTTGGGGCAAGCCCCAGACATGTTGCCGCACCTCCCTACGGGAAGGAGACGACAACATATCACGGGATATGATTCCATCAAAAAAAAAATTGCTACGCAGTTTTTTTCTCGACGAAAACATATCCCCAAACCGTTATCTTCCAGAAATAATGGTCATGAAATACATTAACGAGCTTCATTTGGGATTGTGCAAAAAAGGATAATACTGCCAAGCAAAGCGATTTAGTAATTTCAACCTAAACGAGAAGAAGGTTAAAATGATCAAGTTGAAGCACAGAGCACTAGATCGGTAGAAAATTTGATATTTGTCAAAGTACCGAACATTGATAGAAATATAGATTCATAAAGTCTCGAAAAATGTATTATTTTTAGGTTGATAAGATCGAAGCTAGGTTGCGATGAATGAGAATCCGTAAGATAACAAAATGTGGACCATGCCAGACTTCCTTCGGTCGTCCGTCAGGTACATAGGTCGTTACTGACCATAATAAAAATAGAAATGAAACTGACTTACATAACATTGTTCTTGATCTCACTAATGACTCTGAGTTGTTTTAGTGATGTCGAACGAAATGAAAAAAAGTTAAATTACCCAACAGATGAGTATGAGATTGATTTATTAAGTAAGGATAGAATTGAAACAAAAGGAGGGCTTATAATAATATTTGGTAATGAAATCATTGGAAACATTCAGTCTGTTGCTGAAGGACTTGATATTATTGTTAAGGTGAATGAATTTTATGAAGTTTCAGATTTTATCTTTAATAATTTGCAGACAGTCACTAAAGATAATAGACTTCTAGAGTCTGCAGGGATGTTTAAAATTGAACTGTTTTCAAATGGAAAGAAATTGAACCTCGCTGATGCCAATGGTTTATCAATCTTATTTCCAATTAATGGTGAAAATAGAAGTGAATTTAAAAGCTTTGAAGGTGAGTTATCAAGGAATAATGGAATAGTCTGGAAGAACCCATCAAATGCCGAAGAAGTTGAATTGCAACAGGATACGATGCCTATTATAAACTACTCGTATGATGAAGATGGAGTGCTAATAGATTCTTTTATTGGACAAAGTAGAAATTTTGAACATATTCAATTAAATTATTTGAAGATTCTGCCTAAAGATTTGAATTGGATAAATATTGACAGATTCCTCAAGATGAATCAAAATGAATTGACTAAAGTGGATATTGAGATAGAAGGAAAATTTGATGAGCGAGTGGTAGGAATAGTTCTAAAAGGATTAAATAGCTATATAAGCTTATATTCGATGAATGATGAAAAGAATAAATTTGAATCAAACATTCAACTACCGAAAGGCGAAGAGATCAAAATAGTTGGATTCTGCAAAAAGGGAAATGACTATTATTTATCAGAAAAAGATATTATCGTTGGAGACAAGGAAAATGTAATTCTTGATCTTTCCTTAATACCTATTGAAGAATTACATCCAAAATTAAAAAGATAGATACGGTCAGTAACACTGAGTATAATAGAAGCTTTGCTATCGCTGCAGCCTCTATATACTCTTGGGACGATAGGTGGCATCTCCCTGCGGTCGATGCCACCTATCGGTTTGGGGCAAGCCCCAGACATGTTGCCGCACCTCCCTGCGGGAAGGAGACGACAACATATCACGGGATATGATTCCATCAAAAAAAAAATTGCTAC
>Ga0256847_1001190_pt1 | contig 13844 bp, 16 predicted proteins | sample TeddybearmetaG_FD_189099 | JGI IMG/M metagenome (GOLD analysis project Ga0256847, IMG submission 189099) | Hydrothermal vent microbial communities from East Pacific Rise, Pacific Ocean - Teddybear | ecosystem: Environmental > Aquatic > Marine > Hydrothermal vents | place: Pacific Ocean: East... | reverse complement strand
CATCAAAGCGTGCACCAATGGCAATTAACGTATCACAGTGATGCATTGCCAAATTCGCTTCATACGTCCCATGCATGCCTAACATGCCCAAAAATTGTTTGTCCGTCCCTGGGTACGCGCCTAACCCCATTAATGTACTGGTGATCGGATACCCTAAATTTTTCACCAACGTGATCAAGGCCTCATGCGCATTATCCAAGACCACACCGCCGCCACTATAAATCATCGGCTTCCGCGCAGACAAAATCGCATCCACTGCACGTTTAATCTGGCCTTTATGGCCTTTCACAACCGGATTATACGAGCGCATAGAGACTGTTTTCGGATACTCATATGGGAGTTTTATCTGCAAATCGGTAATGTCTTTGGGGATATCAACAACCACCGGCCCTGGGCGCCCTGTGGTCGCGATGTAAAAGGCTTTTTTCATCGTCGTGGCGATATCTTCTCGATGTTTAATGAGAAAATTATGTTTCACGCACGGCCGTGTAATACCGATCGTATCGACTTCTTGAAAAGCATCACTGCCAATCACCGGCAAAGACACTTGGCCGGTGATCACCACCAACGGGATAGAGTCCATATATGCCGTCGCGATCCCCGTCACCGCATTCGTCGCACCGGGGCCAGACGTGACCAAACACACACCCGGTCGGCCTGTAGACCTCGCATACCCATCCGCCGCATGCACCGCAGCTTGCTCATGGCGGACTAAAATATGCTGCACATCTTCTTGTTGAAAGAGTGCATCATATAGGTGCAAGACCGCGCCCCCCGGATACCCAAAAATTTTCTCAACACCTTCGTCTTTTAGACAGCGGATGACGATCTCGGCCCCACTTAATTCCACAGCATATCTCCCGGTTCAACGGTTCGTAGGAAACCCAAAGAAAAACCCGTAGCGTATTGAAAAAACCAATACCCTTCAAGCATTTTCACAAGCACTAATTCTAATACATGCCAGCGTCTTTTCTCCTATCAAAAACGCTTATCGAAACATAAACCGTTGCTTGCCAAGCTCACCGTTCTCGTTCAAGCTATAGCGCCCACCGCACACCCTAAGGATATATCTGATGCCTTACCTAAAAATCCACAGCAACGTACTCACTGACAAGCCCAAAGAATTACTCACAAAAGCCTCTGCTGCCGTCGCCATTGCGCTGGATAAGCCGGAAACTTACGTCATGGTGGACTATGCACACAATATCAATATGGTTTTTGCCGGTAACGCGACACCACTGGCATATTTAGAGTTGAAAAGCATCCAATTACCCGAACACAATACTGCCACGTTATCCCGCACACTCTGTGACCTCATCACCGACACGCTGCACATTACTCCCGAGCGTATCTATATCGAATTTGCTAACGCTGAACGGCATATGTGGGGATGGGACAAACGCACCTTTGCGACATAAGGCAACCGCCTTTATTCTCCTTTTCGGGGGAAAGCCACAATATCTTCAGGCTCTTCCGATTTTACATCGGCCTCTTCTTTCTTTTTCTTTTCTTCATCCGTTTCTAACAAACTCATCCCAGACAAACCACTCCCGCTCTCAGGCCCACTGGTCTCTTCGTCTGACACCCCTTTGGATAAACTAATGCGCAACCGCAAATTATTCGCCGAGTCTGCATTTTTCAACGCCTCATGAATATTGATTTTCCCGGCTTGGTGGAGCTTAAATAAAGCGGTATCAAACGTCTGCATCCCAATCGTTTCTGATTTTTGCATCACCTCTTTAATCAAATTGACCTCACCCTTTTTGATCAACTCTGCAACCGTTGGCGTCCCCAACAAAATTTCAATCGCCGCACAACGCTTACCATCAATCGTTGGCATCAAACGCTGCGACACAAAACCTCTGAGATTCAACGACAAATCACTCAACACTTGCGCATGACGCTCTTCTGGAAAAAAGTTCACAATCCGGTCTAACGCTTGATTCGCGTTATTTGCGTGTAATGTCGAAATCGCTAAATGCCCCGTTTCTGCAAATGCCAACGCATGCTCCATGGTCTCACGATCACGAATTTCACCAATCAAAATAACATCCGGTGCTTGGCGCAGCGTATTTTTTAACGCATCTTCATAACTATTGGTATCAACACCGACTTCACGCTGATTAATGATCGATTGCTTATGCGTATGCACAAATTCAATGGGGTCTTCAATCGTAATAATATGGCCTTTACTATTACGGTTACGGAAATCAATCAAGGACGCTAACGAGGTGGATTTACCCGACCCCGTGCCCCCCACAAACAACACCAAACCACGCTTGGCCATAATCACTTTTTTGAGGATCTCTGGTAAGCCCAATTTTTCAACGTCCGGTATCTCTGTCTCAATATTCCGCACAACCATACTGAACTCATTGCGCTGTTTAAAAATATTCACCCGAAAGCGCCCCACACCCGGCTCAGAGATGGCCATATTTAACTCTGGCACCTGCTCGAATTCTGCTTGCTGTTCTGCTGTCATGATCGTGTAAGCCAGCTCTTTTACCCGACCATTGGCTAATGGCTGTTTTTCTAGCTGCACCAACTCACCTTGAAATTTCGCACTCGGCTTGGCCCCGGTACTGAGATACAAATCCGATCCGTCTTTGGCCAACTCCCGCAAATAATCTAAAAACTCCATACATCCCCCAAATCATTGCATTGCTGTTCAGTAGTATAGCCTGCTCTTTCTCGGTTAAAATAAGCATGATAAACTTGGTGCCCAGCAACCATTAGCGAACAAAGATATGCGCGTCTCCCAATTCCCCCTTTCCACCCTTAGAGAAACACCGGCGGATGCTGAAATCATCAGCCATCAACTCATGTTAAGAGCCGGGCTGATTCGAAAATTGGCCTCTGGTTTATACACTTGGCTGCCCCTTGGGCTCAAAGTTTTGCGTAAAGTCGAAGCGATTATCCGCGAAGAAATGAACCGTATCGGTGCGCTAGAAGTGTTAATGCCCACCATCCAACCCGCCGAACTATGGCAAGAATCCGAGCGCTGGGACAAATATGGAGCCGAATTATTGCGCCTAACAGACCGCCATGACCGCGCTTTTTGTTATGGGCCAACGCATGAAGAAGTCATCACTGACCTGATTCGACACGAACTCACCAGTTATAAATCACTGCCAGTCACGTATTATCAAATTCAAACCAAATTCCGTGACGAAATTCGCCCACGGTTTGGCATCATGCGCGCACGCGAATTTCTCATGAAAGATGCCTACTCTTTTCACACAGACAATGACTCCCTACAGACAACCTACGCACAAATGCACCGCACATATTGCCAAATCTTTTCCCGATTAGGCCTAGATTTCAGATCAGTTCAAGCCGACACAGGCAGTATTGGCGGCAAAACATCACACGAATTTCATGTCTTAGCCGACTCAGGCGAAGATGCCATTGCTTTTTCAAGCGCAAGTGATTATGCCGCCAATGTAGAATTGGCGGCGGGTACACCATTACCAAACGAGACCGTGGCCTCTGACGACCCAATGTTAACGGTCGAGACCGGCAAAGCAAACAGCATTGATGACATTAGCCAACACCTGTCCATTCCGCCAACACGTTGCCTCAAAACTTTACTCGTACAAGGCAGTGAAACGCCCGCAGTCGCCTTATTACTGCGCGGAGATCACGTCTTAAATACATTCAAAGCGGAAAAATTACCTCAAGTTGCCAGCCCACTCCAATTGGTTGAGGCAACGGTTGTGCGTCAAGTGGCCGGGTGTGATCCTGGTACCGTCGGCCCCATTGGCCTCGAAATCCCGATCATCGCAGACCTTGGCACACAGCAAATGGTTGATTTTGCCTGTGGTGCCAACCGCAATGGGCAGCACCATACACACGTTAATTGGGCACGCGATTTACCCAGGCCTGAAACGGCTGACCTTCGAAACGTCTGCGAAGGTGACCCTAGCCCCGATGGCAAAGGGCAAATCAAAATAGCCCGCGGCATTGAAGTCGGTCATATTTTTCAGCTTGGTCAAAATTACAGCCAAAAAATGCAGGCAACAGTCACCGATGAAAACGGCCGCCCCACCACGCTCACCATGGGCTGTTATGGCATTGGTGTTTCCAGAGTCGTCGCCGCAGCGATTGAGCAACACCATGATGATCGCGGCATCACTTGGCCTGCCGCCTTAGCCCCCTTCGATATCGCCATTACCCCCATTAATCTGCACAAATCTCATCGCCTCGAACAAGCGGCGCAGCAACTGTACGAAACACTCACTGCGGAAGGTTTTGAGGTGCTCTTCGATGACCGTAAAATTCGACCTGGCGTGATGTTCTCGGATATGGAACTAATCGGTATCCCGCACCGCATCGTCATTAGCGACCGAGGCCTTGATGCCAATCAAGTCGAATATAAAGGCCGCACGGATAACGACAAACAAGAGATCCCCCTCGACACACTGGTCACCTTTCTTCAGAGCAAAATCACATGACACCCGTCCTGGTTCTTTACTATAGCCGTACCGGCTCAACTGCCGCGATGGCACAAGCGATTGCTCGTGGCATCGAACAAGTGCCTGAGGCTGAAGCCATCATCCGCACCGTTCCGCCCGTTTCGACCCACTGCGAAAGCATCGCAGACAGCGTTCCTGAGGCCGGCGCACCTTACGCAACATTGGCTGATTTAGACCATTGTGCCGCACTCGCACTCGGTAGCCCAACCCGTTTTGGCAATATGGCTGCCCCGTTAAAATATTTTTTAGATCAAACCGGCAGTACATGGCTGAACGGTAAACTCATCAACAAACCTGCTGCTGTTTTCACCTCAACATCCAGCCTGCATGGTGGGCAAGAAAGTACGTTATTGTCCATGATGTTGCCTTTGCTACACCACGGCATGATATTACTCGGCATTCCATATAGCGCCCCCGAACTCCTAACCACGCATTCTGGCGGCACCCCTTATGGTGCCAGCCATTTTCATGGTGACGACAATACACGCAAGCTCAACGAAACAGAGCGGGCTTTATGCCAGACACTCGGTCAACGGCTTGCTGAAACCGCATTAAAACTACAGCAATGACACAACAACTGATTTTAGATTTCGGGCTGCAAAATAATCAGACCTTTGACAATTATGTCCCCGGTGACAATGTAGAATTAATTGAGCAATTGCACAGCCCAGAACAAAACAACTTTATCTTTCTGTCCGGCCCCCCTAGCGTCGGGAAAACGCATCTTTTGTGTGCGGCTTGCGCTGCCGCACAACATGCTGCCCTGATCCCGCTGACAGACGCCAACACCATATCAACAGATCTATTGAGTGGGCTCGACACTTTGCCACTCATCTGCATCGATGACATCCACCTCATCGTAGGCAATGCCGCTTGGGAAGAGGCAATTTTTCACCTCTACAACCATGCCAAAGATGCAAATCAACGACTGATTTTTAGCAGCCGCATACCCAGCGCTAAATTACACTTTCAGCTGCAAGACTTAACCTCTAGAATCACCTGTGCATTGACCTACCAAATCATCGCATTATCAGACCATGACAAAAGACGGGCTCTACAACAACACGCACAAATCAGAGGCATCCATTTATCCACCGCTTCCAGCAACTATCTGGTGAACCATTTTAGCCGCGACATGGCATCACTGCTGGACTTACTCCATCAACTTGACACCGCGTCTTTATCCGCCAAACGCAAACTCACAATTCCGTTTATCAAAACCTTTACGGCACAAATCCAAAAGTCGTGAGCGAACCCTCACCAGGGAGATACGCCATGACCCCCCCGACCTCAACCAAACGAATTAAGCGTGCCATCTCTCCTGACAAATCTATTTCAAATGTCACGTTATCATCCACAATACTGATGGGGTAAATCCGTTGCACTGGAGGCAATTCAGTCAAATAACTCATCACCCGAGAATAATCCGCCAAACTCCGAATGTCGGTGACCACCACCCGAGGATAACCTACCGCTTGCTCCGAAGGTGCAACTGGCACGACAGCCGCCGCTTGCTGCACAATATTATCAACCCCTTGATCAACACTTTGTTCAATCACAGCCGAAATCACATTTCCCTTCACCGTCCAACGCACAGGCGCATCTCCGACATAAAGCGTCCAGCGCGTTGCCCATGTATTGCCCGTTTTCTGAAGCCTGCCGACTAACACACCATCTGGGTCATAACGCACAGAAGCGGCTTGAATGACTTCCTCATAATCTCCCCAAATATCAGAAAATTGCACCTTTTTTTGATCTTCAATGTCCAACAAGGGCAGTAAAAAAGACAACCCACGACGATCCGAGATTTTTTTTATCGCGCTTGCATAAGCCTCATCCTCAGCAAGATACCGATGGCCGCCATCATCAACCGCCAACCAAACCAACAACGAAGGACGCGAAGCCCACACACGCAAGCCCTGATCCAAAAGCAAACGATCCACGCCGGCTTGATCAAATTTGACCCACAAACCTTTTGTTTCTGTTTCTCCCAAGCGCTCGTATCGATATTGAGCCACATACTGCTGCACAGATTCCGTCTTAATCTTGTTATCCCGCACCCCAGAAACCTTCACCAACACTTGCTTAAACGCCGCAGTAATCGCAGCCTCCCGACTCAAAGCATCCTGCCCTTGCACCGGTATTGTGACTTCATATAAACGATCAACAGGTTCAGCTTGCGCAACACCGCCCAGCCAAATGATAACCCCAAGTACAGCCCCCCATTTTCTCATATGTCACCTTAGCTTCAGATATGTGCCAATAGATACAGTCGTGCTTACACAATTCAGTGTAAAATAGCCTTTACCTGATTATAATAGGTGCCTCGTTTGAATACGCAACCCAAGGAAGCCGCAAATGCCCCCAACGTCATTAACCTACCAGGATGCAGGCGTGAATATTCATGCAGCCAATCAATTGATCGAAAAGATCAAACCCATTGTCAAAAAAACCCATCGCCCCGGTGTTTTATCCAACATTGGTGGTTTTGGCGCCCTCTTTGAATTACCCTTGAACCGCTTTAATGCGCCCATCCTTGTTTCCGGCACGGATGGCGTTGGCAGCAAACTCAAACTTGCCATCGACGCCAACAAACATGACACCATTGGCATTGATCTCGTTGCTATGTGCGCTAACGACATTATCGTCCAAGGTGCAGAACCCCTATTTTTTTTAGACTATTTCGCCACGGGTCACTTAAACATCGATACTGCAGAATGTATCATTCAAAGTATCGGTGAAGGCTGCCAGCAAGCGGGTGCTGCATTAGTCGGGGGCGAAACGGCAGAAATGCCTGGCATGTACGCCAAAGATGATTACGATCTTGCGGGTTTTTGCGTCGGCATTGTTGAAAAAGCCAAACTCATCGATGGCGCAAAAACCCGTGCGGGTGACCGCTTAATCGGGTTAGCCTCATCCGGGCCACACGCCAATGGTTACTCACTGATCCGGAAAATTCTAGAAACGACCCCAGCAAATTTACAAGAGGATCTTGATTTCAACGGCCAATCATTAGCCAATGCACTGCTTACACCCACCAAAATTTATGTCAAATCCCTCCTTGCGCTCATGCAGTACACGGATATTTCTTTCCTTAGCCACATCACTGGCGGTGGTTTTTATGAAAACCTTCCTCGCGTTATTCCCGCAGGATTATCGGCGCATATCGATATGCAAAGTTGGCCGATGCCCGCACTTTTTCAATGGTTACAACAGCGTGGAAATATTACCAAATCAGAAATGTATACCACCTTCAACTGTGGTATCGGCATGGTTGCGTGCGTCAGACAAAACGATGTCGATAAAACGCTAGCAACACTTCAGTCCTATGGTGAAACCGCCTGGGTCATCGGCGAAATAACAGACGACACGCAACAGCAACGCGTTATTATTGAATAGAGATCCCCTTATGTCCGAGCAAAAAATTGTCGTTTGCGTATCGGGAAATGGCAGTAACCTACAAGCCATTATTGATCAAATTCACCGCACCAATATAGCAACCCTCGCTTGCGTCATTAGCAATCGACCCAAAGCGCATGCGATCACGCGCGCCACCGCTGCGCACATTCCAACCCGTGTCATTGATCATACTCAATATGAAACACGCGAACAGTTCGAACAGGCACTGATACAGGTCATCGATCCAATCGCACCACAATACATTGTTTTGGCTGGGTTTATGAGGATTTTAAGCCCGCTTTTTATCCAACATTACGCACACCGAATTATTAATATACACCCTTCACTGTTACCAAAGTATAAAGGGTTAAACACCCACGAACGTGTGCTCGCGTCAAACGATACTGAGCACGGCAGTTCAATTCACCTTGTTACCGCAGATCTAGATAATGGCCCGGTTATCTCGCAAAGTATTGTCCCCATTTTACCTGGCGATACAAAAGAGGAACTGACACAACGCGTATTACTCGCTGAGCACAAACTATACCCCTCAACACTGATCCAATTACTAAGATCAAACATAAGGATCACGGAACAAGGTACAATACGGCGAAAAAATTCGAAGTAAGAAGTAAGAAGTAAGAAGTAAGAAGTAAGAAGTAAGAAGTAAGAAGTAAGAAGTAAGAAGTAAGAAGTAAGAAGTAAGAAGTAAGAAGTAAATTTGCGGGTTATCGATACAACCTGCAAGCTTTTTAGGCTTGCAGATTGTATTTTATGCGTGCTTAATCTTCCTCAGCAGCAACAGGCCTGTCGACTAATTCGACATAAGCCATAGGCGCTGCATCACCCACACGATAACCACACTTTAAAATTCGTAGATAACCACCAGGTCGTTCTACATACCTTGGAGCCAATTCATTAAACAATTTAGTCACAGCAGAACGATCACGTAAGCGTGCAAAGGCTAATCGCCGTTTTGCAACACTATCCGTCTTTGCCAACGTTATCAAAGGCTCAGCGATGCGTCTCAGCTCTTTCGCCTTTGGAAGCGTTGTTTTGATTAATTCATGCTCAATCAATGAAACAGTCATGTTTTTAAACATGGCTTTTCTATGACTACTCGTTCTACCAAGTTTTCGCCCACTTTTCCGATGTCGCATTTTACATCCTTAATTCAACCTAAACATCTTACGCAATCGAGCTTCCATCTCTCTGAATCGCATTTGGCGGCCAATTTTCCAAACGCATTCCAAGTGATAGCCCTCTAGAGGCAAGCACGTCTTTTATTTCCGTCAATGACTTCTTACCAAGATTCGGTGTTTTGAGCAACTCAACTTCCGTCCTTTGGATCAAATCACCAATATAATAAATATTTTCAGCTTTCAAGCAATTCGCAGACCGAACCGTTAACTCTAAATCATCCACAGGTCGCAATAAAATAGGGTCAATCTCTGCTTCATCTTTTTCTGGCTCAGGCTCATCCTTAGCTTTCAAGTCCACAAAAGTGGTTAATTGATCCTGAAGAATCGTAGCCGCCTTGCGGATCGCACCTTCTGGGTCAATAGTCCCGTTAGTTTCTAACGAAATAACCAATTTATCAAGATCCGTCCGATTCTCAACTCGTGCTCGTTCTACAGAATAACTCACGGTATTAACCGGACTAAAAGAAGCATCAATCAATAATTTACCAATTGAACGTTCTTCTCCTAACGTCTGTTTCAAAACCGTCGCAGGTTGGTATCCCCTGCCCCGCATAACTCGAAGTGTCATACTCAGATTGCCTGACTCATTAAGATTGGCAATAACCAGCTCGGGGTTAATCACTTCAATAGTATGATCTTTCTCTATATCACCGGCTGTTACTTTTCCTGGGCCAACTTTCTCAAGCTTTAACACTGCCTCGTCTTTTCCGTGGAGTTCAATCGCCAAATTTTTGAGGTTCAGCATAATATCAATCACATCTTCTTGCACACCTTCAATTGCTGAATATTCGTGCAAGACTGTGTCTATTTCGATTTCCACAACGGCACAACCCGCCATCGAAGATAATAAAATTCGTCTTAATGCATTCCCTAAAGTATGCCCAAAACCTCGCTCTAATGGCTCCAATGTTACTTTTGCTGCTGTCCGACCGCCAGCTTGAACATTAACAACACGAGGTCTTAAAAATTCACCTGAACTATCCATAAGCTACACCCGGCATTTATTTGGAATAAAATTCAACGATTAAGTGTTCGTTGATTTCTTGTGGAAGCTCATCCCTTTCAGGCACAGCATTAAATGTTCCAGACATATCGCCGCTATTGACCGTCATCCAAGGCACAGCACTTCTTTGCTCGGATAATTCGAGAGCTAACTTTATTCTTACTTGCTTTTTAGCCTTTTCACGAATAGATACCACATCACCTGACAAAATTTGGTATGAAGCAATATCAACACGCTTACCATTCACCAAGACTGCACCATGGTTAACCAATTGTCGCGCTTCAGATCTTGTTGAGCCAAACCCCATTCGATAAGCCACATTATCTAATCTAGATTCTAACAGCCGAAGCAAGTTATCACCTGTGGAGCCTTTAGTCTGTGCGGCTTTTTTATAATAATTTTTAAACTGCTTTTCTAAAACACCATACATTCTTCTAACTTTTTGCTTCTCACGTAGCTGCACGCCATAATCACTCAAGCGTCCTCTTCGTTGACCATGCTGCCCCGGAACTTGCTCCGAATGGCACTTTGCATCATAACTTTTTACACCACTGGTAAAAAATAAGTCTGTTCCTTCACGCCTTGACAGCTTACAACGCGGACCAGTATATCTCGCCATTTTTTATAAACTCCGTTTAAACACGTCTTTTTTTAGGTGGTCTGCACCCATTATGCGGAATAGGGGTCACATCGTTAATATTATTAATTTTAAACCCCGCCTGATGAAATGCTCTAACCGCTGACTCACGCCCCGGCCCAGGCCCTTTCACACAAACATCCAGATTTTTCATTCCAAATTCTTTTACCATAGCCCCAACTCTTTCTGCTGCAACTTGCGCAGCAAAAGGCGTACTTTTACGCGAACCACGGAAGCCAGAACCACCAGCCGTTGCCCAAGCTAATGTATTGCCTTGTCGATCAGTCACCGTAACAATCGTATTATTGAATGATGCATGAATGTGTGCAATTCCATCACTCACATTTCGTTTAACTTTTTTTCGGGTTTTACTCGTTTTTGCCATTTCATCACCTAACTTACGTTATCCAACGCGCTTACATTTATTTCTTTATTAGCCGTCTTGGCCCTTTTCGAGTTCTTGCATTCGTTTTTGTTCGCTGACCTCTCACAGGTAGGCCCCTTCGATGACGAACCCCTCGATAACAACCCAAGTCTTTTAAGCGTTTGATATTCATTGAAACTTCACGCCGCAAATCACCTTCGACCGTATATTTCGCAATCTCCTTTCTTAAAGACTCAATGTCTTCCTCAGACAAATCTTTAATTTTTTTATCTGTCGGGACTCCTGAAGCGGTGCAAATATTACTCGCGGTTTTCAGTCCAACACCATATATTGCTGTCAATGCTATGACAGCGTGTTTTTTATCAGGTACATTAATTCCAGCTATGCGCGCCATATCTCTTCCCTGTGAAGGATTAACCTTGCCGTTGTTTGTGTCTTGCGTCTTTACAGATAACCCGAATGACACCTTTTCGCTTAATCATTTTGCAGTTTCTGCATATTTTTTTTACTGATGCTCTTACTTTCATCGACTTCCCGATCCTTTTAAGTTCGCCTTCTTCATTAACCCATCATACTGCTGAGACATCAAATGCGCCTGAACTTGGGCCATAAAATCCATCACGACAACAACAATAATTAGCAGCGATGTCCCACCAAAATAAAACGGCACACCAAAATGCAACGTTAAAAACTCAGGCAACAAGCACACGGCTGTAATATAAATGGCACCTGCAAAGGTAAGCCTAGAAGTGACCCCATCAATATAACGAGCAGTTTGATCGCCTGGTCTATACCCTGGTATATAAGCACCTGATTTTTTTAGGTTATCTGCTATTTCTTTTGGATTAAACATCAACGCTGTATAAAAAAAACAAAAGAAAATAATCGCGAGCGCGTATAATATCACATACATGGGCTCACCTGGTGCGATTTTATTCGTAATATCGCGCAACCAAACCATATCTTCACCTGAGCTCACCCATTTACCAATCGTTGTTGGAAAAAGGATAATCGCTGACGCAAAAATCGGAGGAATGACACCCGCCATATTAAGCTTCAATGGTAAGTGGCTACTTTGTGCCGCATATAATTTTCGACCTTGCTGACGTTTAGCATATTTAACCGTAATTCTTCTTTGCCCGCGCTCAACAAAAACAACAATGCCAGTTACCACCAGCGTTAATGCAAGCAGAACTAACACCATTACAGTCGGAAGGTCACCATTACTGACCATATCCAACGTCCCCCCAATCGCTGACGGTAAACCAGCAACAATACCCGCAAAAATCAGAATGGATATACCGTTACCAATACCTCGTTCAGTAATTTGCTCACCAAGCCACATAAGAAACACCGTGCCCGTAACAAAGGTCACAGCAGCAACAAAAATAAACTGTGTTTCCCCAATGCCTGGCAAAATAACCCCTTTGTCACCTGTCATTGACATCGCAATGCCAACAGACTGAAAAGTTGCTAAAACGACTGTGCCGTAGCGTGTAAATTTAGAGATTTTTCGTCTACCTGCCTCGCCTTCTTTTTTCATTTGCTCTAGTGCAGGAATGACTGCCGTCATCAATTGCATGATAATTGATGCTGAGATATAAGGCATAACACCGAGAGCAAACACACTGAAGCGCTCAAGCGCACCACCAGAAAACATATTAAACATGCCTAAAATCGTTTTCTCTTGCTGCTCAAACAAATGTCGAAAGGCTTCTAGGTCTATTCCTGGCACAGGAATATAAGTGCCGATTCGAAACACAATCAACGCGCCTAAAACAAACCATAAGCGCTGTTTTAGTTCAACAGCCCTTCCTACAGCCCCGAGCGCCCCAATATTATCACCTGTGACCACTATTCTACCTTTCCACCAAGTTGTTCAATTTTTTTCTTAGCTCCAGCTGTTACCCTGATACCTTTCAGAACAACTTTGGCAGTCAATTCGCCAGAATCGAAGACTTTAACACTTCGAATCTTCCCTCCAACAATCCCCAATTTTTTAAGCGTATCCAGATCAGTAATAGTGTCACTCTCAAGGCTATTGAGTTCAGATAGTCTTACCTCATCAACAAATTGCGCTTTTCTGGATTTAAATCCAACTTTAGGGAGACGTCGATGCAATGGCATTTGGCCTCCCTCAAAACCTGCCATAACTTTCCCGCCAGATCGTGATTTTTGCCCTTTATGTCCGCGGCCAGCCGTTTTTCCACATCCGCTGCCAATACCTCGGCCAACCCTCGTACGCTTTGCCCGTGCACCAGCGGCTGGTTTTATCGTGTTCAACTCCATGAATTAGCCCTCAATGTCAAGCAAATACGACACCTTATTAATCATACCTCGGTTCGGCGCAGTATCGATGACTTCAACCGTATGCCGAATGCGCTTCAAACCTAATCCCCTAACACAGGCCTTATGGGCTTTTAGGCGACCAATGGTACTCTTAACCAATGTAATTCGAATTTTATTATTATCCATAATTACTCCAATATTTCACGCTCAGACTTACCCCGTTTAGCCGCTACCGCTTCTAAACAAGTCATTTCTTCTAAGCCCTTAACCGTTGCCCGAACAACATTGATCGCATTATTGGTACCAATGCATTTCGCCAAGACATTATGCACACCGAGAACATCAAACACTGCCCGCATAGCACCACCGGCAATAATTCCAGTCCCATCTGAAGCCGGCTTCATAAACACTTTGGCTGCGCCATAGGTCGCTGTAATGGGATATTGAAGCGTAT
>Ga0256847_1001189_pt1 | contig 13850 bp, 13 predicted proteins | sample TeddybearmetaG_FD_189099 | JGI IMG/M metagenome (GOLD analysis project Ga0256847, IMG submission 189099) | Hydrothermal vent microbial communities from East Pacific Rise, Pacific Ocean - Teddybear | ecosystem: Environmental > Aquatic > Marine > Hydrothermal vents | place: Pacific Ocean: East... | reverse complement strand
GGAATTTGCCCACCGCTTGCAAGTATTTGGTGTAGGTGTATTCCGGGGCGCGGCGGGGGAATAAAAAGGCCCAATCGTTCGCCGATAAAATCGTTTCCAAGCGTTTAACATTGGCTGGGTTGGTGGCCAAGCCTGGGGCAATGGCGTCAACCAGGTTGTTGTCTAATGTCGCAATGGCCGCTTGTACTAGCTGCATTGTTTGCCCATTGGTTAATTCTGCTTCGTCCGCTTGTAGCTGGCTTAAGCTGACAACGCCATCACTGTTGCCGCCGCCGCCACTATTGCCACCACCACTATTGCCGCCACCGGTGTTAGCCCCCGCACCGGCACAGGAATCTGTGCTCGCACGCCAAGCCCCAAAGGTTTGTGAACCGGGTTGTTCACCTTGCGTCCACCATTGGGCGGCCCATTTTTGGGTGTTGTAGAGCAGTACATCGCCCACATTGTATACCGTGGCGGCAGACCAGGTGGCGCAGCTACTGCCGGTGTTACCGCCACCGCCGCCACCCCCTTCGGCGCTTTGTTGCACGGTCACCGAGTTGGCAGCGCTGAGTTGACCATCGCTGACGGTGAGGCGGAAGACATAACTGGTGTCGTTGTTAACGCTGGGTAAGCTGACGCGGGTTGTTGCCGCACGTGCATGGCTGAAGCTGGCCAACGGGGCCGTGGGGGAGATTTGTTGCCATTGGTAATCTAACGCATCACCATCCGGGTCGGATGAGCGGTGACCGGATAACTCAATGTCTGCGCTGCCAGTGACTTGGGTATCGGAGCTTGTTGCAGCGGCAATCGGGGCTTGGTTAAACGCGCCGGGTTGTTGATGCAGGCTGATATTGGCACTGCTTGAGAGGGTGCCATCACTGACCACAACACGAAATTGGTAACGGGTGGCGGTGTTCACATCGGGTAAAATGACATTGGCTTCGGATGTGTTGGCTTGGGCGATGCTCAAGCTCGGAGCGCCAGTGGCGATTTGTTGCCAATGATAAGTGATGGTATCACCATCAGGATCACTGGAGCCGACCGCGATGAGTTGAACCGCAGCACTACCGACGATATCCGTTGCCGAGGCGGATGCCAGGGCGTTGGGCGCGGTGTTCTGGGTGCCACCGCCGCCGCCACCGGTGGAACAGGTGTTGGCATTGTCCTGGACTGGTTTCCACGGGGTATCCCATGTGTTGTTTGCGGTGGCGACAGCGGCGGGGGATTGCCCGGCATTGGCCCACCAGTTGGTTTCAAATAACAGGCCGTTGTAACAGACTTGTGCACCACCGGGATAATTGATGCTGTTGTTGTAAGGGGCCGCAGCGGCGAATGCCGTGTGGGGTAAGCAAGCGCCAATGGCGGTAACAATCGCGGTTTTCGCAAAAAAATGCATGCAGGATTCCTTCTTGGGGTAAGGGGGCCAGCGTTCTCGTTATAGTGTAGGTCAATCCGTATATCGTTTTTCAGTGATTGGCTGATGTGTCTTATGGTACGGGGGGTAGGGGGGCTTGCCTATCCCATAAAAAGGGGAGGAGGGCTTGTTTGTCCCCGCGACTAATCCCCATCGCTCTGGTGTGATTGTGCGGGCTAAAACATGCTAATATCGATGACAGTAGTGGATTATTATTCACCCATTTTACGCATTACCAATAGGAGATTTACCGTGTCTGACGTTGCTTTTAATGCTCAGCTAAACGAACAACAACTGGCGCTTTCCCCTGAAGCCATGGAACAATTATTGGCGTTAACCGATGGCGAAGAAGGCGTTGAAGGGATTCGTATTTTTGTCTCTGGTGGCGGTTGTAGTGGCATGACTTATGGCATGACCATGGTCGAAGAGTCCACCCAGTATGATTGTACGTGGGAAAAAAATGGCCTGAAAGTGTTTATTGATGCGGTGGCGTTGCCGTTTCTGGAAGGCGTGTCCATCGATTTTAAAGCCGATGGGGTGAACCAGCGTTTTGTGTTTAAAAATGTCTTTGCCAATACCGGTGGCGGTGGGACTTGTGGCGGCTGTGGTTCTGCTGGGGGGCATTAACACTACCGACGGTCGGTTCTCCCAAAAAATGTTTCAGGGTTTTATGCTATAATCGCTTTCAATGCTGTTTTTAGCTGTATCGTGTTGCATCGCCTTATTTGGGAGTTTTATTCATGTCGATTGAGTTACAGAAATCTGGTAGTACGTTAGTGATCAAATTACCAGAGACTTTGAATGCCAGCATTCAAACTGAGTTTCGCCAAGCCTATTACGAAAAAGACATTAAAGAGTATGTGATTGACTTTGCACGCACCGAATATGTTGATAGCTCAGGGTTAGGCTTGTTGATGCTGCTGCACGGGACGACAAAAGATTATCCTTCACCACCGATACTGAAAACAACGCATGTAAAAGATAAGATTAAAGATATTTTAAAATTATCCAAAGTTGATAAGTATTTTGAGGGCGTGTAGTTTTATTTGATGTTAAAGATTTTGTCAAAAAGCGCTATTCCAAGCGCTTTTTTTATGTTCGTATTCGCGAAGATGGTGACCGGTTGTTCGTGACCAAGCGTCTCTCGCAGCATCAATAACATCCCCAATGCGGCGCTATCAATCATTTCCGTTTCTCGTAGATCCAAGATCACCGTTTGGTTTAAAGTGCAGCCTTTATAGGCCGCCTGAAATGCTTTTGCGCCTTTATAATCCCATCGGCCGGTAATTTTTAAGGTTAACGTATTGTCTGCCTGGTGGCTGGATATATTCATGTTGTCCTCTGCTTTGAGTAAGCGATGATGTTGGCGGCGATATCGCTCAGTGGCACCACGGAGGTGACACCGCCTTTTTTAACCGCCACGGCGGGCATGCCATAGACAATACAGCTGGCTTCATCTTGCGCCAGTGTGACCGCGCCTGCATCATACATTTCGCGTAGGCCAGTCGCGCCATCATCGCCCATGCCGGTCATGATCACGCCGAGGGCTTGGCTGCCCGCACACTTGGAAACAGAGCGAAACAAAACGTCGACAGAGGGTTTGTGGCGGCTCACCAGTGGGCCGTCTTTGACTCGGACAAAAGCCCCCCCGGCACGGTTATATTCCATCATCATGTGTTGGCCACCGGGTGCAATTAAGACTCGACCGACCAACAATTTGTCATTGTCTTCGGCTTCTTTGACTTGCACCTGACAAATCCCATTTAAGCGGTCGGCAAACGCTTTGGTGAATTTTTCAGGCATGTGTTGAACCACCAAAATGGGCAATACATTTGTCGGTAAGTGAGGCAATACCGCTTCTAATGCTTGTGTGCCGCCGGTTGAGGTGCCCATTGCAATGACCGGGCCTGCGCCAAGGCCTGGGCGCGCATTTGCGCTTGGGCGGCTGATCATAGCATCAGCGTTGAGTTTGGGGGCTGTGTGTTTGGCGGCATTGAGTGTCGGGGCGGGCAGGGGCGTGCGCCTAACTTGGCTGATTTTGGCTTTGGCCGCCGCTCGAATCGCATTGATGAGCGCTTTGGAAGCTTCCGGTAAGGTTTTGTTGAGGCTGGCTTTGGGTTTTGCGACCACATCTAAGGCGCCATGGCTCAAGGCTTTGATGCTGGTGCGAGAGCCTTCTTCGGTGAGGGTGGAGCACATGATGACCGGCGTTGGGTGCTCGGACATGATCTTTTTTAAAAAAGTTAAACCGTCCATCCTGGGCATTTCAACATCTAATACAATCACATCAGGCCATTGGGCTTTCATTCGCGCTTCCGCGAATATGGGGTCTTGCGCTGCACCAATGACGGTGATGCCTGACGCACCATTCAACATTTGGGTTAAGACTTTTCGCACAACGGCGGAGTCGTCCACGATGAAGACGTTAATATCCGACATGCTTATATCCTCCCACTGGTGCTGGCTTGCACGTGGTGATTGGCGGTTTCGTGTCGCACCCAAACGTCCCCACTTTGGATGTCAAAAATGATCCGGCGGTGGCCGGTTTCACCGACATGAGCGACGAGGATGTCAATGTCTTCGGTCATCAGCATTTGCATGGCGGCTTCCGCGTTACGCATACCGATGAGATCGGCTTTTTTGTCCGTTTGTTGCGAGAGCATGTCACTGCCACCAAATATTTTTCCGTGGTAGTCACTCGGTTTGGTGCCGCGTGCCATCACTTCGCGTTTAAATAAATCCATGGCTTCGTCGCCATAACGGCCATTTAATGGCGTGGTGTCGCTACGTGATCTTTTCGGTAAGACGAAGTGACACATGCCGCCAATGTGTAATCTCGGGTGCCATAAGGTAATGGAGATACAGGAGCCTAATAACGTATGCACATGCACATCGGAGTCTCCAAAGTAAAAATCTCCAGGGTGTAAAAATACTTTGCTGTCTACCGGTGCAAGCATGGGTTAACTCATTTTCGTTGAAACATGGTCGGTAACACGGTCTTAACCGTGTCGTTAATGCCTTTTAAAGTCTCTGAGTGTCCAATAAAAAAGTAACCCCCAGGCACCAGCTTTTCAAGCAGTTGTTTAACGATCAGTTGTTTGGTGGGGAGGTCAAAATAAATCAGCACGTTGCGCAAAAAGATCACATCAAATAAGCCCACGTTGGGCAATGTCTGCTTGAGGTTGGCTTGGAAAAAATTAACCCGTTGACGAAGGCTTTTTTCAATCAGTAATGTACCGTCGTATTCTTCTATGCCTTTGAGGCAGTATTTTTGTAAATACGGCTTTGGAATGCCGTCGATGCGGTTCATGATGTAGTGGCCTTGCTGGGCTTTTTTGATGACTCGGCGACTAATGTCCGAGCCAATGATTTCCCAAGCACGTCGGCCCAAGACATCGGCTAATAACATGGCGATGCTATACGCTTCCTCACCACTGGAGGAGGCCGCACTCCACACCCGAAACGGTCGGTCTTCACGCCAGCTCGGGAGTAGGGTGTTACGCATGAAATCAAAGTGTTTGATCTCTCTGAAAAAATAGGTCTCATTGGTGGTTAATAAATCAATCGCAACTTGCATTTCGCCATCGGCTGGGCTGTTCTTCATTAACTGAAAGTAGTCATCAAAAGAAGTTAAGCCATGGTGGCGCAGCCGTTTGTTTAAACGTGAGGCAATCAGGGTTTTCTTTTCGGGGGAAAAGTCGATGCCAACATGATCATACATAAACGTTTTAAAGCTTAAGAAGGCTTTATCTGAGAGGTGGTTTTCTATGGACATCGGCTTCTGCTATACGTTCATGGTTTGAATGGTGGATAACTCTTCAACAGACAGTACATGTTGAATGTCCAGCAGAATGAGCAATTGTTCTCCCACTTTCCCCATGCCACGGATGAAGTTGGTGCGTATTTTAGCCCCAAAAGCCGGGGCGGGTTCAATGTCGACAGCCGGAATATCCAATACCTCATTGACGATATCCACCATCACCCCGATTTCGAGTTTTAAATCATCGTCTTCGACTTCGAGAATCACCACGGCGGTGCGTTTGGTGATCTCGGTGGAGGCGCCAGAAAAGCGGATGGCCAAATCAATCACCGGAACCACGCTGCCGCGTAGATTAATCACCCCCGCAATAAACTCAGGCATCATCGGCACCTGCGTAATATTGCCGTATTCAATGATTTCCTTGATGTTCAGAATATCGATCCCGTACACATCCCCAGCCAACATAAACGTTAGAAATTGCTGAACAGAATCGTCTGAATGGGTTTTTTCCTCTGCGTGGTCGGACCTTTGCATTATCTTCTCCGGTTAAAAACGTTCAAATTTGGTTATGTTAGCGCTCACGCTGCACCTAATGCTTTATTCTGTGTCGTTTCTGATATTTTGAAGAACGCAATCACGCTCAATAAAGACTGCGCATAGGATTGGAGTTCTTGTGCGGTAGCCGCTAACTCTTCAGACCCGGCCGCATTTTGTTGGGTGACTTTATCCAGTTGTAGCATCGCATTGGATATTTGCGCAACGCCTTCGGATTGCTCGGCAGATGCAGCAGAAATTTCTTGTACCAACTCTGCGGTTTTAGCAATATCCGGTACCATTTTTTCGAGTAATTGACCGGCATGTTCGGCGATGCTGACGCTATTTTTAGTTAAGCTACTAATTTCCGATGCCGCGACCTGGCTGCGTTCGGCTAATTTACGCACTTCAGCCGCGACGACGGCGAAACCTTTACCATGGTCACCGGCTCGTGCGGCTTCAATCGCTGCGTTTAGCGCGAGCATGTTGGTTTGGTAGGAAATGTCTTCAATGATGGAGATTTTTTGTGCAATGAGTTGCATCGCAGTGACGGTTTCATTCACTGCGGTGCCACCCGCTTTCGCTGATTTAGCCGAATCTGTGGCAATGCCATCGGTGACTTGAGCATTTTCACTGTTTTGATTAATAGACGCGCCCATTTGTTCCATTGATGCGCTGGTTTGCTCCACACTAGCCGCTTGTTCGCTGGCCGTTTGGCTTAAACCATCCGCAGCAGAGCTGACTTGCTGTGAGGCATCGCTAATTTGCCCCGACCCCAGTTGAATGTTGCTGACAACGGCGCGAAGTTCCGTCACGGTTGTATTCACATCGTTTTTTAAACGCCCAAAAGTCCCCGCGTAATTAGCCTGAATGGTGTGGTTTAAATCACCTTTGGAGATATATTGTAAGGCTGTGGCGGTTTCATTGATCGGCCGCATAATACTGCGGATCAAAAATAAGGCAAAACCAATGATGAGAATAACCGCGATGATAATCACGATGAGTACGACGATGTATAAATGATCGGTCACCGCAAATGCCTCGTCTTTATCAATCTCTGCCAGAATACCCCAGTTTAAACCTTGCAAGGGAAAGGGGGCATAAGCCGAAAGCACCGATGTTCCTTGGTGATTGGCACTGAATTGGACGCCGGTTTGTCCGGCAAAGATGGCTTTTGTTGCAAGGTTATCAACCTTACGTTGCAATATTGTGTTCTCGTCTGAAAAACGCGCTTGTGAGCGCATTAATAAATCATCCCCAATCAGGTACATTTCACCCGAATCGCCTAAACCTTTGCTGACTTGCATCATGTCGTTGATTTTGGCAACAGGCATTTGGAATAATAAGACGCCCTGTAGCGTTTCGTTGTCGTAAATAGGCGAGGCAATAAAGGCCGCGCTAGCATTGTACGAGGGTAGATAATGTTTGAAGTCAACTAAGCTCGTTTTATCGGAAGTTTTGAACTGCCGTGCCTGTCGAAACGCTTGAGAGAAATTGGTGTCTTTGTAGGCATCGGATAATAAACTGGTGCCGTAATCAAGCTCTTTGAAGACCGAATAAACGATATGCCCTGTTTTGGGGTCAACTAAGAAGATGTCGTAGTAGCCAAATTTCTCTAGATAATGGCGGATGACAGGATGGTAACGCGCATGTAGCGCACTGTATTCACTGCCATCGCCAGCATTATCCAGATTCGATTTGCTGCCTAATGGGTGTTTATTATTCGCGATATACAGATATTGTGCGGCAATACTGGCGTTTTGCGCCGGGATTAAGGCGGCTGCGTCAACAGCATTGCCGGTCTGTTGTTTAAATTCAGAGGAAAATGGCCCTGTGTAATACGCCGTGACAGCATTTTTTTGTTGTTTCAGTGCTGTTTCACCAAGGCTCAGTTCGTCCGGCAAACGATGAAAAGCAGAACGAAACCCTTTCATGGCATCAATGATCATTTGATCTTCAGAGAAGGTTTCGACTTGGTTTTGTATTTGCTTGAAATACTGTGTGGCTTCTTTTAATTTTGCGCTACGCAGTGCCTCCAGTTGGTTAAAACTCTGTGTCTTTAACGCCTCACTTGCATTGCTCAAAATATAAAAAGTGATGGACAATAAAGGCATGATGGCAATACACATGAGGCCAACGATTAATAGCATTTTTATGTCTATTTTATTCAGCATTGGCTTATTCCTTCGCGCCTAAAAGCGCTCAAATTTTGTCTCATCCACAGCCGAGTCCGTTTTTTCGTTTCTGTCAGTTAACACCGGGATTTTCGGTGTCTTGACAGGGGCGGCCGCGCGGGTTTGCAGCGCTGGGCTGATCGGTTGTGTCGTGCGCTGAACCTTCTGCTCATCAACCTTATCCAAGGTAAAAAAGCCAATCACTTGCTGTAAACCTTGGGCATTACTGCGCATTTCCTGTGCGGTTGCGGCCAACTCTTCCGAGGTCGCGGCATTTTGCTGGGTGACGCTATCCAGATGCTGCATGGATTGGCTAATTTGCCCAACCCCCGTGGACTGCTCATCGGAAGAGGCTGAAATTTCTTGGACTAATTCGGCCGTTTTGGCAATATCGGGCACCATTTTCTCTAACAATGCGCCGGCATGTTTGGCGACCTTCACGCTGCTGCTGGTCAATTGACCAATTTCGGAGGCGGCGACTTGGCTGCGCTCAGCCAACTTGCGGACTTCGGCGGCAACCACGGCAAAGCCTTTACCATGATCCCCGGCGCGTGCCGCTTCAATCGCAGCATTTAAAGCTAACATATTGGTTTGGTAGGCAATATCTTCAATAATGGTGATTTTATCCGCAATCAGGGTCATTTCCGTCAATGTATTGTTGACCGCTTCGCCCCCAGATTGTGCCGCCTCGGCCGATTCGGAAGCGATCCCGTCGGTGAGTGTGGCGTTTTCACTGTTTTGTGCAATGGATGCCGCCATTTGTTCGATGGAAGCACTGGTTTGTTCCACACTGGCCGCTTGGCTGCTAGCCGCATGGCTAATCGCATCGGCGGTTGTGCTGACTTGGTCAGCGGCCAAGGTTAAACTGTCCACACTTTTATTCGCCGTGCGCAACGTCTCCGCCAACTTGTCTTGCATGTTTAAAAAGGCACGCAATACACCGGTATCATCCTCTTTAAACTGTGCGGCAGTACTGGTGAGATCACCCGCAGCGACTTTATTCGAGAGTGTCAGTGCGGTTGCAATGGTTTGATTGATTTTTCGAACGACAATGATGATCGGGATGAAGACCAAGAAAAATAACGCAAAAATCGCCAAGATTTTATAGCTCATGATGCTACCTTGGCTCAATTGCTGGTCGATACTATTGACCACTTCTAACACACCCCGAACATCACCCAGTTTCCAATCGCTTTTGGGCGTGTCTGGTCGGCTGTTATGGCAATTCACACAGCCTTGGGCAACCATTTTATCGGCGATAGCGACACGGACAACGGCTTCATCATTCAGATGCTCTTGGCGTACATATTGGCCGTCTGGGTTTTTTTGTAAATAGTCCCAAGCGGCACTACCAAAGGTGTCTAACTGGCGGTTTTTACGGTTGGGGAAAGGGTAACCACTGTAGAGCTTTAAATGAATGCCTTCTGTGGCCAATTGTTCACTTAAATCATGAATCATGGTCGCTGGCAAAGGCACGGCTTTGGGGTTACCCGCATGTTTAATCGAAGGCTTGAGGTCAGAACCATGCAAGACTTTTTTAATCACATTTTTGGCATAATACGCGCGCAGTAACTTGAACTGTTTGACGGTCGATTCTGCGGCCGTTGTTGCATTGTCCACGGCTTGTTCTTCAACCAATTGTGGTATCCATATAACCGCAATCAGCATGCTAATCAATATCACAGTAATACTGGGGACAATAATTTTGAATAGCGCTTTATTGTTTGCGAACCAAGTCATGTTAGGCGTCCTGTGTTTCAATGAGGCGTTAATGTACTGAATGTGTGGTGGCCATGTGTTGCGTGGCGTGGTCAATCATCTGTTGTACCAGTTGGGGCACATCAATGATCATGGCGACTTCGCCGCTGCCTAAAATGGTGGCACCACTGATGCCTTTGAGGTTCTGGAAAACTTTGCCTAAGGGTTTAATCACGGTCTGATGCTCCCCCAAGAGTTCATCCACCAGTAACCCGGCTTTTTTACCCGCACATTGCACCACCACAATATTGTCTTTGTGTTTGCCGGAAGCATCATCACTTTGGCATTGAAACATGTCACTTAAGCGCATATAAGGCAGCACTTCGCCGCGTAAGTTAATGTACTCTGCATCATCTTGCCCACGCAGCGCTTCACTGAGCTCAATGCATTCGTCGATCATATCCAGTGGCACAATGTAATTGGCTGACCCCACACGAACTTGAAAACCATCAATAATGGCCAAAGTCAGCGGTAAACGAATGGAAAAAATACTGCCTTTTCCCGCTTCGCTGGTTACATCCACTTGTCCTCTCAAGGCGTCGATGTTTTTACGCACCACATCCATCCCAACGCCTCGACCCGAAATGTTGCTGACTTTTTCTGCGGTCGAAAATCCCGGTTCAAAAATCAAACGATAAATATCCCCATCCGATAACGTTTGGTCGGGCAAGATAAGTTCTTTTTCCTCGGCTTTGGCGCGTATCCGTTCTTTGTTTAAACCACCGCCATCATCTCGAACTTGAATGACGATACTCCCGGAATCATGAAAGGCATCTAAATTAAGCACACCAACGGGCGATTTACCGGCTTTTATCCGTATCTCGGGTGTTTCAATGCCATGGTCAACAGAGTTACGCACCAAGTGCATGAGGGGATCCCCTATTTTTTCAATCAAGGTTTTATCCAGCTCTGTTTCTGCCCCGCTGATGTGCAGCTCAATCTCTTTGCCGAGTTGGCGGCTGACTTCGCGCACCACGCGTTTGTAGCGGTTAAACGTATCGCCAATTTGTACCATGCGTAAGCCTAGTGCCGTATCACGCACTTGTTCGACCAAACGCGCCAGGGTTTCCATGGCTTCTGTCAGCTCTTGATCCGCCAGGCGATCACTGTGTAAATACGCATTCGCATTACTGATGACCAATTCACCGACCAAATTGACTAAGCTTTCCAGTTTTTGCGCATTAACCCGAATGGACTGCTCTGCATTCGCCCGCTGTGCTTTTTGTTCCCGTTGTTTTTGCACCGCAGCATCCACCACCGGTTGCTGAATGCTCTGTTGTTCCACGGCGACTTTGCCCAGTTGTGGCACAGTATCGTCGGTGGCGGCTTGGCCAACCTGATCATCGGCGATAGTTGATTGTTGATTCAGCGCTTCACTCAGCTCTCGTTCGGTAATCGCACCACTGGCCACCAGAATGTCACCGATGCGCATATCTTCTTCAGGTAATTGCTCAATCATATTCACATAATCTTTGATATGACTGCCTGGCGGTAAAATACAAATGCTGCAATCGTCCTGCACAAACTCAAACACATCTTCAATCGAGGCTTTATCCGTTTTTGCATGTAATTCAATTTCAAAGCCTAAATAACAGGCTTCTGGGTCATATTCCGCCCATTCAGGCAAGTTATCTTCAATCACGGCTAAGTGCGCGATGGTGCCCAATTTTTCTAAATAACCAATAAACGAGGCAGGATCCATGCCGTTAACCAACGCATCCGCGCCAAAACGCAGAGAAATATGCCAGTTGTCCTTATCCGAGGAGGTGTCGCTGGTGGCGGCTGCTGCTTCTGTTGTCTCTTCTGCGGGGGCTGGCCCCGTACCCAAATACTGCTCTAACTGGGCTAACAAGGTGTCATTGATTTGTTGTTCTGCTGGTTCCAAAGCCTCTTCATTTAAGGCGCGATCCACCAACGTTTGTAAATGATCTCGGCTACTCAGAAATAACGAGATCATATCGCCATCCACGCTGATTTTGCCTTCCCGAATACTGCCCAGCAGACTTTCTACAACATGGGTGAAAGCCACGATACTGTCTAGGCCAAATAAACCGGCCGCGCCTTTGATGGTGTGGAATGCGCGAAACAGCTCATTCACGCTGTCCATATTATTCTCTGGTGTTTCGTCTAAATCGAGTAAGGCTTGCTCAGCGACGGATAACAAATCTTCTGCTTCTTCAGAAAAGATTTGTAAACTTTCACGCATGTCATCATCCACGGCATTCTCCTGGTATCAGATTCATACGATGATATCGGTTTAAAAGGGTATTCACTGCCCCACTGGCGGCGGTAATCGCAAACGTTTTATCGGCGGCGTTTAAGGTTTTACTAAAACACAGAATCAGTTGCATGCCGGCTGAATCAATTTCTTCGACGGCACTGAGATCCAATTCGTATCGTTGATGCTGCTCAACCACATTATCCAGGGCTTGTTTGGTAATTAAGGCGTTATAAATCGTCATTTCGCCTTCAATGGCAAGCTTACACAAGCCTTCATCTTCAATGCTGACAGAAACACTCATGCTGTTGGCCTTAGGCAATCAGTTTGGAAACCGCGTCTAATAATTTAGGCGGTTGAAAAGGCTTAACGATCCAGGCTTTGGCACCGGCGGCTTTGCCTTCTTGCATTTTGCTTTGCTCTGCTTCCGTGGTGAGCATGCAGATGGGAGTGAATTTGTAGGCAGGTAGTTTTTTAACTTCTTTAACAAATGTAATGCCATCCATATTCGGCATATTCACATCGCTAATAATCAGGTGCACGCGTTGCCCGGTTAACTTGGTTAAAGCGTCTTTACCGTCGCAGCCTTCGATCACATCGTAACCCGCGCGTTTTAATGCCATACCCACGACATTACGTACAGAACTGGAATCATCTACGATTAAGATGGTTTTGGCCATAGCTTGCTCCTAAAAAAAGGTGACTTCGCCATCATCCGCCACGGGGGCGGTATAACTATCGTCACCAGTTAAATTTTTGTGTATGTTACGTTCTTCAGTCGTGGTGTAACTTGCTGCCATGACAGCTTGTAGTTCTTCTACATCTACGATCTCTTGGCTTATGAGTTTAGTCGATAAATCATCCAAGCTGTCTTTTAAATGTGTGAGTATTTGTGAAATACGATCTTGAAATTGGAAGGCCACCAAGGCGCTTTCGACTTCGCTCCCCACTTGACTGGAAATACTCGAGAGTTGCTCAGTGGATTCTTTGAGTGAGTGCTCGGTTTCCTCATGTTGTCGAATCACCGATGCAATGATTTCTTTTGAATTATCGACCAACACGGCTTCTCGTTTGGCCATGTCGGTGGCAACATCGGCCATCTTGCCGAAGCGCTCATTGACTTTGGTGACCGTGCTAATAATGTCACTCCCAATTTCACCTGAACGCTTAGCTAAGTTGCGAACTTCATCGGCAACCACCGCAAACCCCCGGCCGGACTCACCCGCTCTAGCCGCCTCAATGGCTGCGTTTAAAGCCAATAAATTGGTTTGCTCGGCAATATACCCGACATCCTTGGCCATTTTTTCTAACTCTTCAGTAAACACAACCAGTGTTTGCATTTCCTTCTCGGTCCCGGCTTTCACATCCACCAATTCTTGCAAGGATAAAGCAATCACATTTAAACGAACCTCGACCTCCATGGCATGAGAGTCTTCGGTCGCAGAGGTATGCAAACTGTTTTCAGAAAGCCGCATGGCCGCATCAATATCCGTGACGATTTTATTAAACTCTTGGGTGAGTTTGTCCATCTCGGTGGTGGAAACCTCAATACAATTGGAGATTTGTTGAGACCAAATAGGAAACGTCTCCGCACCAATAGATTGCAATACTTGAGCCGATTTCTCGGTTGTATTCAACGCCGATTCCATCTCTTCAATGCGTTGATCACAGGCCTGCAAACGTGCCTGCGTTTGGGTCAAATTGGTGTGTTTTAGGTAACCTAACACCAACTCGCCCAGCACTAACAGTACGGCGAACACTTGCAATAACGTGAGGATCAAGGGAGATAATTCGATGAATAAAGAAGGCAAAATTAATAACAGAACCGCCACTAAACTGATGACGCCTGACGGAATTATTAACAACATGAATACCCTCCAAAAATGCAATAGAAATTTTCTCCGCTTTAGAATTCTAGACCAGGCTTTAGGATTGCGCAAAGAAAGCACAATGTGTGCTATCTTTGTTTGATGGTTGCGCATACTGATTAAATACAGTCCGGATGCGTCA
>Ga0256847_1001188_pt1 | contig 13852 bp, 9 predicted proteins | sample TeddybearmetaG_FD_189099 | JGI IMG/M metagenome (GOLD analysis project Ga0256847, IMG submission 189099) | Hydrothermal vent microbial communities from East Pacific Rise, Pacific Ocean - Teddybear | ecosystem: Environmental > Aquatic > Marine > Hydrothermal vents | place: Pacific Ocean: East... | reverse complement strand
GGCTTAGCCCACTTATAGTCTGTTTTAATGTGTTGTTATCACTCAAATACCAATTAATATGACGGCTGTTTTTGGGGGGCCAAACGGAGGTGCTTTTCCATTTGTTTTCACCCATTGTAAAGTAATCCAGCTTGTTTTTAATGGGTAAAACTTCCGCGTTATTAGTCAGAAAAGGGTCTAAAAACTCAAATATTTTTCCATATTGATCTTCAATTGACATATCAATAGGGTGATCCTTGTCATTTAAGGGGTTGGTGTCCAACTTGGCGCCGTGACTCCAGGGGCCAATAATGTAATGAGCCGGCGTTTGATAGCTAGCAAATCGAGACAATACACCTGCTGCAGTACCTGCATCTGTCCAGCTTGCCCAATGATAAGAAGGAACTTGATGTAATTCTTGGGCTTTTTGAAATTTATAGATACTAACTGTATTTTCACAGCTTGATTCGAAGTCATCTGCAATGGCTACATCATCTCGATACACTGCATTTTTGAATACTTCTTGAACTCCAGCATTATTTTCATGTTCTGCTACAGCTTGATTTAGTAATTGACGATCATTATCCGTATCAACCGGTTTTACCCCCAATAATTTGGGTTTTTCCAAGGTTCCTTCAGCGGGGTTTTTAGGAAATTCATTTCTATCTAACCCTCTAACTAAATCTCCCCAAACATTAAAAATCACTTGATTAGCCAATCCTCCAGGGAATAGGATAGAGGTATAAAAATCGAAGTCTGTGAATCTAGGAACTGCTGCCTTTAACGCAGTTGAAGGATCAAATGTTGCATTCTCTGCGGTGTTTCCTCCATATGATATACCAATAGTTGCGACTCGACCGTTCGACCATGAACGCTTGGAAATCCAATCAATCACATGTTTAAAGTCGTTTGTTTCGCAGACTGAGAATTCTGTGCCTCTCGTTCCAAATGAGGCGCCACTACCTCTAGTATCTACCATTACAAAAGCATAACCTTTAGCATTTATTGCTGTTATAACCGGATTTTTTTCCTGTATGGAAGGCTCAAAGGAAGCAGCGCGCCAGTATCGGGTGAATGAAATTATAGTCGGTAATTCTGATGCATCAGATGCACCCTCTGGTAGGAAAATATCTGCAGCGATCCGGACTTTATCAGGCATGGTAATATAGACTGACTGTTGCTCGACGTATCGATTTTTCAGTTTTTCGGAATGATTCTTATCCGGAGAAACAGTTGAACAAGCTGTAACAATAGTGAGAATAATTGCTGATATTACTAAAGGTATATATTTAGGTTGAGACATAATCACAGTTTCTCTCATCAATATTCAAAATTATACGAAATGACTATAGACTAATCATAGTACCAAAAACTGACTGCAAGTCAAATTACTAAATAAGAAAGTAATAGATTAGTACTTGTAGTACTATTCTAGTAATATCATCTAGATTCAAAATTGTAGGAAATAACCCCATGGCGCTGAAATCTAAGTCCAAACAAAATGCAAATAAGAAACCGACATTTACCGAACAGGCCAGAAAAAAGCAAATCTTAGAAATTTCCATGGATCTATTTAGAGAAAATGGCTATGACAATACATCGATCGCCGATATTGCAAATACAGCTGGAATTAGTAGGGGTGTTATATTTTACTATTTTGATGGTAAAAAAGAGCTGGGGGAAGAAGTTGTTCGCCAAAGCTTAACAAATTATGGTCGATATGTTCAGACCCGAGTTAATAAGAAACTCACAGCCTCTGATAAATTATTGGAGTTCGTTGAAGCATGCTTAGATTACACCAGTGTACATCACGAGGATTGGATTGTATTTGTTGATACCATTGGTCGAGTCGGAAATAATACTGAAAAAAATGGTGTTTTGGCTTGGATGAGTGAACGTACTCAAGAAAACTTGGTTACTATTATTATTGAAGGACAAGAAGCCGGAGAAATAGAAAATTATCCGGCTCAAGAATTATCCTGGATACTTCATGGTGTCGTTGATGGCCTGATGTCGCTAGTTGCAATACAACCTAACGAGCTAGACATTCCCGCTTGTAAAAAACTGTTAAAAACTATTTTAATAAAAGCATTCAAGCCCACTGAATAAATCATATTGATAGTTTCAATTTATCCCCAGAGTGCTTGAGAAGGCAAACTGACTACACCACCATCACTGTAAGTTAATGCATCATCGATATCTGCTTTTAAAAACAAAGGACCATCAATATCAACAAATTGGCAAAGTTGGCCAATAACATAAGAAGGTGCCATTGATAATGAAGAGCCTAACATATTACCTACCATTAAACCTTTGCCATCATGAAGGGCACATTTAGCGATTTTCATGGCTTCAGTTAGGCCACCACACTTGTCTAACTTGATATTAATTACATCATATTTGAGTGCTGCACTTTCGTATTCTGACAAATTGAGACAAGATTCATCGGCTCCTAGTGGTACATCAGAACGATAGTCTTCCAACACATCATCAGCTCCTCGTGGTAAAGGTTGTTCTATCATTACAATACCGAGCTTTTTAACTGCAGGGGTATATTTCTTCAGCTCATCAAATGTCCAACCTTGATTAACATCTACGATAAGTGTTGCATCAGGACGTGCATGTCGAATAGCTTCTAACCGCTCAATGGGAGCGTCATTACTAAGCTTGATTTTAAGCTTTGGAAATTGATTATATTCTTGTGCTGCAGTAGCCATCTTGTTAGGCGTATCAATACCAATTGTTGCAACAGTTACCAGTTTTTTAGGTGCTATGTTTAACTTGTTCCAAATGGTTGTTTTGTTACGTTTAACGTCGAGATCCCACAAGGCGCAGTCAAGGGCATTTCTGGCTCCTCCAGGAGGAAGAAGTTTTTGAACATCATCAAATGAAATACCAGAATGAATGCTATGTCTTACTTGTTCTAGTTGTTGAATGATTGAGGCTGCTGATTCATTTTTATAAAATATTCCCAAACCTTCTCCTCTGCCAACAATACCCTTATCTTGTAAAGTGACACGAACAGTGTCTGAAGACGTAAATGTATGACCTGTTATCGTAAAGTGTGACTTAAGTATCATCGGAAAGTTTTCTATTTTGATCCTCATCATTATATTCTCAGTTAATCGTATTTAATTAGATATTCGTTTTAAGTTAAGATCATGAAAATCGAAACTAAAGTCTGTTAATGGTGATATTGCCTTCATCGTAAAACTAATTGGCACACCGTTATAATCTGAAGAGTACTTAACATAGGCATCGGCCTCTAAACTTCTGTCATCCCAACGTACGATGAATTGATCGGGTTGGTATGCAATCATCTTTCCAGCTAATCGTTTAGAACGAACTGAACGAAAATGTAATGTGCCATTGTTCTTTGAAATTACTATGTCTCCAAACCATGGGTCTCGAAAGGTACCAGCGTAACGACTTAATTCTCTCGTTGGAGAAAAACTTAAGTTATTCATGTTTACTGTAGATTGCTTACTTTTCTCAATTTTTTCTTGTATAACTGCATCTACCCGATGACCCCAATTTGTTTTACTGTCAGTTAGATAAGCCTCTGTGATGCTATTCATGATTGCTTGTCTAGCAACCCGGGATTGTTGGTTTGTATAGACGACGATTCCTAGTCCTAAATCAGGAACCATACTGTTCATGCTCATCATTCCCAGTAGTGTACCGCCGTGCTCGATGACTTTATAGCCATACATGTCTGTTAAATTCCAACCTAAGCCATAGGCTGCAAAATTGGTATTATACCATTTCTTAGAGTACGGACTAACTGGCAAGATATTGTGAGGTGTCATGATAAAGTTTTGTTGTTCCTCCGAGAGAAATATTTCTCCGTTTGGTAGACGTCCCTTACTAAGAAACATTGCGTGCCATTTAAGTATAGATTTGACACTGCATTGAATACCACCTGCAGCCGCTGCAACAAAAGTTTCACCCACTTTTACGTCTCGTATAACAGTGTGCAACTTACCGTCACGGTACATATGAGGATCAGCAATATTACTAAAGTTTTTATTTGATTTCATATTAGCCGCACAATTTTTCATAGCTAATGGCTCCATTATGCGGCTATCAATAAATTCCTCATAACTAACGCCTGAGATCTCCGCGATTAGCTCACCTGCTACGATGTAAAGTAAATTATCATAGGCATATTCGGAACGAAAACTACTGACTGGTTTTAAATGACGGAGGTTAGATATTATCTCTTTTCTAGTAAAGCTGGATGGTGGCCAAAACATTAAATCGCCAGCACCTAGTCCGAGCCCACTGTTATGAATAAGTAAATCAAGAATTGTAAACTCTCTTGTTACCCAGGGATCATACAAACGAAAATTTGAAATATGATCAATGACTTTATCGTTCCAATTTATTTTTCCTTCATCAACGAGCAAGGCAAGCCCTACAGCTGTAAATGACTTACCTGTTGATGCAATGCTGAAAAGAGTTTCAGTATTAATAATCTCTTTTTTATTTATGTTCCTGACACCATAACCCTGAGCATGAATTATTTTGCCATTTTGGATCACGCCTACTGCAATACCAGGTACATGATAGTCTGCCATAATTGTTGCAACAAGTTGATCAATATCCTTGCTACTTAGACCGTTAGAGTTTGCATGTGCTATTGATGAAAATAGCCATGTGATAGTTAACAAATAGATAAAAGTTTGCTTAACTTTATTAGTCATGAATTAATACCTTTATCAGAAAATATTTATATCAAGCAAGTAATGTTGCAAGCATTACGCCAATGAAATTTGCAACAGCATAACCAAATACGCCGAGTAATACTGCCGGGGCCACAAGATCATCTCGACCTCTTCCCGCTGCTAAAGCAGCGGCACTCGCAGGGCCGGAGGCACATGCATTAGAAGCGATAATGACCTCAAAAAGTTCAAGTTTGAATAATCGGCTTCCAGCAAAAATGAATATGGCATGAACCACTATAATGAGTAAGGCGTAGACTGCGATAATGAATGCCTTATCGAGCATAGCTACAACATCTGCACTGATACCTATCGCAGCAAAAAAGATATACATAAAAAATAAGCCTATTTCATAATCACCCTGGATATTTTTCAGTTTCCTGTGGAAGACATTGGCGATGAGTATCGTTATCGCAGTAATAAACATTATGCTATAGCCTGCTAGGTCTAGATAGGCAGCCAGAACTTTGCCGACAGCGCAGATAGCAAAAGATAAACCAAGCGCAAATCCTATATGCATTAAATTCAGTTGAATAACGGTTCGATTTTTACTCTGCTTATTATCAATAGAATTATTTTCATACACCTTTGAGCCCCGAAATAACCAACGGATCAGGGCGAGCGAAGGGGCTATAGCAAGAAAAGTTAAATACATCACACCAACAACATTATCAGCAGCAACACTCGCAGTTGCGATGGAAGGCTCTAATGCCACTGACTGAGTTACAGCAGCCATATTCATAGACCCACCAATGTAAGTGGCACTAAAAACCCCCGCTAATTTCGCAGCTTCATCACCCAATGGCAATAGGTAAAAGCCTATGATGGCTCCCAGACTAGAACCCAGTGCGCCGAAAAAAAACGCGATCAACATACCTCCAGTTTCAGAGAGAACTCGTCTTAAGTCCGCTTTTAATAATAAAAGAGGAATGGCTAGTGGAACCAGATAAGCCCATATAACATCATAAGTAGCTGAAGCTTTAGGGAGTATATTAGTGTTAGACAAGGCCATGGCAAGTGCCATGATTAACGCAATCCCGGATATGTTCTTGCCGAGCTTTGTCGTATCTGCCCAGAAACCAAATGTCGCAAGCAATACTAATACGGCCCACAAAGAAAATGACCAATTGCTCTGAATTAATGCTGTTTCCGTAACCATTTATTTACCTTATTCGTTTAACAATCAATCTAAGAAACAGATATTTCTAACCTAACGAATCTGAACGATAGGCAAATAATCTCTTGACACGCCACAAACTATAGAAGACTATAATACTTTGACCCATAGTCAGAAATGTGTCAAGTAGTATGTTTTACTATCATAAATATTAATCGGGGGATTTATTAAGATGACGAATAAAAGTAATCAAATAACAATGGAATACAAGCCAATCACTACAGCTGTTATTGTCGCTTTATATTTAACAAGTATTAGCTCTTTAAATGCCGAGGAAATAGAAAACACAGTTGATGAGAGGGAAAACGCCTTTCAAGAGCATTCTATTATAGTTACCGCATCGCGCAGAGTTGAGTCACTCCAGAATGTGGGGTTAGCAATAACTAGTATCGATCCGACTGATTTTGATAAGTCAGGTTTATCTTCTATAGAAAATTTAATTGATTATACGTCCGGTGTGAATTTTTCATCTGCAGGCACTCCAGGCGCAGGAACAATTACTATGCGAGGAGTTTCTCAAGAAGCATTTACTCCTGTCGTTGGGATCTATCTTGATGATGTACCTCTTTCAAGCAATACGCCCTATGCCGCCGGGGCAGCACTATTATTTGATGGTGTTCTTGGCGAGATTGAACGGATTGAAGTGGTTAAAGGTCCACAAGGTACTTTGTATGGTGCCACTGCTGTTGGCGGTGTCATTAGATATGTCACTCGTGATCCTTCGACTGAAGATTTTTATGGTAGTGCGTCAATTGATTACTCTAGCACCAGCCATGGAGGGGCTAATCAAATTTATAGAGCTAATATGAGCATACCTTTAATAAAAGATACTTTGGGAATCAGCATTTCAGGATTTTCATCAGATACTGACGGTTTTATCGATCGCGTCGGCGTGACTACCGAAAAAGATGTCAATGATACCAGTAGGAGTGGTTATAATCTGTCTACTTTGTGGAATATTTCAGACACTGCAACGTTAAAATTTAATGTAATTCATTCTGAGGCTGAATGGGATATAGCACCATTTGTCAGCCTAGATTTCTTTACCAAAGCACCGCTTTCCGGTAAGTATGAAACTATCGAAGCAGATGCACCGACATCATTAGATTTCGACATTTATAGCATGGCGTTTAATATAGATCTCGACTGGGCAACGCTGACTTCAGTGACGGCAAAGTCAGAATATGAAAGATCGGTTCAAGCCGATGGAACGGCAGTATTTGGTGGCTTAGCTGACCTATTCACTGGTTCCCCAGCTGGGACAAATACCGTTCCAACACCGCAGTTTGTTAGTTCTGAAAAAACCATCCAAGAAATTAGATTAACGTCACCAAAAAGCAATGAGCTAGAATGGTTGGCTGGATTTTATTATAGTTCTGAAGACTCAGAAAATATTCAATCAGCAATAGCTGAGCCAACAAACTTTAATCTTTTCGATGTCCAGTTTCCTTCAAGCTATAAGGAAAAAGCAATATTTGGCAACGTAACATGGTATTTAACTCCCGATTTTGATATCACATTAGGCGCTCGATTTAGTGATACTAAACTGTCCTTAGATGCTAACTTTGCCGGACTCTTTGCTGCTGGGGCTCCCGATGGAGAAATACTCTTTAACGATACTATTAAAGATAAAGTAACAACCTATTCATTGGGTTCACGCTGGCGTGTCGAAGAAGATATGTCAATTTATGCCCGCATTGCGAGTGGTTACAGACCGGCTGTAGTAAATATACCTATCTTTGATCCTGCTACTGGTCAAAATATCGCTGAGCCATTTATCAATTCCGATGAGTTGTGGAGTTATGAATTAGGCATAAAAGGTCAAATGAGTGAAGGTAAGCTACATTATGATTTTGCTCTCTGGGCAATTAATTGGGATGAGTTTCAAGCGGCAGTTTCGATTAACGGTATTAATACGGGTGGCAATGCAATAGCTGGCATATCTGCCAATGGTTTTGAAGGCATGCTCACTTATTACACTAACGAATCATTTAGAGTTAGAACTACTTTCTCTTACAACAATAGTGAATTAGATGCTGATGACACTACGCTTGGTGCTATTAAAGGTGAGAAATCAAGGGGCTTACCTGATTGGACAGCTTCTATCAAGGCGGACTATATCTTTGAAGTAGCCGATTTGGATGGCACTGCTGGCTTGGGTGTACGTTATGTAGGTGACTACAATACGGGTTTTATAAGTGGCACAGTTGGTAGTGGCGGTACACTCAATATTCCTGTAGATAGTTATCAATTGGTCGACTTTAGTGCCAATTTAAGCAACGATGATTATTCAATTACTCTATATGTAACGAATTTACTAGATAAATATACATTTGCGAACGCAAACGCTATTGATACTTTTTCAGGCCCTATAGCTACTGCCGTAATCGTTCCTCCAAGAACGATTGGTGCATCAATCACAATGAAGTTTTAGTCTTGAGAGATATCGCTAAATAAAAATATAATATTACACTGTGCGAACAGGAATAACTCATTCATATTTATCACAATTGAGTTGTTCCTTTGTTCGTATATTTCGTAATTAAAACCAACAAGTTTTTGTTATTCTTCCTGTTAACTCGACAAACAAAATCAATAGAGTCTGCTTACACTAGTGAATATCCATTCTCAAATTAACTTACAAGCACCTTACCTTATTTTTATCGGTGATATTGATACTGCTATTTATGCCAAAACGGGAATAGGTATTATTCAATGGAAACGCGATTTAGTCGCAGGTCAACTACGTTTTCCTTCGTGCTGTGTTGATTTAGGCGTACCTGATATGAGCATTCAAGAGGCTATAAAATCAGGTGCGAAGAGTTTTGTTATTGGGGTTGCCCCGGTTGGCGGAGTCATTCCCGATACTTGGTGGAAAACAATACTAGAAGCCGCTGAAGCTGGACTAGATATTGTTTGTGGACTACATATTAAACTCAGCGAGTTTCCTCATATTGTTAATGCGGCAAAAAAATCAGGTGCTCGATTAATCGATGTACGCAATCCACCAAATAATATACCGGTTGGGAATGGCAATAAGCGAAGCGGTAAACGGATATTAATGGTTGGTACTGATTGTGCAGTAGGTAAAAAATATTCCGCTCTTGCTCTACATCAATCGATGACTAACGCGGGTTTTAATTCAACATTCAGAGCAACTGGGCAAACGGGTATTATGCTAGCAGGTAAAGGAATTCCGATTGATGCTGTGATTGCTGATTTTATTTCTGGTGCTGCTGAAGCGATCTCACCAGCAAATGAAGACAATCATTGGGATATTATTGAAGGTCAGGGATCATTATTCCACCCTGGTTATGCAGGAGTAAGCCTTGGCTTATTACATGGCTCACAACCAGACGCATTAGTTATTTGCCATGACGCAATACGTTCACATATTTCTGGGTGGCCTGAATATACATTACCCACTGTTAACGAATGTATCAATAGGAATATTATTGAAGGACAACTTACAAATCCAGCCGTTCAATGTGTTGGGATATGTGTCAATACATCAGGGCTTTCAGATATAGAACGTGGAGCATATCTAAATGCATTATCAAATGAAACAGAACTACCTTGCGTAGATCCCATTATAGATAGTTGTGATGAAATTGCTCGCTATATAAAAGAATTATTTTGTACCAAATCCTTTCGAATATAAATTAACTTAGTTAAATAGAGGAGTCAAATGGTGAAAAACTCAATTAAAGTGTTAGCAGTTGCGTTGTTGTTTCTATCTACAAATATTATGTCACAGGCTGCAGTATCGCGCACAGTCGTACCTGATATTACTAATCCTGCTGTGGTCGAGGCATTTGTCGATGGTGTTGTCATGCCACAGATGAAAAAAAATCACAGCCCTTCGGGAGTTGTGACGCTTATGAAAGATGGCGAAATTATTTTCGCCAAAGGTTACGGCTATCAAGATGTTGAAAAGAGTATTCCCGTCAATCCAGCGACTACCTTATTTCGCCCCGGTTCTATTTCCAAGCTGTTTACCTGGATTTCGGTCATGCAGCAGGTAGAAAGGGAAAATTTGGATTTGGATACTGATGTGAATGAGTACCTTAAAACATTTCAAATTGAAGATACTTGGCCAGGTCAGCCCGTTACCTTGCGAGATATTATGAGCCATACCGCAGGGTTTGAAGATGGCGGTATTGGCTATTTGATCATTGATGACGTTAGTCGCATCGAACCGCTAGCGATCTTTCTTGCAAATCATATTCCGGTGAGAGTAAATCCTCCAGGTGAACATACTGCATACTCTAATTGGGCGACCGCAGTTGCTGGGTTGATTGTCTCTAATGTATCCGGTGTCGAATTCAACGACTATGTGCAGCAGAATATTTTCGATGTGTTAGGTATGAAACAAGCATCTTTTGTAGAGCCATTACCGCCTGAATTGGATAGCCATATGGCCAAAGCTTACGGTTGGAAACAGGGCAAGTACTTTGAGAAAAACTATGAAATCATTGCCAATTTTGGTCCCGCAGGTTCACTGGCGGCGACAAGTTATGATATGGCCTTATTCGCTAGAGCCATACTTGGTGGAGGTGAACTTCTCGATAGTAGCGGGAAGAGTGGCCGTATTCTTAAAACAAAAACTATGGAGCAGATGTTAACAACGCTCTACAGCCATGATACACGCACTCGCGGTTTGGCTTATGGATTTTTAGAGTATCCTTATAACGGTATTGAAATTATTGGTCACGATGGGGGTACCACCATTTTTCTATCCCACTTTGGACTATCTTTGGAAAATAATTTGATGCTGTTCTTTTCCTTTAGTGGTCCTGGAAATGTAGATATATACAGAGTTTTTGCAAGTTCTTTTTACGATTATTTTTACCCCCCAAAGCAGCAAACTAATTCCTATTCAGGTGATTTCACGGAGCGTGCGGATAGCTTTGCCGGTACTTATAAACCTTGGCGAGCCAACTTTACTAAAATTGAAGCACTTCTGGGTGCCCTCTCTGCTGTGACAGTGACGCCAATGGATGACAACTCATTATTGGTCGACGATACACGTTTTGTAGAGGAGCAGAAAAATTTGTTTCGTCAAGTTGATGGTGAAAGACGTATTGTTTTTCAAGAAAATGATGCTGGAGAAATCACCGGCTACATAAATGATGGAGCAGCAGTCAACCAAATGTACAAAGCTTCGTTTTATGGTACGTTACCCTTTACACTATTTTTCTTAATTTTGTCAGTAGTTGTATTTATAGCCGTGTTGTTACGACGATCTTATCAAGGTGCAATTTATAAAGCGTTACCAAGCACTGAAAAAAACGCTTTCCGTGCATCGTTGTTACTCTCCGCGTCCAATTTATTATTCTTGATAGTGGCAGCTATTGCGTTAGTAACGGCTCGAGACTTGATGTATGAATTACCTTGGCTGTTTAAGTTTTCATTAGTTTTTCCGATCATTGCTTTTCTTGCAACAATTTACCACGTTTATCAATCAGTTCTAAAATGGCGAAGTGGTGAAGGTTCTGTTTGGTCAAGGCTTCGTTTTAGTATTGTTAGCTTTTGCGGTGTGATGATGATCTGGATATACAACTATTGGAATTTTCTTGGCTTTAATTATTTTACTTAGTCGGTGAGACGGCCTATGCCAAAGGAGGATGATTTCAGACTATGAATTTTAATCCTCACCACTAATAGTTAAAGCTTGGTTCGGACTCAAAAATAAATAAGTAGATACTAAGTATTACGTTTTTAACGAGCTCTTAGATTATGAAAACAGAAAATGCGTTTCAACGCCTGATTTTACCGGGGCTTATTTTTCAATCTGCGATGATTGGCGGTGGCTACGCGACAGGTAGAGAATTAGTTGAATTTTTTTTGATACTAGGCCCCGTCAACAGTGTTATCGCAATGACTGTCGCAACCATATCTATAAGCTTAGTTACTTCGATAGCATTCGAATTTGCGCGTAGTTTTGCGCTGTATGATTACAAAACATTTTTCAAAAAATTGCTAGGACCTAGCTGGTTTGTTTTTGAAATAGCCTACATAGCTCTAATTTTATTAGTATTATCTGTACTAGGAGCAGCCGCGGGGGAAATGGTTAAATCCAATTTTGGCATTGCAGAATACTGGGGTATTTTCACTTTAATGGCAAGCGTCGCAGTGTTTGTATTTTTGGGTTCTACTATAATCGAAAAATTTCTAGCCTATTGGTCCATTCTTTTATATTTGGCTTATGCGTTACTTATCGTTTGGACCATATTTTTATTCGGTAGCGATATCAGTCATAATTTTACAACTGATCAAACCCCAATAAAGCCGTTTGTTATTTTTAAGCAAGGTTGGACCTATGCGGGATATAACCTGGTTATATTGACTACCGTTTTATTTGCCGTTCGTCATATGTCAACGAAAAAGGATGCGTTAATCTCAGGCGTTCTTTGTGGGCCGTTAAGCATGATACCTGGGTTCCTGCTTTTGGTTGCTATGATCCCTCATTATCCAGAAATTATCGATGAGGTTTTACCGATTACCTACCTGTTGGATAGGTTGAACAGCAGTTGGTTTATCATTTTTTTACAAATTGTTATTTTCGGTACTTTTATAGAAACCGGTACTGCAATGCTGCATTCTATTAACGAACGTGTTGCAGAGTCATATCTTGAACATAAAAAATCAATGCCGCAGTTTATGCGGCCGGTGATATCCTCGATAGTGTTATTTGTAGCAATAGTTCTAGCAAATAAATTTGGCGTTATCGATTTAATTGGTCGCGGCTATTCATATAGCACTTATCTATTTCTAGCAATACTGGTAGTTCCTTTGCTGACACGTGGGATCTACTTAATTTCGAAAAATAACACACAACAATTTGATTAGTGGATAAGAATGATTTTGCTGGATTTCATGCAAGCTATATTCAGTTCTTTGAGCAACACAGACCTGCAAGTTCGACCGTTAAATCTGAACTGATGCTAGCCGAAGCACTGTTTGAAATAGAAGCAATTGCAGCCTACTGATAAACGAGGTTTTAAGAATGATAAAACATTTGATTATGCGAAGACGCTTATTGGCAACTCTTGCTATTTTTCTTTTGAGCAGTTGTAGCCAGTCTGACAATATTTCTGACGCTGACAATGAGGCTATGGTAAAGGAAATAGTAGTCGCCGAGTCGAAGATCACCGAGAAGGTATCTTATGATGTCATTATCAGAGGTGGAACGATTTATGATGGGAGCGGTGCGCAAGGAAAGATGGCAGATCTAGGTATAAATAATGATCAAATTATTAAAATTGGTGACTTATCTCAAGCCATTGCAAAGATTGAAATAAATGCTAAAGGCAAAGTTGTTGCGCCAGGGATAATCAACATGTTGAGTTGGGCAGTGACAAGCCTGATTGAAGATGGTAGAGGTTTGAGTGATATCAAGCAAGGTGTCACGCTAGAACTGTTTGGTGAAGGTTGGTCAATGGGGCCTTTATCAGAAGAAAATGGAGCAGAGCAAATTTATAACAATTTCTCGCTTTCTAGAGATATAGAAATTAGCTGGAATAGTTTAGGGGAGTATTTACAATTTATGGAAGATAGGGGAGTCTCGCCAAATATAGCTTCTTTTGTTGGTGCAACGACCGTTCGTATGCATCAATTAGGAAATGAGAACCGTGCTCCGACAAATATAGAAATGGAAAACATGAAAGACTTAGTAAGAGTCGCCATGGAAGAAGGAGCTATGGGACTTGGTTCATCATTGATCTACCCTCCAGCATTTTTTGCGTCCACTGAAGAGCTCACTGAACTCGCTAAAATTGTCGGAGAATATAATGGAATGTATATTTCTCACATGCGTAGTGAAGGTGATTCGATTGAGTCAGCTGTCGATGAACTGATCTCTATCGCAAGGAATGCAAAGGTCGCCGCCGAAATTTACCACCTTAAATTTGCTGGGCGCGACAATTGGAATAAAATTGAGAAAATTATAAGTAAGGTAGAACTAGCTAGA
>Ga0256847_1001187_pt1 | contig 13856 bp, 12 predicted proteins | sample TeddybearmetaG_FD_189099 | JGI IMG/M metagenome (GOLD analysis project Ga0256847, IMG submission 189099) | Hydrothermal vent microbial communities from East Pacific Rise, Pacific Ocean - Teddybear | ecosystem: Environmental > Aquatic > Marine > Hydrothermal vents | place: Pacific Ocean: East... | reverse complement strand
ATACAAATCTTCTAGAGACGCTGTTTTTTTATCAATTTTTTCAGTGAGATGACGCCGCCATACTCTGGCATTTGGTTGACTGTGAAATAAACCCAGAATATGACGAATCAGTTTAACCGGGGGTAACCCCATACTAAGCTGTTGTTCTATATATTCATAATAACGATGCAAAATATTCAATCGCGTCACTGATGTTGTGCGGCCTGACTGAAAAATCTCATTATCTACTTCGGCCAGGATGAAAGGATTATGATAAGCCTCGCGTCCTAACATAACACCATCGACCTGTTGCAAATGATGATGGCATTGTTCCAGAGTTTTGATACCACCATTGATTATTATCTGAACATCGGGGAAAAGCGCTTTCAGGTCATAAACCCAGTCATATTTCAGTTCAGGAATTTCACGGTTTTGTTTTGGACTCAACCCCTGTAACCAGGCTTTCCTGGCATGAACGATCAGAGCATCAACACCGGCATTTATCTGTATTTCGGCAAAGTGACAAAATTGCTCGAAACTATCCATATCGTCAATACCGATTCGATGTTTCACGGTAACCGGTATTGAAGTTGTCGATTTTACTGCTGCAACGCAATCGGCTACCAAATCAGGACTTGCCATCAGGCAGGCGCCAAATCGCCCTGATTGCACACGGTCGCTTGGACAACCTACGTTTAGATTTATTTCATCGTAACCATACTCCTGACAAATTCGAGCAACAATTTTCAACGACTCAGGATCGGCCCCACCTAGTTGAACTGCTATTGGATGCTCTGCTTCATTAAATCCTAATAAATAATCACGATCACCGTGAATGATAGCTGCAGCAGTTATCATCTCGGTATAAAGCAATATATTTTTTGAAAATAACCGTAGAAAATAACGCGCATGTCGATCAGTACAATCGAGCATAGGGGCAATACAAAAGCGACGATTAATATCGCTCATGGTCTAATTTTTTGTTTAACAATTATGGCGTTATGTATCGCAACTACGAAAAAAAACACAGGGATAAATAGCACCATGTAGTGAAACCAGCATCATACCAACTGACAAAATAAATTCACGAATCTCACTGGCATCATCAACAAAGACAAGATTATTATAATAAACTTTGCCATAAATGTAGCTTCCAACAAAGATCAGCCAATAGCAAAGTGGAGCCACTGGGTAAGCTATCCACTGCATGAACCGCCTGCATGGCGCTATGAGCATTATCAATGGAATTAATAAACCCGTCATTAACATCATAATAGACAGATATCGATATTTTCCAACACCGAGAGTATTGATTAGCTCCATATTATGGATGTTAATTTCATTTTGTACATTAAGTTCAGCTAAAGCTGTTGGTGTTTCAATTTCAAAAATTCTCTGCCCCCAACTGACTTCTTCGCCGGCAAATATCAACATTAATACAGCCCAGGCCAGTATCATCAGATATCTGAAACCCGTTTGTTTATTTTTGAGGAAATCACTGCGTTTCGCGGCAATCAGAAAACAGATACTTGACAGGAAATAAAACAATGCGCTCATCGACTCAATGGGCCCGTCTTCCAAGCTCACCGAATGCAGACTTTGCTTATCTGTTTCTGCCCAAAAGATAAAAACCATTAGAAATATCGCGCTAAACAATGTCCCCCAAATAATTTGATTAACTTCTGATTTATGCATATCTGATACGACCTAATCCACACATAGTAACGCGAGGCAAGCACAACTCTTTGAAGAATTCATCAATACAGTGTTGTTGGAGTGCTGGGTGTGGATTTTAGTATTAAAATTACCTTTAATTTGAACAATGGATATGTATGGCTGAAAACTTTAATCACAAAACCCCTTAATCTCTGAAATTATTAAACTGTAACGGCAAACCTAACTCTTTTTCTTTAAGCAAAGCCATAACCTGTTGCAGATCATCTCTTTTCTTGCCAGAAATACGCAATTGTTCGCCCTGAATGGTTGACTGTACTTTTATTTTAGACGATTTTATTAGTTTAACCATTTTTCTTGCTATATCAGTCTCTATTCCTTGCTGTACACGTACGCCTTGCTTCGCCGTTTTATTCTGCTCGATGACATCACCTGGCTCCAGACAGGCGACATCAATACCTCTTTTTGCCATTTTCTGATGCAAAATTGGTAGCATTTGGTTCAACTGAAATTCAGATTGGGCAATCAGAGTCAGGTTATTTTCTGAGATTTCGATACGGGCACCGGAACCCTTAAAATCATAACGCGTACCAATTTCCCGATTGGCCTGATCAATAGCATTGGTCAACTCGTGAGAATCAACTTCTGAAACTACATCGAAAGATGGCATTGTTACTCCTTATAATTGGCAACATTCACTGAAGCGTGATCGTAACTGAATTGTAGTCATCCGCAAAACGATACTCAGGTACCGTCAGATTTCGATAACTGCGGCTGGCTTTCAACGCTCTTCCAGAATAATCGTAAAAGGCATCGCTGCAACTTTCACGTAAATACTGGTTTTCTATTTTGATCGGACATCCGTAATCAGTACCTATCGCTATTGCAATGAAATAGATCTTCTGCAATGACCGATGCCAGTTCAAGGCAAATTTTGGCTGGTTGCTTTGAGCAGAACCAGAATCCAGTAACCCAGGCGATACCAACTTGAGTTGACTTAAAGTTTTCTCAGAGCGCCTGATGACGACAATCGAGAAATTTTTCTGACGCAATATAACTGGTTTATCGAGCTGTAAATCTGGTAATTCAAAACGGTAACTCTGGTTAACTATTGGCGCGCCGGAATTAAAGGTATAGTCGGTAAAAGTATAAAGAATGAACAACAACAAAACAAAGAAGAATAGCTTTACGGCTACACGCAGATTATTTCTACGTTGCTGATCCCGTTGTTCAATCACGACCTAGGGTTGAATTAATTCGACTGTTTCACCCGCTTGCACGCTGCAATATTCGCTCAGACACTTAAACAACTGTCGGGAGTGATCCTTATCCAGGCACCAGGTCTCTTCTTCCGCATCATAATTAAAATGAAACCCACCAATTTTAGTCGCTACCCAGAGCTGACTCAGGGGCGCTTGTTTGTTGATAATAATTTTACTACCATTTTCAAATTCCAGGGTAAGGATATCGCTGATGGTATCGTAATCGATATCCGCATCGGATTGTTCGATTGCTTCTTCAATGTCGACCATGGTGGTTTCGGCCAGCTGATTAAATTCTGATTCTTGCATGTTTATTTCTATTCAGGTTTAAATTTTAAAGAAACTGAATTGATACAATAACGTTTTCCAGTTTCGGCTGGGCCATCTTCAAACATGTGCCCCAGGTGACTGCCGCATTTATCGCACATAACTTCAACTCTGCGCATGCCTAGGGTGACATCTTCTTTATAACGAATGGACTCATCTTCTACGGGCTGAAAAAAAGATGGCCATCCTGATCCAGAATCAAATTTCGTAGCTGATGAAAACAGCAGTTCGCCACAACAGGTACAGCGGTATTCACCTGCATTTTTATTATCATTTAACTCGCCAGAAAAGGCGCGTTCAGTGCCTTTCTCACGACAGACCCGGTACTCTTCTGCGCTCAGTTTATCGCGCCATTGTTCGTTTTCTTCTGACATCAACAACATCCTCCACCATCATAAAACCAGGTCGAATCACTGATATGCAGATCATCCCGATTCAATGATTTCAAATTTCCAGCCGTTTTATCACAAACCGATACTGGTTGGTTATAGGTCATGATATGGCCGTTGCCATCATCAAATAATTCCTCATTGCCTGTATAAATTACCGTCCGACCAGTGAAGATACATGGCCCGTCCGCCGGCATCGGATCTTTTATTGCACAAACTTCCAGGCTCTCAATGTGGAGATCCTGGTCAACCTCATAGTGACGCGTATCCAGCACACGATAAGGTCGCCGGGCACGAATCTCAATGGTGCCGAAACCGGCATCAGTAAATCGTTTGACATATTCCGCCATCGGAATCGCCCCACTCAGACAAAGCGCACGCAATCGACTATCGTTGCGTAGATGTTCGGGCATTTCGGCTTCACAGGTCGGGTCAGATAAAACCAGACGACCATATGGCTTGAGTACTCGATACATCTCATTGATCGCCTGCTGCAAATCATTACCTTCAAAGATATTAAACAGGCAGTTTTGTGCAGCAACGTCAATGGAGTCAGATTTTATCGGTAGATGCAGCGCATCTCCTTTGCGTAGATCAATAAAATCACTGCTGAACCAGTCATTTTCCTGTTCAGCAAGTTTAAAGTTTTTACGACTGGCATCGAGCATTTCATCAACCACATCCAGCCCAATAACGCCACCTTTCATCCTGCTGAAATAAGCAAATTGCAATAGTTCCATACCGCCGCCGACGCCGACATAGAGGATTTTGGGGTTGTTCGATAAATCACGTGGATGCACGGTAGAACCACAGCCGTAATTCATTTCCAGCATAATTTTTGGAATCGACAGGCCTGGCAATTCCCAGATCGGGGTTGTCGTGCAGCACAACCCCTGATCGGGACTCAGTGCGGCTTCTTTGTAAACGTCTTTGGCGACGTTGAGATATTCAGACATATAAGTGGTTCCAAAAGTCAGGATTGATACATAGCTTTGTCATCAGATAGATAAATCCAGCCTCGTGCAATTCGATAAATCAACCAGAAGGTGAGAAAAAACAGAACAATATAACCGATCAGAAAAAAAGTCGTTAGTCCACCCAGGATCAACCATAATAATCCAAACCAGAAAGTGTTCTTTTGCCATAAACAATGGCTCTCTAGCCAACTGTGGCGATAATCATCACATTTGATGTAATTTAAAATCAGGCCAATAGGCGCAGTGATAAGCAATACAAATGATAGCGCCTGAAGCATATAAACCACATACAGGTATTTCTTATCATCTTCCGGCAGTAACATTTTACTTCACTCGTTTATAATCCAGCACAATACACTGTGGCGCGGATTTTACCTGTTCAACCTAAACCGATAAAGCGCTTTTACGCATAGCGAAATATATTCGCTACCGTTAGAATTCATTTTTTATTTGATTGACCATTATGTTAACTGAAATTCAGCAATCTATTCTCAATACATGCGCTATCAATCTGTCTGAACTGACTAAAAATGATTTAGCGCAAATTATTGATGGTCAAAAAACAGCAGATCAACTTAACAACAAACAACTACTTGAGTTCCTACAGATTGCCAATGACTGCTATCGTGCAGGTACGAATTTAATATCTGATCAGGTTTATGACTTTCAGTTCCTTGTTGAATTAAAAAAGCGCGATCCTCAGCATGAATTTTTACATCAGGTAGAACCGGAAGCGGCTTTTAGTAGTAAGACGATTAAATTACCACAAAAAATGCTGTCCACTGATAAAGCCTACACGCTACAGGAAATTGAAGCCTGGTTGAAACGCATTGCGAAAGCCAGTGATGAACTGGAACTGAATTATGAATCTCAATTAATACGCGTTACACCGAAGCTGGATGGTTTTGCAGCTTACGATGATGGTACCAGGCTTTATAGCCGAGGAAATGGTGTTAAGGGCAGCGATATAAGCCGTGCTTTCGCACGAGGCATGACGGTAGACGGGGATCATAAACGTGGGCATGGCCCGGGCGAAATTGTGGTCAGTAAAAGTTATTTCGAATCCAGGCTATCTGAGCAATTCGTCAGTTCTCGAAACTTTCAGGCAGCGATATTGGCAGAAAAGAAACAGGATCCACTGGTGCAAAAAAGTGTCGACGATAAAGCAGTCGTATTTATGCCTTTTAATCAACTTCCTTCAAGCCAGGTCACGCCGGATGAATTGCTGAGTGATTTCGATACTATTGTTGAAGACTGCAAAAACGGGCTGGATTTTGATATCGATGGTGTCATTTTTGAAGTCACCGAAGCGCGTATAAAGCAACACATGGGCGCGACCCGCCATCATCACCGCTGGCAAATTGCATTCAAGGAAAATACCGATACTGCAAAAGTGCGCGTATTAGGCGTCAATCATCAAACTTCACGTTCAGGCCGGATAAATCCGGTAGCGGAGCTTGAACCAACTGAACTCAGCGGCGCCACCATCAGTCAGGCAACTGCGCATCACTATCAAATGGTGATAGACAAGGGAATTGGCAAAGGCGCATTAATCGAAATTGTACGAAGTGGGCTGGTGATTCCTAAAATTATCGATGTACTGGAAAAAGTTGAACCTGAGATTCCTGATCGCTGCCCCAGTTGCGATACCGAACTGGAATGGCGTGGTCTGTATTTATTCTGCCCGAACCAAAAAAATTGCCCAGACCAAATCAAACACACGATTGAGCATTTTTTTAAAACACTTGGTAATAACGATGGTTTTGGTTTTAAAACAATTGAAAAGTTATACGAAAAAAATATTCGTACCATCGCGGACATCTATTCGCTGGATATTGATCAGTTAGTCGGATTTGGTTTCGGTGAAAAAACAGCAACAAACCTGGTCAATGAACGCCAACGCAGTCGAACAGAAGCCATAGAAGACTGGCGTTTTCTCGCCGCTTTTGGCATAGAACGCCTGGGTCAGGGCAATTGTGAAAGATTGTTGCAACACCAACCACTACTCGATGTTTTTAAACTGGATGCGGAAGCCATTGCCAATATCGAGGGGTTTGCCGAAATAACCGGCTCAGCGATTGCAAGAGGATTGCAGGCCATTCGCCCGTCTTTTGGTGCTGTCTACGCACAGGATTTTAATTTGCAGACCACACCTCTGCTCGCCGATATATCACTCACAGAAAATCCAGTCGCAGGCAAGATCATCGTCTTTACCGGCAGCATGACTCAAGGTTCACGTGATGAAATGAAAAAACAGGCAAAAGCCCTGGGCGCAAAAGTTGGATCTGCAGTCAGCGGTAAAACAGATTTTCTCATCACCGGTGAAAAAGTCGGTGAAAAGAAAATCTCGGATGCCAGAAATAAGGGTGTTGAAATTCTCTCTGAAGCTGAATATCTGACCCTGATCAGCAATAATTAATGTAAAGACTCGATAGAATACATGCCCCAAACTTCACCTTCTACAGAAACAGAATTTAACTGGCGTTACCTGTTAAATATCGCTGGAAAGCATCGCCAGAAACTTGTCCTGGCACACCTTATCGCCATAATGGCGACCTTGCTAATGGTGCCGGTTCCTATGTTGATGCCATTTCTGGTTGACGAGGTGTTGCTTGAAAAACCTGGCATGTTAGTCACCATGATGAATGGTATTTTCCCGCAAAGCTGGACAGGCTCGGCTTTTTATATCGTCACGATTATGTTGTTTTCTTTACTGTTACGATTCGGCGGCACTTTGCTAGCAGTCTGGCAGACACGAGAATTTACGCTAATCGCCAAGGATATTACTTTCAAAATGCGCAAGCTGCTATTGCGACGACTGGCGACTATCTCGATGGCAGAATATGAGACCTTGGGCAGTGGTAGTTTTTCTTCACATCTGGTGACGGATATCGATTCAATCGACCAGTTTCTCGGCACTGCTTTGAGTAAATTTCTGGTTGCTGTATTAACCATAATCGGCGTGGCTTTTGTGTTGATGTGGATTCATTGGCAACTGGCATTATTTGTGATGATCATGAATCCGATCGTGATCTATTTCACCACTGTGCTGGGGAAAAAGGTCAAACACCTTAAAAGCCGAGAGAATAAAGCAGTCGAAATTTTTCAGCAAAGTTTGACTGAAACACTCGATGCCATCCAGCAAATTCGTGCTGCAAATCGTGAAAGACACTATATTTTGCAAGTAATCGACCATGCCAAAGGCGTGCGCCAGACTTCAGCCAGTTTCAGCTGGAAGAGCGACGCCGCTAATCGCATTTCATTTTTTATTTTTCTCATGGGCTTTGAATTTTTTCGGGCTGCCAGCATGTTGATGGTGCTTTTTTCAAGTCTCAGTATTGGCGAGATGTTTGCGGTTTATGCCTACCTCTGGTTTATGATGACGCCTGTGCAAGAGATTCTGAACATCCAGTACAACCTGTATTCTGCCAATGCTGCAATGAGTCGTTTAAACCAGTTGTTAAGACTCAACAGGGAGCCGGTTTATAAACATCGTAAGAACCCTTTTGCTAATCAAAAGACAGTTTCGATTCAGATGCGGGACGTTCATTTTGCTTATGGCCATGGCGAACCGGTTTTGTCTGGAGTCAATATCGATATTCAGGCAGGTGAAAAAATAGCACTGGTCGGCGCCAGCGGTGGCGGAAAATCGACTATGGTCCAGGTGCTGCTTGGTCTATACACACCAGATCGGGGACAGGTGTTTTTTGACAATGTACCAGTAACCGATATCGGGCTGGAAATCGTACGCGAAAATGTTGCAACGGTATTGCAACAACCTGCCCTGTTCAACGACAGTATTCGTAACAACCTGCAAATGGGTCGACCCTGTTCTGATGAACAACTATGGCAGGCGTTGGAAATTGCGCAATTACAGGATGTGATTGAGCTGCTCGATCAGGGTCTGGACAGCATCGTCGGCAGAAACGGCATCAAACTCTCAGGTGGACAAAGACAGCGACTGGCGATTGCCCGCTTAATTCTCACCGACCCCAGCGTCGTCATACTGGACGAAGCAACTTCTGCGCTGGATACGACGACTGAAGACCGGCTGCATGTGGCACTTCAAAATTTTCTGAAGGGTAAAACAACCATCATCATTGCGCATCGCCTGAGCGCCGTGAAACAGGCCAACAGGGCTTATGTATTTGATAATGGCCAGATCATTGACCAGGGTCATCACGATGACCTGGTCAATCGAGATGGGCTTTATCAGGAGTTGTATGGACAGCGACAGACTGTTTGATTTCAATCTAGTTGTCGTCCATAAACGGGCTTCCTGCCCGGCATAGGCTAGAAAAATGAAAAATGCGATTTTTCTTTTTTCTGCCCAATATTATTAATATAGGCGATGGCTTATCGCCATCGCCCAAGTTGATAACAATGGGTCGGTGCATCCCTGCACCGAATTAGTGTCCGTCTTTCTGGACGGACACTATTTATTATTGTAAACGTACAATCTCAGCGAATAGTTTATTTCTAAATGCCATATAACTTTCGGTACTTTCGCTGTAGTCATCGATATCTTTCACCAGGCTCACATTCAGCAAAACATTTTCAGGATCAAGTTGTTGTAGCAGGTATAACAGCTCCAGGTCCTCCATGCCGTCGCGAAAACTCTCTAAGCGCATTGAGCTGTAAAAGTCGTAGTCCTCATTGGGATAGAGCAGCAAGCCATCTAACGAACCCTTACCAACAATCCAGTCGAGTTTAAAATCACTGGCTTTGACCGGCCGGTAATTTTTAATTCTGTTGATAAAAGTCAGGTCCCAGTATTCAAATCCCTGAATATTAAAAACATAACTCATCGGGCCCAGAATTCGTGCATCGATCAAAGGATATTCCAGAAACAAATTAGGCCGCGATCTTGGCCACAGATTTACATTCCACCAGACATCCTTGAATAACTCAGGATTTTTTTCCCGATAGCGTTGCATTTTGTTGATATTATAAAAACCAAGATTGATATCAATTGCATCAAAATGATTTAAAAATTCACTCAGATTCCGATCATTATTCTGATTACTGTTCTGCATGACATTGATATCTTCACCGTATCGTTTCTTGACCAGGCGATAGATTTTTTTGGCATGATCGACTGCCTCATGCCAGGGCTCATCTATGTTATACAAGTAACTATTTTCCAAAACGCCGCGTTTCTTCAGATGCGGAATTAAGTCATCCAGGTAATTGAGCAAAACTTGTTCACGTTTTTGACTGTTTTTGGCTTGCTTATAAATATCCGATGTCAGACCAATGAAAAAACTATTAGCGCCGTTTTCCATCATATAATTAATATATTTGTCGGTTTCTTCGGCGTTAAACAGACCAGTCTTTTTATTATGTGTTGGGTGAGAAACAGAAGTTTTGCCGCTGCCTTTCCAGTTGTAACTGCGCAATCCATTGACGAGGTAAGCGGTAGGCGGCAAATGATTTTTAAATCCGTGCTTGGCTAATCGCTTAAAAATCTGAATTTTTTGTTGTTTATTCAACTTTTGAAAACCCTGATTTTTCGGCCACATATCTGAATAGTTCTGATTTCTGGCCAGAGATAATGATTTGAATTGACGCTGTTTAGGAATTTGGATCGGATGGACCAATACTTTTAGAATGATGAAAACATTCAAGCCTTGAGTATTTTTAATTTGAATTTTAGAAAAATAGCGACCGGGTTTGCTCTGTGCTGGAGCGAAAACAGTCAGTAATACAGGCTGAGGGACATCTGCTGTTAAATTAAAGCTTTGATTGGGCAGCAAAACATCGGGATGAAAACCAAGGCGAGCTGAACTCTCACCTTTTCCCTTGCCCTGTAAATTGACATATCCGACTGGATTTAACTGGATAAAATCGACGCTGATCGTATCGATTTTGTTTTCGTGAATAAGTGGATTGACTTTTATCTCAATGCTGCTGAAATTCCTCTCCGGAAACAACACAATCTGTGATGATTCATGTTCATTTAATGCCAGTTGAATTTCAGCCCGATAAAGATAATGACCCTTAAAGTTAAATGGCCTGGATTGGAATATCTTATTCTGTGGATTTGTAATGCCTACTTTGAGTTGATTGATCCCAGACGCTTGAATAGTGCCAGTATGAGCCAGAAGATATAGTAATAAACAGATCTTGAAGTGCGCAAGCATCTAGTTAGACTAGCACGCTAGTACTCCAACAACATAGTATTGACGGGTTCAGTTGGCTTGTCAGTGTTCATGGCAAGGCGCGACTCGCGGGCAAGGGCTGCTCATCCCTTGGCAAGAGTCGGAACGCAGTCCATGGGCGCTGACAAGCCAACCCGTAGGGCGTCCCCGTGGTGTTCCGCAGCCGCGTTCCGGTGCTTGCCAAGGGAGTAGCCATTGCCTTCACACCGCGCCTTGCTGCGAAACACCACGGGGACGCTGAATCCGACAATACTATGTTGTTGGAGTACTGGTATAAATCCTTACTGAAAACTACTGATCTTCTGCTACCGTTCTAACAACATCGGCATCAGCAGTAATCGTTTTCAAAATTGCCTGATAATCATAGTTGGCATGACTGACCGCTAGCTGCTCGGTAGTTTTATTGTCTGCAGAATTGTCAGGGATCTTAACATCCGAAAGTTCAACCAGAGAATAGTCGCCATCAATTTCGGAAACGCCTTCAAACTCAGCTTTTGAACCCGGTTTATTCAGGCTGAACACAATACTCAGTACATCTCGATCTATCTTGTTGTCGTTACGAGAGACAAAACCAGCATTATCAACCTCGACATTGTTGGCTAAGGCAATATCCTCTAAAGAAGTGCCTTTTTTCAACTGTTCCAGAGCCTGAGTACCTATCTCAGTTGTACGAGTTCGGCCTTTGTTTCGCTTCAGAATATTTTCAATTTCCTGGCTGACTTCTGTTAGTGGCTTTAGTTTTGCTGGTGCATGTTGATTCAAACGTAGAAAAATAATTTTACCCTGTTCCAGCTCAAGTCCTTCGCTGTTACGTTTTTGCAGCAATACTTCATCGGAAAACGCAATTTCGCGAATTTTGTTTTCTACTGCAATACCACTGCCATTCAATCTTGAAAACCAGCCAGAAGTCTGGATCTTCAAATCCAGCTGCTCTGCTGCTGGAAGTAACGAATCCGATTGTTCGTAACTAATGTTCGACAGGTTTTCAACTAAATCATAAATTTGATTTTCAGCTAACTCAGTTTGTATTTCATCCAGCAAATCTGCCCTGGCTTGATCAAAAGATTTGGTGTCCCCGCCAGCAATAGAATCAAGCTTGATGAGGTGCCAGCCAAATCCAGTTTTCACTGGATCAGATACCTGACCGGTTTGCATGGAAAATAAAACATCCTCAAAAGGTTTAACCATCATGCCCTTTTCAACTTCGCCAAGACTACCACCTTCGGCTGCAGATCCAGGATCCTGAGAATGTTCCCTGGCGAGTACCGCAAAGTCTTCTCCATCATCAATGCGGTTTTTTAACTCCTTAATTTTTTGTTCAACCTGTTCAATTTGCTGTTCATCGGCATCCTTACTCAGGGTCAATAGAATGTGACTTGTTGTACGTATTTGTGTGCTAGTGAAACTATTTTTATTTTGTTCATAACGGTCTAGCAGCTGATCTTCGGACACTGAAATCGTAGATTTAATTGTTTCAAGACTGAGCTCGATATAATCAATTTTCAGTTGCTCTTCTGTTTTGAAAAGAGCTGATTGTTGCTGATAGTAATCACTAATTTCAGCTTCTGAAAGTTCGATATTTGAGGTCTGATTTTTGATCGTTACGATTCGGATTTTACGCTGCTGTGAAGTCAAACTTGAAAAGTTTGAACGAACTACAGGCGTTATAAAAGCAGTTCTGGTAACAGCTTGTCCGAGCTGTTGAATCTGGGTAGAAAAGCGCAAACTCTGTTCAAAAGAGGCCGGTGATTGGCCCTGAGACCGAAGCTGCGATTCATACAGGTCAGAATTGAATTTCCCATCTTGATGAAAAATCGTCATTGCCCTGATTTTTTCATTCAATTCAATATCGCCAATTCTGTATCTCTGATTTTCAGAATAGGATTGCAGGGACTTTTCTTCGATAAGCTGAGTTAACACCTGTTCTTTCAGTATCAATTCATTATCAAAATTTTCAGGTATTTGACCACCAAAGACCTGAGCCAGTCGATTTCGATAATTGGCGTATGCATTATCCAATTGGCGTGAATCTATTTCCTCGCCATTAACCGTGGCCAAAGGTTGTTCTGCACCTCCTCCAAAATAGGAACTAATACCCGCCAGAGCAAATGGAATACTAATCAGGATAATAATTAAGTAGGCTATCCAGCCAGTGGTTTTATCTCGTATCGCCTGTAACATGATTTATTTCACTTAAGCGCGGGTTTAGATTTGGTCATTAGTAATGTTATGCACCCCTTAACGGGATACATTGGATAGTTGGCGGAGTGGACGGGACTCGAACCCGCGACCACCGGCGTGACAGGCCGGTATTCTAACCAACTGAACTACCACTCCTGATCGGTAAATGGTGGGTGCTGAGGGGATCGAACCCCCGACCCTCGCCTTGTAAGGGCGATGCTCTCCCAGCTGAGCTAAGCACCCAATCGAGTTGCTGTGTCGTCGAAGGCGCGCTAGTTTACAGCGTCTTTTAGGGCTTTGCCAGCCTTAAATGCAGGAACTTTTGAAGCTTTAATCTGGATGGATTCACCGGTTCTTGGGTTACGACCGGTACGTGCTTCACGTTGGCGAACCAGGAAGGTACCAAAGCCTACAAGAGTGACCTGATCATTAGCCTGGAGTGCTTCAGTAATGCTCGCAACAACACCATCAACAGCGCGTGCTGCATCTGCTTTACTTAAATCTGCTGCGCTTGCAACTGCTTCAATGAGTTCTGATTTATTCATTATGAAATTTTCCGTTAGTTTTGATTAATATTATTTATGGGCCGACTGATGGCGGAGCAATTTATTACAAACCCGTTTGCTAATTTGCCTGCCGGGATCTATTCTATTCCTGTTAATTTTGACCCCCTTTGTCAGTGAGGCGAATTTATACCAACAGCAAGACTGGGGGTCAACCCAATTTGTGAAAATAAAGGATAAAATTAGAGATTAAATTATTCAGCGGCTAAAGTAGCATCCTAAATGACACTAGTGTGGTCTGACCGAAGAGGTTTTTTTGTCCTTAATCTCGTCTTGTTTTTGTTTAGCAGAAGTTTCAGTTTCAACTGCCTCTTCAGGAAGTGGTGTTGGCTGATGAATTAAT
>Ga0256847_1001186_pt1 | contig 13878 bp, 12 predicted proteins | sample TeddybearmetaG_FD_189099 | JGI IMG/M metagenome (GOLD analysis project Ga0256847, IMG submission 189099) | Hydrothermal vent microbial communities from East Pacific Rise, Pacific Ocean - Teddybear | ecosystem: Environmental > Aquatic > Marine > Hydrothermal vents | place: Pacific Ocean: East... | reverse complement strand
AATTCTGAGGAAAGAAAAAACAACATCACCGCCGGTGGCAAGATAATTCCCACCGTGCCTGCTGCTGCTACCGAACCTGCTGCCACCGACTGGCTGTAGCCATTTCTAAGCATGGTTGGTAGGGCGATTTGGGATAGTGTGACCACTGATGCGCCGACAACTCCTGCCGCAGGTGCCAGGATCACGCCGATGAGAAGAATTGTTATGATTGTGATTATGTTGTTGCGGCTTGATGGCCTGACCCATGTTACGATTGACCCCGTGTCATTGCGTTGACGTGTCGATCATCAGGTCGCCCTGGCAACGGGCGAGATGTGACTTCATAGGAGCTTGTCGGGAACGTCCCTTCACAGTCTTGTCCTCTCTGAACGAATGCCTGGGCATCATCAACGAGGGGATCAAATGTCTATTATTGAAACTGGTTTTAAGGCAGCAAATATTATCATTGGCGTCGATATGCACAAGTCCGCCCATGTTGCCGTGGCGATTAACGAACAGGGTGCACGCCTTTCTGCAATTTCTATTCCTGCCAATTCCAAAGGTTACGTGGAATTAAATAATTGGTCCCGGTCGCTGGGTTCGGTTCAGGCATTTGGGATCGAAGGAACGGGGTCTTACGGTGCTGGCCTTTCCCGTTATCTGATGTCTCTGGATCTGAATGATGTCGAGGTAACGCGGCCCAACCGGTTGTTGCGTTACCAGCACGGTAAGAATGACAGTTTGGATGCAGAGGGGGCTGCCCGATCAGTTCTCAGTGGACAAGCAGTCGCGGCACCTAAAACCCAATCAGGTTCTGTGGAGATGATCCGTCACCTGAAGATCGCCCGTGATACAGCCGTAAAAAGCCGTTCTGTGTCTATGGTTACACTCAAAACGCCGATTATCAATGCGCCTGCCGAGGTGCGCGATAAGCTTGACCAGATCAAAGGAAAGGTAGCTCTCATCCGGCATATTGCAGCGTTCAGGCCGAGGCCGATTATCTCTACAACCGCTTCAGTCAAAGTTGCCATGCGTTCTTTGGCATGCCGCTGGCTAATTTTGAATGATGAAGTCGTAGAACACGACAAAGAACTGAAAGTCTTGGTAGAAGCAAAGGCACCCAGCTTGTTGTCATCTCACGGGATTGCAACACAGACAATCGCGGAAATGCTGATAATGGTTGGCGATAACCCAGGCCGCATCCTGTCTGAAGCAGCGCTGGCTAAATTGTGTGGTGTATGTCCTATCCCAGCTTCCAGCGGGAAAACGCACCGGTTCAGGCTCAATCGCGGCGGCAACCGACAAGCAAACGCCGCTCTATATCGGGTCGCAATCGTCAGAATGAGAAAACATGAACCAACACTCGCGTATGTTCGAAAGCGCACCAAAGAAGGCAAAGGCAAAAGTGAGATCATTCGCTGTCTTAAACGCTATTTCGTCCGCGAAATCTTCAGGCATCTTTGCAGGTCAGAAACATTGATGAAACCCCGTTGACAAATATAGGAACTTCAATGCAATCAAGTGCTGGTTAAATTGAGTTCACATCCTAAATATATACGCCTATTCGGTCATTGTCTGAACCGGGATTCTTTTGATCAACAATATTTAGGCCAGTGGGCTGCTCGTCTTGCCTGTCCAATTTTTCATTTGGCTCATTTCCCCCACTACCGGTGTTAGGTAACCCACCTTGATCGTAGGCAGTATCGTTTTCAGGCAAATTAAAACTCTTTTGTTTTCTTTTGTCATCTTCAAAAGATTCGAGATTAGAATTTGTTGCGATATCGAGTGTCTCCAATACTAATCCTGATTCTTTCAGTAATTTTACCATCGAATTAGATTCAGATTTGAGCGCCAACTCTGCATTAATACTGTTGGTTTGAATTTCGATAGAAATTCGCTCGCCCAGTTTTTTAATCACTACATCGACGGTGCCTAAATTTTTTGGAGCTAATTTTACTGAAATTGTATTAATCACCGGGTCAACGCTCAAGCGGGAATTCGGTGTCTCACTGATGCTTGATGTTTTGATTTCCGTACCAGCAATGTGTTTTTGAACTTTTTCAAATATTTGCTGCGCCGGTGATTGACCAGTCGAAATTTGTGCATCTGAATTTGTTGCTTTTACGAAAACTTCTCCATGCGGCTTGCTTGAATTCAATTGATGTGAATTATTTTCCTTAGAATAATTTATCTCAGTTGGACGTTTTGTAATTGTAGTTGCATTTTCCGCATGCGGTTTTTCCAGGTTGCTCAAATCATTTGGCACAGTTTTAACATCGGGTTTTGATTTTCGGGCTTCTTGATTCACAACCCTTGGGGCCAAGATGGAAGAGTTGGAAGTTCCCGGTTGGCTTTGCACGGTTTTGGCGACTTGCTGCAGATCTGGACTGTTCGATTGATGTTCCGCTACCTGTACCGAAGGAGCAAACTTGGTCGCAGTAGCCTCTTGATAAACCGAATTTTTCGACAATCGCATTTGAGCCAAAACAGCGGGGGATGCTTTAAATTCGCCGTTTCCAATTTTTATGCTGCTTGGAGCGAATTCAGGCTCTTTCTGAGTGAAGCCAATCTGCTCTTCTCTTTCCGCCTGATTTGCGTCAAGATTATTAATATTGGTGTTTATGCTAGCAGGGTCATCGGTTGGAGGTTCGGAAAGGCTTATGGAAATAGTTTTTCGCGTATCTATCTGAGTTGGTATGCTATCATTGGTATCGATCTGTTCAGGCTCGAATATTTTTAGGTTAGATTGCCCGGACTCCAGATACTCGCCTTCAGAAATTTTGTTGATTCGCAAGCTTGGTTTAATTCCCGAATCGGCTGATGAAGAACCATCCAAGTATTCAATTTCCATCTGAAAGCTTGAAATATGGCCATCAGGCGAGCCATCTTGAAAATCAGGCGAAGTTTTTGGATCCCCAATAAATTGGTTTTTTCTACCAATATGAACTGATGTTCGATCTTCAATATTCATTATTCGTCTTCTTTAATGATGCTCTTCAACTCTGCAAAAACTTTTTTTGCGTGGATTAATGTGCTGTTTTTTTCAAGAATATTTTCCCGGTTCATATTCAGTTTGGTGAAGTTGGGTTTTTCACCAGGATAAGGTTGCTGGCTAAATTCGATGCTTTCACGATATTGGGCATAATTCTCCAATTTCTTGTTCAGTTGCGCTGCAATAATTTGGACCGCATCGAAGAGCTTTTTGTCGTTCTCATCCAGGACTTCACGATCCACTTTTGCCAACGAAATGATTGAGCCTTTAAAATGCTCATGATTGACCATTCCTGAGGCAGAAGAATACAAAAGCATTCTAGTGTGAAGCTTGCTCCCCGGTTTTAGCCCTTCAATTGCCAGATTGCTTGCCCAGCGGGCAATCTCTGTTTTGCCCATAATTGTTGCATTGCGCGCCACATAAGTGGCGATCATCAATTTTTGTCTTTTGTTCAGCTTTGTAAAAAATTCTTTCATATATTTTGCTGATCCAGCGCTGTTTTCTTTTGGCATGCGCACCAAACCAAACGCAAAATCCCGCAAGAAACCGCCAAAGTACTGCGATTTTCGAAATCGAAAGAGGTAAGTACTGGTAATAAACTTGAATCTTTTGAATTTCCTTTGCTCTCCTGCGATCCGGGTCGAGCGTCTCAACGATGCTTCTTCAATCAAGGTGCCGGGCGCCAGCCTTCTTGCGTCGTCTAAAAATTTTGCAGCCTGATCCAAATCTGTTGACGATGTAACCATAGATTTTGCCAAAGCAAATTGAGCCGACATCGATGCGGGCAATTTGGTATGATCAAGTTTTGTCATAAGATTATGAGCTTCGCGAAACCTGCGGCCGGAAAAAGACAGCGCCGCTATCAAGGGCATTTTCTTTTTTTGATCAAGCATACTTTCCTTCATTGCCTTCTTACCTACTGCAATGTCTCCTCCAATCAACACATAAAGGGCAATGGCATTCAGGTTTCGCTCATTTTGCCAAATCTTAGGAGGTTGAGAAAGCAGTATTGTTGAAGCGTTGAGGAGCTGGTCGCGATATTTTCGTTGCGCTCCTTTGACCCCACTTGCAATCTCGTCTTGAACAAGTTGCAAATTTCTTACAAGCCGCCATGGTTGGTAAGGGCCTGTTGGCAAGAAGTTCATAGGCATTTTTGGCACGGGCTTGGCATCCATCATCATTTTAGCTTCTGCCGGCTTTTTCGAGTGCATTTTGTCTTGAGAAGCGAAAACCACAATTGGGTGGCTAAACACCAAGCCAGACAACAAAGTTCCGTTGATCAAAGTTTTGTACACTTGGTTCATTTGAGCCTAACGTATATTTCAATTCGGCGGTTTATGGCAGCGTTCGGGTGTTGCGGAGTGCGCAATTTAACGGACGCATAGCCTTCAACTTTCTCGATATTTTCCTCCAAAAGCCCTCCTCTGAGCAGCATGTACCTTGCCATATGCGCTCGGGCGGTGGAAAGGCGCCAATTGTCATATCCGTTTGACCGATATTTTCTTCCATCGGTGTGCCCGCTGATTGTAATCGCGCCTGATTTGGTTGAAATAATTTTACCGATACTAGCCATTATATTTACCAGTTCAGGGGTAGGTTTTGCTGAGCCAATATTGAACATTCCCAAACTTTGTTGTTCAGATACGGTTATTAAAGCACCATTCTCATCGCTGACAATTTCAATTTTGGGGACAGGCTGTCCGCTCTTATCAATGGCTCTGTCTATTTCCTCACGCAATTCTTTCGCAATTTTTGAAATTTCCTTGTTAGGTTTTTTATCCTGTCCTGTTGCGGATTTCTGCATTGGCATGCTAATTTTCGGCTTTGCGCCTGCCATTTCTTTTTTGAAATCTGAGGCTTTTGAATCCAGCTTTTCGGGTTTTAGCCCATTGGTCATTTCATCTTCGAGTGCTTTTGATTCTTTGGCTTTTCCTTGCTGTGCACCATATTTTAAGCTCCAAGCTTTTGGGTCGAATGGATCTTGAAAATTAACGCCTCCATTGACGCCCATGCCTATATTTTCTGATTGTCCGGATTTTTCTGTTTTGTTGTTTTCCGTGTTTCGCTGGTCAGTTCCAGAAGCAATTTCAGACAAAAGCGCATATGGATCCGTAAACAATGCCTGCTCATCAAAAGTCTGAGCTGATCCTTCATTTTTGACGCGAGCTTCTTTTGAGTTTGAAATAACAGTACTTTCGTCGTCCTGTTTCTTGGTCGGGTCTTTAACTGCGGCTCCGTATTTTGGACTCCGAACACCCTTTGGATTGCTGGTTCGATCCATAAGCTTAATGGGGTTAAAATAACTTGCGACTGCTTTTTTTGTTTCTTCATTTGATGCGTTGATCAGCCACATAACAAGAAAAAAAGCCATCATGGCAGTCATGAAATCTGCAAAGGCAATTTTCCAGACCCCACCATGATGATCGTCATGCTCTTCATGCGAGCGCCGGACAATAATGATCTCGGAATGACCGTTCTCAGAATTCATTCAACAAGGGCTCCTCTGCATTATCCTAGTCTTTTTGTTGGGATCTCTAAGTCTGAAAGTGTTCAATAGTTTAGGTCGATGGTGATTGATCTGGGTTGAGCCATTGTTTTACGACTAACGCCACACGTTCATCGTTTTGTGAAATCATCGTTTCCAGCTGATTTTTTAGCCTTTCCTCTCGATTTGAAATCTCTTCTAGATCAACGCCCGAAAAACTCGATTGAGGATTCTCACCTGGTTCAAATTGTTGTTCGGTTGCAGAGGCCTCCAGGCGATTTTGTGCAACTGCCCGCTGCCCTTCACCTTGGCCTTCCAATTGCATTTGGTCCTCCGACAATTCTTGATTTTTTTCTTGGCTCAAGAAAGCAAGGAGTGGTCGAACGCCCAATAACGAAAGAATAATTGCGCCGACAATGATACCAATCGCGTTTATTAGTTGGCCTGTATACAAATTCATCAAGCGCATAATACTAGAAGGCTCCGGAACAGATCCAATAATGCTATCGGGAAGAAATTCAACAAAACTGATGTTGATTTGATCGCCTCGCTTGTTTGAAACCCCGAGCGTAGATTGCACGATTTTTTCCAGTTCCTTTATTTTGTCATCTATCTTGCCTTGATCAGGGTTATTGCCGAGCAGATCTGCAATCCGGGATTTATTAACAACGAGTGATACCGACAGACTTTCAACCTTGTAACCGTCACTGACGCTGGAAGTTTTTTTACTATTGATTTCATAGTTGGTGGTTTCTTGGCGTCTATCCTTGTTCTCGCTAGAGGACTGGCCCGAGCTTGAATCTTTCGTTTCATCTGGGAGATTTTGTGTGACTGATACCGGATTACTCGATGCTTTGTTTTCTGAAACGTCTGTTTCCCTACTGATTTTAACCGAACGCTCGACGCGTGATTCCGGATCAAAAACAGCTTCTTCAATTCGCTGCTTATCTGCATTGAGTTTGACTGAAATTGTTACCCGGAAATTTGAGATTCCCAAATGCGCACCAAGTGCGGTTGTAACTTTTGATTCTGCAGCATTTTCGTAATTCGATTCCATTTCAATCAAATGCGTAGTGCCTGCAGCGCTGCTACTTTCATTTGTAGTAAGTAAAGTGCCGTCGGCATTTACGATTGTTACTTGGTTGGGGTCTAGTCCTGGGATCGCTGCAGCGACCATATGGCGGATAGCGATTACGGTTTTTGACCGCAGAGTGCCGCTGGTTTTAATAATCAAGGATGCAGTAGTTCTATTTTTATTGTTGCGTTTAAACACGCTTTTGTTTGGCGTCACCAAATGTACGCGCGCGGATTTTACGCCAGCGATCATTTGAACCGTGCGTGCAAGCTCACCCTGAATTGCACGTTTGTTGGTGATGTCTTGCATGAATGAAGTAAGGCCAAGTGTATTGACCTTATCAAATAGCTCATATCCACTTTCGGCGCTGGCCGGAAGGCCAACTTCAGCAAGTATGAAACGCGCTTTAGAAACTTTCCCGGGTTTAACTGAGATGGTTTTGTTATCGCTGGAAACTTCGAATTCTATTCGGTTTTCTGCCAGAACTTTACTTATTTTGGTAAGTTCGGGAAGCGCAAGATTTGTGTAAAGCGGGGCAGAGGTTGCCCTGTTCATATATGAGCTCAATAACAAAACACTGGTGACAATCAGGACTAGCGCCGCGATCAAGCCAATCTTTTTTCTCATGTCTAATGCATTAAAATTAGACAGCAGCAGCATTAATTGTTCTTTGATATCCATTAGTCACTCACAAGCGCGTCTATTTCGCACAATGCGTCAACAAACTTACCCGAAGATTATGTCGGTTCCAAAGCGTTGATATTATCGCTGTAGCAGCAATTCTATATTTGTCTGGTTCGGACAAGGAAATGATTTTTGATTTGATATTCCGTATCAGCAAAATTAAAGCCGATTGCGACCATGGTAGCCGTCATCTTGCAACAAATATATTTAATGTATTTGTAAGTCAAAATCGTCGCCAGTTGATGTGAACATTTGTTGAATGTTTGGAAACCTGATTTGTTTAAAGCTAAAACAACGCTCAGTTAGTGCTAAATTGGACTCTTGGGAATTCTGGTACTTCAACAGCATTCGCACATTCCATAGACACATTAGCCTTTGCCGTATCACCATCTCTACCGAACGCTAAAATGGCAAATTGAATGTGGTAAGTCTCACAAATGGCAATCGGCATTGTGCCTGTCACATCTCCTGTCGCGGAATTCAAATCCAGCCAGTCAGGAAGAGATATCGAGCTATACAGCACAATGCGGTCGAGCGAATTAACGAACAGGCCGGAGGTGCCAATTTCAATAGCCTCCCCATGGAAAATACGGATTGCCTCACACGTGATTGTATGGGTTACGCCGAAATCATTGTGTTGAAGTTCTATTGTGCCGACTGGCGCCTCGCCCCGAATTGATTTGTTATCGAAGGGATTCGAATCTTCGGAGATTGAATTTTGAAACGCGTGGATTTCGCTGCTCAACTGTGCCCAGTTTGTGTAATCTTGTTTACCTTTACCCAAATCCAAATCGTTGAACGAGGCAATTTGACTGGAAAAATCCAATAAGTAATCATCATTGTCGAGAGCTACATTGTCGGCAACCAGTATGCATCGGTCTGGTGCAATATTGGTATATGAAATAAGGTAATCCAAATATACTTGAGCAGCTGGCTTTCCCTCGTTAAACGCAGCGGATAGGCTAATGGACACAGCCAAAGTTGGCAATTTTTCAATTGATTGGCGATTTGAATCAATGAACTTCAAAAAATTATTCTGATATTTTCCTTGATTTACAACACCAACTAGAATGATTGCATCACGCTTAAATTTGGAAATATATGGATTTACAATTTCGCAATCGATTAAATCGACATCATGTCCCGCTTCTTTGATCTGGCCGGCAATAAAATCGACAATGTCATAACTTTGATCCCTGACAATTGAATAAATGACTAAGTATTTCACTATGTTACCCCATGGGACACGAAACTTCGGATCTTGCAATTTGATCAACCAAGCCAAATAAATATTTCATCATCGAATGAAACTTGTTTCGGGACACTGACCCATATTTTTGTTCTGTATGGTCAAAATTTCATCTTAGTGGTTGCAAAAAAACTACTCGGAATTTGATGCGGTTCTATGCTCCTGATAGTTCATTGATTGATTTTGAAATCACATTATCTGCCTTTTCCAAAAGGGAACTTGAACTTTCAAAATTTCTGGTAATAGAAATGAGGCTTGCTAATTCCTTAAGTGGGTTAACGTTTGATGATTCCAAATATCCCTGTTGAATTGATGTCGCCTTCCCGGTCGCGATTGGGACGCCTGCAGTTGAGGAAAAGAAGGAGGAATTGCTGTATCTGCCGGTAATGTTCTCCGTTTCGATTTCGAAAACACCAATATTGCCCACCACCCTGTTGTTTACGACAATGCGTCCGTCTTGTTGAATCTTGATAGGGCCTGAACTGGTGTCAATTTGAATTGGTGCGCTTCCCGCATCAAGTATCGGGTTGCCCTCCAGGGACTGCAGCTCACCGAAAGCGCTGATATTCATGCGTCCATCGCGAGTGTAAGCAACACCGCCGGGTGTCGATATTGCCAACCAACCTTTTCCCGAGACAGCAATATCAAGAGGGTTGCCTGTTTGTGTTTTTGAACCTTCTTGCTCAGATGGCTGAATTCTTCCTACTGATGGAAAGTGGACTGATGCATCATCTGATTTTACAACCAAACTGGAAAAATTAACGCTTTCAGCGCGAAAGCCGGTTGTGTTGCTGTTGGCGATATTATTCGCGACGGTCGATAACTGTCTTTGCAACGTTCTTTGTGCGGCAAGCGCAACATACAATGATGTTTCCATTATATCTTACCTTGGAAAAATGAGCAGTTGAGAGTTCCCATGATTTTTAGTCTGCATATCCCTGTATGGAGTCAGTTATCTGGCGCGATATTTTAGAGTTTGGATCGTCGCTAAAAGGTCTTGAGAGATTCCCAAAATACTGTTGGGCGAGGATATCAGCGGTGGTACATTAACAGTGTCCGGGTTTTGGCTATCCCACGAGGCCAAAAACCTGTTCACCATTCTTTCTGCAAATTCAGGATCTTTAAGGTCCTCAAAATCGAGGCGTTTATTGATCATCTCTGCCTGCCTATCCAGGGAAGAGTAACTCATTTCAACAGGTAGCCCATAAGTAACTTGCACAAATTTCAATAATGCCCGATCAGCCAATATTGAGTAGGCATCTTCCACTCCTTCAGCTTTCCGCTGAAAATATATGGCTAGTCGAGCCCCGCTGTTTTGATCTCCTGCTTGGCTTTCAAGTTTTTGTTGGTAAAATTTGTCAATCGCACCAGTGGTGGTTCTTTCGAATGCTGTGGTTGCAGTACCATATCGTTCGAAATTGAAATCCTTTGCCATTTCAAAATAGCGTTTGTCGGCCAAACGATTTGCCATGGATTCGGGATCATCTACGCCACCTTCAAGAACCTGGCGGACAAATGCTCTCGCATAAGTCATTTCTTCCAATCCATAGGCCTGCATTACAAACGAATAAGCGCGATGATTATTCATTAGGTCGTCGATCGACTTTATCGAGCCAATGACCTCCGAATAGTTTTCCACTTCTCTGGCGATTTCAGGTTGGTTTGCAACTCTCTCACGCGAAGTCGATGGGTCGTGTGCAAAGAGCCTAAATGTTGAGATTGCATCCATATCTATGTCTGTTTTTCACTACACCAACTGGAACAAAGCCTATGTCCGATCGGTGAATGTGGTTGGTTTTTCAACCATAGCCGTTTCTTTTCAAGCTCGATGTTCACAATTTTTGCTGCCGAATTTTGTTAGTCACAATTTTGATTGATCCTGATAAATAATCACATTCAGCTTGCGTCAAACTTGAGAGAAAATAACCAGCTTGGCGTAAGAATAGTGAGATAACTTGCGGTCACTCATTGCTTGAAAGTTGAAAATTTGACTATATTAATTGGGTTTATTGTTACTTTTGGATGCCTGTTGGGCGGATTTATGGCTATGGGGGGGCACGTAGAAGTGCTGGTCCAGCCATTCGAATACGTCATTATCGGTGGTTCTGCTGTTGGGATATTCATTGTTGCAAACCCTATGGCCACAATTAAAGACACCGGCAAAGCAACAATGGAGGCATTTGCTGATAAATCGCCTAAGCATCAGGATTACCTGAACATCATTGGCCTTCTTTTTACATTGATGAATGAAATCAAAGCGAAGCCTAAAGCAGAAATTGAAGGCCACGTCGATAACCCCGAAGAATCATCAATCTTTCAAAACTATGAGACAATACTGGCTGATGAAAATATGGTGAACTTCATCGCAGACTATGTCCGTTTGATCCTGAATGGAAATGCTCGTCCTCATGAAATTGAGGCCTTGATGGAAGAAGAAATTCACACGATTTCCAGGGATAGTTTAAAGCCATACCAGGCGATGCAAGCGATGTCAGACGGCTTGCCGGCGCTGGGTATTGTGGCCGCAGTTTTGGGGGTCATAAAGGCAATGGGTGCTCTGGATCAACCACCTGAAGTATTGGGAGCGCTAATCGGAGCTGCGTTGGTCGGAACTTTTGCCGGAATTTTTATGTCCTATGGAATGGCTGGTCCGATTGCGACTAAGATTAAGTCTGTTCGGGAAAAACAAAATCGTCAATATGTCATTATCAAGCAATCTCTCATTGCCTTTATGAATGGAGCAAGTCCGCATATTGCGATTGAACACGGCCGCAAAACTATTTCAGCAATAGATCGACCAAGCATTGATGATGTTGAAGAGTACACTATGGAACTTCAAGCAGAGGCGGCGTAATGGCGGAAGTGAACACGGACTTTATTGATGAAATTAGTGTCGATGATAGCTTGGCAATTAGCGCTAATCTACTTGAAATGCTGCGTCAAAATAATGAACTTGAGGAAGATCGTTATGGTCGATTTGACGAAACTTTCTCCCAAGTCGAGATTGATTTAAAACGGGTATTCGAAATTTTTCTAAACGAAGATGACCAATTGCGGTTTGTCGAAGCTTTAGAGTTCTCAGAGAATGGAGTTTCCGGGCCTCCGTCTCAGCAGTCCTTGATTGCCGAACTGCAGAGTAATGAAAGTCAGTTCCTGTTTGCCGTTCATATGGAGGTCAATGCGTATCGGGTCATTCTAAAAGGAATGCTCGGAGTGGAGCAGGAGGGTAACCTGGAACAGGGGCAATTAACTGGTGCAGAAGAAGTGTTGTTTCTGCAAATTACAGAATATATCGGGTCTAAGTTGAGGAATGCCTTAAGCATTAATCCCAACGAGAAGATGACCTTAAAACGCACCGTTGCTGAGGATCTGGGTGCAGAATCAGCAATTAATGAGCTGGCAATAATGACGTTTGAGCTGAGTGCTAACAACAAAAAGTATCCTTTGTTGCTGATAGTGCCATTTGAATTTTTGGCGTTAAACGAGACTTCGAGTGGGACCAACGAAACAGAATCGCTACACGATAAGCATCAGGATTCTTGGAAAGAGCGTCTTGATAATAAAATCGATAAACTTCCTATTCCTTTGAGTATCGAAGTGGCCAGTTCAGAAATGCTTCTGACCGAAGTGTCTCAATTTTCAATCGGAAATCGATTGGGTATCTGTTTTGACTTGAGCGATGCTCGAATATTTGATGCTAGCGGAAACTGTGCATTTCGTGCGGATGTCGAACAGGGTCAACAATTAACTCAACTTCGTATTGTTGAGACAGCTGGATATATCGGAGATTGAATTATGGGTGTATTTGAGAATTGGACATTTGAAACGCTAATGATTTCCATGGTGCTGATGGCGGTTTTGTTAGGCCTTGGAAAGACGATACTTAAAATTACAGAGCTAGTTAATATTGTTAGTGTACTAATTAAAATGCAATATAAATATGTTGAATTATTAAAAGAGTTAGAAAAAAAGTCCATTAATATTGAAGCATCTACCAATAATACATTAAAAAACCAAACAAAACACTTCGATCGAAATAATATATTATTCGGTGCCTTGACCCGCCAAGTAAGAAATTTGGAAAAAATGTCGTCAGCCACGCGAACGCTGGACGCTAAGCTTGAAAGAAATTCTGTAGAAACTTTAATCCCGGAGTCTGACAAAACCAAGGGTAATCGAGCAAGTAGTCAATCTCAAAAAACGGCAGGCTCGCGATTAACAAGAAGTGAAAATAAGGAAAATAGCGCGACTGTTCCCCTTGCCAAATTTCTTGAAAGGCAAATGGAGACGAAAAGCTCCTCGGATGACGTGAGCAATAAAGTGGTAACGCTATCCTCCTTATTTGAAAATAAAAATATACATAAACTATTTCCACAATCTGTAAAAAAGCGGAGTGCGGTAAATGGCTAAATCAACGGTAAAGGAAGATCAATTGCCTAACCTTTCTGAAGAGATAATTGGCGAGCTAAGCAAGGTTGTCGACAATATGGATAATCCTTCCGCCGATATCAATAAAAGTGAACTTACCCAAAAATTGAATAAAGACGATATGCCGAAGTCTGGCGACGATTCCAATGAGACAGATTTGTCGGGCAACCAAAGTGGATTGAATCGTAGGTCTGACGCCAGTGTTGGATCAACAATGAGAGAAACGCAGAATGAAATGAGCAACAAATTAAATGCAATAAAAAACATAAAAGTTGCAGTTCAGGTTATATTGGGAGGGTTCTCAATGTCTGTTGCTCAACTCTCCAATTTGAAGCCAAGCGAGCTTGTTTCACTGGATACAAAAATTGGTGAATCACTGGACATCTTGGCAAATGGCCAACTCATAGCGCGCGGTGAAATTGTTGTAATTGAAGAAGAATCACCAAAATTTGGCATAACACTAACCGAAATAATTAGCTAAGTTGCAACCAGAGTGGCGGATGACGCATCATCGATACAAATCGAATATCGATTGGGTATGCGAATACTCCCGTTAAGCTGAATGAAAAAATGCTGTTCGTTGAGAAACTAGATAGTGAACAAAAAAAAGCTTTCAAAGATGGAAAAAATTGCCGCATTGTTTTTGATAATGGGTAAGGAATCTGCTGTTCAACTTGTAGATTATTTTTCCCACGAGCAGCTCCAGAAAATAGTCGATACCGCACAAAATTTGCCACCAATGAGTTTTCAAGATGTTGAAGAAATTGTAAAAGAATTTGGAGATAACTACCGAGACTTTGGACTAACTGCTGGTTCGGAAAACCTATCAAAATATCTTGTTAAAGAGTCTCCAGATTCTAATCCCGCAGGTGACCAAAACAACGATACAGATTCAAAAAAAAACACCCAAGATGACTATGACGTAAAAGCAGTTGTTGAATTTCTACAAGTAGAACCTGTTCATTTGGGAGCCCTTTTGTTTGGGG
>Ga0256847_1001185_pt1 | contig 13892 bp, 15 predicted proteins | sample TeddybearmetaG_FD_189099 | JGI IMG/M metagenome (GOLD analysis project Ga0256847, IMG submission 189099) | Hydrothermal vent microbial communities from East Pacific Rise, Pacific Ocean - Teddybear | ecosystem: Environmental > Aquatic > Marine > Hydrothermal vents | place: Pacific Ocean: East... | reverse complement strand
GAAAGTCAACAAAGAAAATCACATTGTGATGCTCTTATTATCTCGAGTAAAAATGATAAGGCTCTTACTCAGTATGGATTAAAACATTGGGTTGATAAATACATCAAACTATCGGGTGTTAAATTCCACATCCATCGTTTTCGTCATACTTTTGCTTGTTGTCTTGCCAAGGAGAATGCAGATATTATCAGCATTATGAATGTTATGGGACATTCAACAACTCAAATGACGGAGCGGTATTTACGTTCCATTACCTCTGAACACTCTAGGAGCTTTATTGAGAAAATATCTTTTTAATATATTGTGTGGCATCAATTAAATTTTCTGTTACACTATAAGTGTCGATTGCATTTACTTATCCATCATTTTTGAAACATAAAAATGGTATTAACCCTTGTATTTGTGCCGCTAAAACCAAGAAGAAAATCTATTAGAAAAAGTATAGAGAGGTGACCCAAAAAAAAGGCTTGTAAATATACCCAAAACTGTCTAAAACCCTTATAAAACAACAAAATACAGGGAATGGACATGGGTCGGATTCCTGATAATGATGAGGTCCTAGGTTCAAGTCCTAGCATGCGCACCAAGTTCCTAATATTATAAGGCTTTTAGTCGATTATTAGGTAAAAAAAACAGTCGTTTGCGACCACATCTTAAAGATAGGTGTCTGCAGATAACACAAAAATCTTCTTGTAATAGCGATTTCATTTACTTATTTAACAACATGAACATTGAATTATTACTGGAAGATTTTTGTCATTATGGAACCTATATTCGCGGGGTATCTAAAAATACGATTAGAAGATACAGACAAAACATCTCTCACTACGTCAGAGCATCCAAAATTACCGATATAAGCGAAGTAAACGACAAAAACGTGCAAATGTTCTTCCTCACTGGAAGAGTACAGAGACATTGGAAAACAACAACCTATAGAACCTACTATATGACACTTTTGGTGTTCTTTCGTTGGTGCGTAAAAAACGGCTATTTAGAAAAGAACTATGCTCAAGAGCTTGAATTACCAAAAATAGAAAAGACACTGCCAAGTAAACTTAAAAAACAAGAGGCGCTTAAATTACTGGAGGTCGCTTACAATTATCCATATACCCACAAGTACCTTAAATATAGAAACCACGCTCTGTTTTCTATGTTACTATTTGCAGGTCTGAGAAAAAGTGAACTACTGAATTTAAAACTCACTGATGTCGATTTAGAAAACCTTACTATTTTTGTACGACTTGGAAAAGGAAACAAAGACCGTATTATCCCCATGAGTTATACATTGGCTCAAAGTCTGAATCGCTATTTGGTAGAACGAAAAAAACAACACAAAACCTGTCCAGAATTTTTTACATCCTCTAATCGGAATATGGGGTTTACCTGCTCTGGTTTAAAACTCCTGGTGGGCCAATTAAAAAAAGCCTCTGGGCTACAGTTTACTATTCATAAATTACGTCACACATTTGCTACCCTAATGCTTGAGGGTGGATGTGATATTTTCAGTCTTTCAAAAATGATGGGACATAGCGATATTAAAACTACCACAATATACCTTTCAGCAACAGCAGAACATCTGCGCTGTCAAGTAACCAAGCATCCCCTTAATAGTTCTAATTAACTAAGTCATACATTTTCAATTGGACTACCACCACTATCATTTGAAATGATAGATTTAAGTAGATGTATTACAAACAAACCACACAGACTCCAAACGTACTGTTTGATGTACACCTTAAAACACTATCAAAGAGTGAACTTGCTGTTCTGCTGACAATTATTCGTAAAACTGTTGGAATGGTTGATCCTTCTGATAAGAAACAGAGGTTACAGCGTGCTTGGATATCACAGCGTTTGTTTTGTATCTGCACTGGGCTTTCAGGGCGTGCAGTATCTAATGCTATTGACGCTCTTGTAACAAGTAATTTAATTACAGTAACTAATAGACAAGGAAATTATTTAAAAACAAAAACCTCTCGTAGAGGTGTTTTTAAACTGTATTATTCAAGTAGTTTACTACTTGATACAAGCCAAGAAAAATTAAAAAGTAGTGACTTTACTTGTTATAATCCTGTTACTAAAGGTCACACTATTAAACTAACAGAGATAAAACTAATAGCGGAAAAAAAGTCACAAGGATTTAAAAAAGTACAAAAGCTCAGCGATAGAGAGCGTATTTTTCAAATATTTGAGCAACAAAAAGGGAAGTAATACCTATAATACCACCTTTTATTAACACCTACTCCACAAATATCAGCGTACCCCGAAAAAATATATGTATGACATACATATTATTCCCACTACCATCTAGGTGGTTATCTATATTAGAATGTGAAAAGGCAATGCAGTCGTTTCACTAATCGCATTGTCTTTAACACATTTATGAGAAAATCACCTTATCAATCTTTTTCAAAATATCGCCAGCGTCATCATTTAAAACTCAATGACGTGGCATTTCTACTAGAAATGAATCAAGGTAACTTATCTCGCTTTGAGGCCGGAAAAAATTCTAACCCCAAAGCATTATTAGGTTATCACGTATTGTTTGATTTGTCAATAGGTAGTGATATTTTAAAAGATGTTATCCATAGCTGTAAAGAAATAGTACATCGCTGTTTTAAACTTTTAGAGATTATAAAAGAAAAGCCTAAGACAATAAAGAATCAACTCAGGGCTGAAGGCGTTAATGAAATTATTAGCAGATTAACAGAACTAGACGAAGGCTATGAAGACAACTAATAATACCATTTTGTCTCTCTACCCTAATGCTATGGGTGTTTGTTATGCTGTATTTGATTCTCCTAAAGACTTGATTGATTATGGGGTTGAATACGTAAGGCCAGTAAACAGTAAAAAATCACTACGTAAAGTAAAGAAGTATCTTGATTTCTATAAACCTGATATTGTTCTGCTTAGAGGAATTTCAAAACAGCGGATTAAACACTCCAAACGCACCAAAAAACTCATTGACCTTATCTGCAAAGTAGCAAAAGATAAAGGACTTGAACTGCACATGTATAACCGAAGTCAAATAAGGGAAGTTTTTAGTCAGTTTAAGGCTGTTTCGAAATTTCAGGTATCAAAAAAAATTACTCAGTGGTTTCCAGAGCTCAAAGCGTTAGAGCTTCCTATTCGAAAACGTTGGATGAGTGAGAATCATAACGCAGGGGTGTTTGATGCTATTGCTATTACATTAGTTCACTTTTATTTGAATGAGTAGTTTTAAAATACCTTTTTGATAGAGGTGTTTTTTAATATATAATCTCCATTTTTCATGTTAGTGCTGTTTAATTTAATAAAAGGTTCGTTTTGTTCTATCCATTCGATAATATATTTTTGTCTATTTAAAGACCAATTCATGTTCATTGAATCAAAATCTTTCTCATCATATTCTTTATCTATAATTAAAAGCTTTTTATTTTTATAATCATTTTTTAATGAATCTTTATCTTTAATAAATTTAAGTATTGGAAATTTTTTATTTATAGTTAGGCTGTCAAAAACCGTCTCACTTGAAAACATAAACTCTCCAGATTTAATTCTAAAATCATTTCCAATTAATTGTGTGTCAAAAAATTTGTTCTGAATTGGTGAGCCTTTTTTTCTAATAAATTCTGAATTATTGAAACTAACAAATTCCATACTTGAATTGCTAAAATGAGTATTAATGAATTTACAATTTTTGAATGAAGCAATACCATTAGACGTAAGATTTTTATCTTGTTTATGGTTCTGTACAACACCTCTATATTTACTTTGTAATTTATTAAAACTACTTGTGATATACACAGTATCCTTTTTTGTATTATGCGCATTCCATTCTGCACCTCCAAAACTGGTATATTCTTTTATATATTTTTTGTCCTTATCTAGGTTGTCATTTGTTCTGACAATAATACTAGTGAAATTATTTTCTATAGAAGAAACATATAACCTCTTATAAAATTTTTCATCATTAAAGAATAGGTATGAATACCTTTTAAATGGAGCGTTTGTTTTAATGGCTTTTCTTTTATTTAATCTTTTTATTTCTAGATCTTCTTGTAACACATATTCTTCGGAATTTGGGTCTTTGATATATATTGGAAGACCAATCTCAGGGGTTTTATAATCTAATATTTTGTATGAACCACCTTTAAAATAATTGTCATTACCATTAATGAATGGCTGTGCTCTTATGAGTACTTCTCCAATAGAATATTCTATATAATAGTTGAAAAATGTCCCTATAGAGGAAAAAAAGCAATTTTTAAAAAGAAAAGCATTATAACCACCATATATTGTACTCCCATCAAAAACGACACCTCTTAAATCACAATTTATAAAGCCTTCATTAACGCTACTTCCTATTCTTAATGCTGTTTCTTTGAAGTTTGAATGGTTGAATGATGAATTCATAATCCTACATTCACTTATTGTATTTCCTTGAAAATTACTATGTAAGACTTTAGACCAAATAATGTTAGTTTCCTTGAGCTTGGCATTTCTAAAATCACAATAACTAAAAATACCATACAGAGAAGTATTATTAAGATTAGCTCCTCTAAAATCAGAATAACTAAAATCCGTTCTTGCTAATGGTGTAATTAAAATTTGTACCTCATCATTATAGTTTCCCGCTACTCCATATAATTGCTTTGTTAAATCTAATCCACTTAAATTTTTATCCGAAAGGTCAGAATAAGTGAAGTTTGATTTTGTGATAATGCTATTAAAAGTTTCAATATCAAGGTTGCTTTTGAATAAATTAAAAAACAAATTTCCACGCTCTGGACTTAATGGTTGTTCAATGATTTTTCCACTTTTTAGATATTTATATGGAATAAACTGTTCGCTTAAAGAAATAATCCTTGCTATTAAACTTTCAGATAAATTTCTTATACCATCATTATTATAATCATCCTCTAATTCTTTGTTTATATCTTTATAAATACTGTTTAATAAAATAGTCCTTGAATTATTTTTTGCTTTCGCATTTTCAATAATATTTCTTTCTTCTAGTATTTTTTGTTCTTGCTCAATGTTATTTTGAATTACAGTTTTTATATAATACCCTGTTGATACTATTGCAACTATTCCAACAATTAAGAAGATACTTTTATAATATTTTTTTCTTTTACCGATATGACTTTCTGATTTCTTCGCATCTGCATTGATACGACCTTTAGGTAAAGAATCAATATTTATAACTTCAAATTCCCATGTAGTTGGATTTAAAGTATAGCCATATTGATTAAAATTAGTATCTAAATGTGGCTGAATGAATGTGATAAAATTGTCGAAAGCAATTTTATCTTCCATTTTATTGTCATGATACTTTAAGTTTTTTAAAAACCTTTTAACGTGTTCAATTTTATGTTCAATTTTAGAATCTTTATAAAAAAAAAGACATAAAATCGAATGAATATTTTTTAAAGTTAGATATCCTCTTCTACTATTATCATCGACATTGTCTTTTCCTAAATTAATTAACAGTTCTTCTTTTGTTAGTCCTTTAAAATATAGAGACGCATTGAGTGCATTTCTTCCAACAGAATATCTTTTTTTTTGAATTTTAATGCAGCTGATATATTCTTCCATATCAACAATTTCGAAGTTAGATGTTATTGGTTCTGCCTCTCCCATTGGTTAAAAATACTCATTTCTTCTCAAACGGATAAACAAACGGAAAACGGAGGTTTCAACGGACAATCAAACGGATTGTAACCTCATTAATATCAAGGAGTTGTAAATACATTGCAATAGTGAAAACGAACCAATTAGGGTAATAAAAAAAGCCCGAAATAATTCGGGCTCACCAAGAATATCAAAAAAGCTCTTTGATAACTTGACTAGGACAAATGAGATTACAACTCTCAAATGAACTACACAAAATGTATCATAACTGATATAAAAGTCAAGCTCAAAGTAGCATTAAAATGAAGTCTAATTTTAATACTACAAAAGATGAGAAATCTAAATTCAAACAAGAAAACGACAAACAAGCCAACTTCTCAAATTGGTCGTTTAGAAACCATCCACAAATTAATTAATGGTCGCACTTTTCAGCCTGAAGAGGTTGAAGAAAAACTCTCAAAAATCAAACAAGAATATCTTACACCATATTGTTTGGTGTACTACAAATATCTTAACGTAAGGCACCACTTCAACTTTTATAGAACAGAGGATATCATTGAACATTTAGAGTTGGCATTTGGTCTGTTAGAAGATATGGATTATACAGCACGTCGAAATGGCATAAAAATTATTAATGACGAGTATCATTTCACAAGAGCATACATAAGATTTGTAATGAGTAAAATCTCTTACGATGATTATTCTTCTCCACTGATTATATCCAAAGCAAAACGAATTACTGAAATCGCTTTGAGTTTTAATCCTAACAATTCAAAATTCCTGTGGCTACAAAATCAGCTTGCGGCATAACAACTTAAAGGTACTTCTAAGCAGGGAGTGCCTTTTCATTTCAACTATTTATTCATTAATAAAATAACAGCTATGAAAACACAAAAATTAAACAAACAAAACCTAGATGACAAGATTACTATCTATCGCTACAAGCAAAAAGAAATGGAGGATTTCCTGTATAGTTCCCATGACAAGATCATAAAGGAAACCGCCATTTCGCTCGGTAAAGATTTAGCCGAGCGAAATAAACCCGAAGAGTCCTGTAATAAAGAGCAGGCATACAGCGGTGTGATATCAGGTCCATATAATAAACTGATGATGCAAGTTAAGACTGACCTCCAAACTGAAATTGAGGAGTATAACATTGTATCGGACAATGATAAGTTTGATTTGGAACTTAAAGAACTTGACAAGGAACTGACTTTTAAGGAAAATTCTCTCCGCCTTAAAAACAGGGAACTAAGCAAGGAAGATAACACGCTTCTTAAAAAAGAGAAGCGGTATAAAAAGATGCAGATTGGACTGATTTTCATAATTCTTATTGATATGCTTATCAGCTCTGCCAGTATGCAGGCTATGGGATACAGCCTTGTGATAAGTTATCTTATTGGTTTGGGAATTGGTATTGGCATCTACTTTTTTTCTGAGCGTTTGCCACTTATTATCGCCAAGGGTCGCACTAAAATTGAAAGACGAGCCATTGCCATTATTTCTTTTTCGGTATTGGTAGTCGTGTTTTATGTACTTGGGATTTTTAGAACGATTAATTTCTCAAATGGGACGGCTATTGGGCAGGGAGCAAAACCCATCTATTTTACCTGCCTTAATATGTTCTTTGTAATGGTGGCAACAACTGTATCTTGGTTTAATCGCCTTACTCCACAGGAGCGAAAAACCCTTGACCAATGGAAACTTAAAATGGAAGAGGTTAAAGCCCTACAAAATGAGATTGGCGTTTTAAAAACGAAGATTACCCAGCTACGTTCTACTAAAGCCCATAGTGAACTTTCTCGCAAACAACTTCTGCTGTATGCACGAGATATTCAAGAGCTTATCCAAAGGCTTTATGAAGAGGCGTTCAAGGTTTTTATGTCTACCAATCTTGTACACCGCTCTGACGGGAAGATACCCAAATTCTTCAACGATGATGTTCCTAAGCTTACTGTGTTTTATACAAACTTAAAACTCTAAGGATATGAAAAATTTCATCACACTATTGGTACTTGGAATCTTAATGGGTTCCTGTACCAACTCAGAAAACAAAATGGTTACTATTTCAGTACTAGAAGATGTTACCGAAACCAACTTTATTGCCAGTTCAAGCTTTGAGCTTATGGAATCAAAATTGGGTCTGTCCGATGATATTTGGGCAGGAGTACGATTTAGATATGGAACTATCAGCAGTTTAGAACATAACAAACGCTATGAGTTACTACTAAAACCCGAACAGTCCCTTACAGGGAATAATTTGGAACGTAGGGCTAAGGTAACAGCGTTCTCTCAAGAGGTTGAGTATCTTCTAAATCATCCAAAGGATAGCACGGTATATCAGTATTCCGCTATTTGGGAGCCACTGACGGAAGAAATTAAAATGCTTCAAAAGGATAGTTTGGGCGTTTTTACTGTTTATCTGTTTTCAGATTTGCAGGAGAATAATAACTCGTGGTTTTCAACCTACTCCAAATCCGATATGGGGCATTTGAAAAATAACCCGCAGAAGATTGAGCAGCTTTTTTTAGAAAAAGCCAAAGCCATATCTAAAAAGGCATCTACCCTTAAGGTTATTGTGGTGTATCAACCCCGAAACCGACAGGAGGATATGCTCTTTAAACAAATGAAACAGCTCTACAAGGCTGTATTTAAAGAACTCCAGATTCCCATAGAATTCACAGCAAATCTTAATTAGAACGCTATGAAAACAATCATGACAATTTTAGGATTTCTACTAAAGATAGTTTTAATCTGCCTGTATGTATGTACCCGTGGCTTACAACTCTTTTTCGAAGCTTTTAATAACGCATTTCAAAAACTAATAAAATGAAACTACAAGACATCACAACTATTGCCATCGAGAGAACGGGAGAGTTCTTGGATGGTATTTTAAATAAAATTGCTGGCAATAAAAATTCACTTTCAGCCTCGTGGGAGCGAGAATCCAAACTTATCTCTGCTAGATATAAGGGTTTTTCTGTAACGGGGAAGAAAAATTTATCAGTCAAACAATCCCGAAACAATATGATGATTGTATCGCCCTCTGGTGGAGGGAAGACCACCACCGTTATTTATCCATCTGTTTTCAATATTGAGTCTAGTATGATAATTAACGATCCATCGGGGGAGATAAGCAAGTGTAAAAATTACCTGCTCTCAAAAGGGTTTAAGGTTAAAACTCTGGACTTTGGAAACAAAGAAAATTCCCTCTATTACAATCCGCTACATCGTATTAAAAATAATGCAGACATCAACAAGGTTGCAAAGATGTTAGTACGTTCCACAACCAAAGGGGATATGGATTTTTGGTCACTAAAGGCTGAGGAACTCATCGGTTTGTTTATTTCATTTCTAAAAGCAACAGCCCCACGAGTACATCAAAACCTTGCTAATGTTTTTAGGCTCCTTGAAATTTTGCAAGCAGAACCTAAGGTAATTGACAAGCTGTTTGCTGATACCTGTCCCGAACATTTGTGGCGTAAATACAAATCCATAATGGGGAATTCAGAAAATACGCGTGCTAGTATTATCAGTTCAGCACAGGCGAGCCTGTCCTTTATTGGAAATGACGCAACCCTTAGTGATATAACGAGTGTCGATAACTTTGATTTTGATTCCTTAAGAAAAGAGAAGATCGTTATTTTTATTCGCTGTCCACTGGGGGATATGTCTTACTACAGCACGATTTTAAGTATTCTGTTTGAACAGTTTTTCTCGCACGTTTTTAAAGAGCTTCCATCAGAGGATGACCAGGATATTTTTGTGCTGATTGATGAGCTATCGAGTCTTCATCTACCTAATTTATCAAATATCATATCCAACGCTCGGAAATTTAAGATTCCTATTCTTGGGGTTTTACAGTCAGAAAACCAACTTTTTCAGAATTATGGGCTGTACAATGCTAAGACAATTCTTAATAATGCTAATGTAAAGGTGTATTTCACGGGGCTTACTGATGAGTGTTCGAGTTTAGAAAACATCTTAGGAGAGTTTCAGTATGTAGATAACGATGGGCTTACAAGAAAACGATCTCTTATGACCTCAGATGAAATACGTACAATGAGCCATGACACCGTTATTGTTATTCCAAGTGGTTTAAGACCCATGTTGTGCAAAACAACGCCGTATTATAAGCAGTCCAAATTGGTAAAGTATATGAATATGGAAGTCCCTAAAGGCTATCAGGAGCTATCTCTTAGTTACTGTGTTCAGTATTTAGATTTAGAAAAATATCAAAGTGAAGATACCCTAGTAAACCAAAATACGGATAGTGATGCAATATAATAACTTGCATGAGTATTTGGACGAGGTGTTTGAGGGTCAAGACCCAACAAAACTGGAAATTAAACAAGCCAAACAGGATTATTGGCGAGATTATAACACCCAGCTTAAACGAAGAAGCAGAAAAAATAAAAGAACATTTTCTGTGTGGTTTACCCGCAAGGAGATTGTAGGTATAGAAAGTCTAAAGAAAAAAGGCGTGGCAGTTTCTAGTCTCATAAGAAGACTGGTTACAAATGAGTTACAAACAACAGATGGTGTTATCCAAGAAATAGACACGGCCGTTATTGAGCAGCAACTCTTTTTAATTGCGGAATATTTACAAGAGGTCTTAGATGCTGACCTTGTTTTGGATACCACCAAGATTGAAAGTTTGGAATTAAAAGTAAAAGAGCTTCAAAATATAATACAGCAGGATTTTGATTATTAAAAGCAAATCATACAAACATAGAAGGTGTTACAAAACGGTAACGGAGTATATCTTGCGTGATATAGAAAAAAACGACTCCTTTGTACTAACTCGTTTTATAAAGGGAAAAGACAAATCGCCACAGGCTATTGCTAAACAACTGGAGCATAATGAAAGTTACCGCATCCATAAGCGTTCCAATAATGTAAAACTCTTTATGGAAATTATCTCTTTTCACAAGCAGGATACTCCTAAACTAGATAATAAAACTTTGGAGAAAATTGCAAAAAAATACATTGCGATTCGCTCTGAACTTGCTATTTCTGTGGCTACAGTTCACAGGGATAAAAAGCACACACACCTGCATATACTATTTAGCGGTGTCCAGTACCGAACAGGAAAGTCCATTCGACTTTCTAAATCAGAATTTAAAGAAAAGAAGCTAACTATTGAATCCTTTACCCGAGAGCGTTACCCTCAGCTCAAACGATCAGAAATTGACCATCAAAAACCTTCTTCATTAAAAAAAAACTAAAAGATGTAGAGAAACAGATGGAGTTTCGAGGGGTTAGTTCAGATAAACAAAAACTAATCAACCTATTAGAACAAACATTTTTAAAGGCTACTTCACAGCAAAATTTTTACAAAAAATTACACGATAAAGGTCTTCAGCTTTATAAAAGAAATGGAAAAATAGTTGGTGTTAAACTAAAACGAAAATTTAGGTTTGCTACCCTTGGGTATGATATTAATGTTCTAAAGAACCTAGATAAGAATATTTCCAAAAACAAACGTATAGAGGCATTAAATAGGATACGTGAGCGACAAAAAGGGCGTTCGAAGGGAAGGGAATGACAAATATTTAATGTATTAATTTTCATATATTTACATTTTATTTTTTTAATTAAAATTCATTTACATGACTAAAGAGGAGTTAAAGTTTGTCTCTAGAAAGAAATTAGAGTTTGATAATGTTCAGAAAAAATACAAGAGGTTATTAATTCAGAGGTTTTTAAAAATCATATTCGCAATTTTAAACATAAAATTGGTAGAAGGTGGCACAAAGGGTTTAAACTCAATAAAAGTTTTACAAATAATGAGGTATTAGATATTCTTCTTTTTGGGAAAGACCCTTACGACTCTATTGATCAAACGATAAATATTCATTTAAACCCATATCGTAAAAAGAGTGTTTCTAAACATGCTAGGACTTTTCCAAAAACCCGACGTTCTATAGGTTTGAATGTAACCTATTTAAATTATTGTATAAATTCTGATAAAGAAGGAATGGCTAATATATCAGGTACACTTATTCATGAGTATATGCATATACTAGGTTTTGTACATTATACAAATAAAGGAAAGAAAAAAGATATACCCACAGTTCCTTGGGGTATTGGAAAATTAATAAAAAAATTAGTCAAAGGCATAACCAAAGGATATCATTTAGGTCAATAAAAACTATTTAATGGAGCAAAAAAAACAAACTACAGAATTATCAAAAACCATCTATTTCCTGAATCCAGGAAGTAAAAATTTAAGAATTTCGACTATTGTGGCAATGACACAAAAAGTGCTTAATATAAATACATCAAATCAATCTCATATCATAGCTTTTCCAGATATCCATCCAACTAATTTCATTTATAGTAGTTTTATTGGTGGTGATGTTGTTCTTGGAGAAGGAAACGGAATAGAAAATTCTATTTTAATTGCTAATGGTCAGATGATAAAATTTGGTAGATATAATTCACTACAAAACCTAGAGGCACATGGTTCTGATTTAAGAGAAGTTGGTGTCGAATGGGGAGATGCTAATTTTATAGCCCATAGAGCAATTTTTCACGGTTGCAAAGGCGGTAGTAGAAATTACTTTGGATTAGGAGTTACTGTACCTGACTTAGCGGAAATAGGTGATGATAATTATTTTCTCCACGGATCGACAGTAGGTTCTGGAATAAAATTAAGAGAAAAAAGTGGATACAAAGGATTATATATTGATAGTCATGATAGTGGTTTTTTTGGAGAATCAGCTAATATTCTTTATTTTGAAAATCAAAGAACAGGAGAAAAAATAAATCTTGGGTCATTATTTCATGATGATAATTTTACTTTTATGAGGGAGGAAATAGTTCCAAGAACTAAACATTTATTAGCACATAAAGCTATTGAGTTGGGAGGGTATATTCAAAATAAAATTGGGAAACAACCCGCAAATGGTGTTATGATCCATCATTCATTGCAAGCAATAGAACATTATCTTGGTATTGCTTCAAAAATCACAGAAATTTTTGATCATGTATTAGCCGAAGAGCTTACACAATTACAAATGATTCATTCCTCTTTTATAGATGGATACAACACTACATTAAGAATTCAACCAGAAGATATTGATGTCTCTAAGTATTTTTTAAAGTTAAACTCTATTTGGCTTAATAGAAATAAGTCTTATTCAAAATTAAAATCTTTATTTTTATCAATTTGCTCAGCGATGAAGGGTGATTCTTCTGATATTAAAGATAAACTAATAGAAATTCCCCCTCAAAAGAATAAAAGGTTTCCTGATTTCCAGTATTCACAACGTGTTCTAAAGATTGATTATTCAATAAAAGAGATAAATTCTATTATTATAACAATGAGAGATTTAAACACTTGTGTTAAAAACATAGATTTAGTCGAAAATCTTTTGAAATCACATTTAAAAAATACTTAAGGATAGTAATATTTCTACTATAAATAAAGAATATGTACAAAGAACTTAATAAACATACATTTTGGGCAATAACGAGTTTCTTTAACCCTACAAATTCAGTTAGGAGGCTCCAAAACTTCAAAACATTTCGAAAATCTCTGAATATTCCATTGATTGCCGTTGAATGGTCTTGGGTTGAAGGCCCAGATTTCATGTTAAATTCTGATGATGCAGATATTCTAATTCAAAAAAAAAGCGGAGACCTTCTTTGGCAAAAAGAACGTTTATTAAATATAGCTATCAAAGAACTACCTGAAAATTGTAAATATGTAGCTTGGTTAGATTGTGATGTGCTATTTGATAATCCAAATTGGGTAGAGCTTGCCAAAAAGAAACTTGATCAATATCCCTTAATTCAACCTTATAGTTCATTAATCAGCCTAGATTCTAAAGGTAATTTACCTCTTAATCCGACCAGCCAGATTAGACGACCAATAGGAGATCCTGAGGTTTTTTCTGCTTTACCCGAACATGTCCTTCGCCATGAGTTTAAAGGTAAAGGAGCTGCATGTGGATATGCTTGGGCTGTTAGAACGGCATTAATTCGTAAGCATGGTTTATATGATGCGTGTATCATTGGTAGTGGAGATAGAGCTATTTTTTGTGCTGCCACAGGTCGTTTTGAGGATGCAGCAGCTTACATGCAAATGAATGGTGATAGATTCAGCCATTATTTAAGCTGGGCGAAACCATTTTTCGAAGATGTTTCGGGTCAAATATCTTGGATTGACGGACAAATCAGAAATATGTGGCACGGAGACATGGTAAATCGTCAATATGCATCACGGCATATTAAACTGAAAGAGTATAATTTTAATCCCGATGAAGATA
>Ga0256847_1001184_pt1 | contig 13931 bp, 12 predicted proteins | sample TeddybearmetaG_FD_189099 | JGI IMG/M metagenome (GOLD analysis project Ga0256847, IMG submission 189099) | Hydrothermal vent microbial communities from East Pacific Rise, Pacific Ocean - Teddybear | ecosystem: Environmental > Aquatic > Marine > Hydrothermal vents | place: Pacific Ocean: East... | reverse complement strand
TTGCCGTAAATATCAACCAGCATGGTTTCATCATAACGCAGCAGGTCGCCATTAATTTCGATGCGATGGTGAAAAGTTCGAGTTTTCGCATGGCTTTGTAGAAAAGGAGACTGGCTGATTGTCCAGTCTGAATCTTCATCGGTTGCGGTCACTTCAATTACAGTAGCGTCAGCCTCGATAGGCCCACCGGCGACCAAACTAAGGCCTCTTGGTATGGTTAGAGTTTGCATGACAAGCTTTTTGTCTGGGTCCCACAACCAATAACCAGTTTCGTTGTGGAATAACTTGCCATCAGATATTCGCGTGACTGCTTGGTGGTAGTGCAAGGCGGCAAGTTTTTGCTGTTCTGCGTTGGTTGCGTCGCCCACCGGGGAAAATACAATTGTATCAGCATAGGCCGCTTTTTCATCGCCTTGGGGATCTGGAGAAACATCCAAGCCCTTATCGCCTTGCCAGTGACCAATAAGCGCTTGTAATGGGCCGTAGTCAACCTCATCAACTGAATATGCCATTAGCCGTATGCCATTTCGAGAACTTCGAGCACGTCGCCGATTTGCTCACCCCAGAACCAAATACCTGCAATCACAACAACGCCGCTAAGTAGCAGGGCGGATATTTCTAGACTATTTTTTTTGTTCATACGTTTATTGCCTTAAATCAGCAGGCGTCCCCAGTCGCGGGCTTAGGAAAAGCCAATCCATCGACCTGACGCAGCAACCGTAAACCAGATCAAAATTGACGAAATTGCGATGAGTTTTAACGCCCAAGGGTTCACGCTGTCATGGGCGAAGCGCAGCAGAGGGCGGCGAATCGCATAAACGAAAAAGATGCCTAAAGCCAGCGAGGCCATCTTCGCCCAAAACATTTCGTTATAATAGAGTTTCATGGCAACGGCTGAGCTCATAAAAATTCCGCTGATAATTAGGCCTGCTAAACCGACGGTAAACCACCTGTTGGTATTGGTTAGTACCGTGTCAGAGGGTATATCCGTCATAATGATGTTCAGTAACCTAAGATCTCCCACCAAAACCATACCGCCTAACAGCGACATCGACAGTAAGTGAAACATTTGCACCACGGCGAATACGCCCCCGTAGGCCTTAGAAATTGTGGCCAGGAAAGAGCCATCCAACCATTCGAAGAGAGAAAGTACGTCCAAATCTAGGCTCCTTTACTTACCATGAGTGACCGTGGGTAGCGAGCCACCATTACAAGGCGGCCATTTCATCGACACACCCGGCTGCCCAATACATGAAATAGGGGAGTTCTTTATGACAATCAAACCAGTCGTAGGCAATGGTGCGGCCGGTCACGACGACACCTGACCAAAACGCTAGTGAAAGCATGGCACCGGTGCGCACCCGCATTGGCGGTTTGGCATCGGTATCCCAAGATTTATCTGCAGCCTTCATCGTATTACGAAATAGCAATGCGTTAATTCCGGCAGCAATGAGCAACACTACTTTGATACGAAACCAAATAGATTGAGTGGTTCTAACGGGGATAGCGAAATAGAGGATAAAGCCAGTAATGACCATGATGGCGAACCCAATCATCATCGGGGTATCTAGACGCTGGGCAACACGAGAGGCAGGCACATTGGTAAATGCGACCCCTAGCATGCGCAAATCGATAACGAAGAGCATGCCTAAGAACACCATTAACGTGAGTACATGGGTCGACTCGATCCATGCATACATGTAATAGGACTCGTGGAGTTGCGTACTCCATGAAAAAGAATCTACCCACTTGGCTAGATTCAGAAGTAGTTCGTTGAGAATGTGGCTGCTCCCCCAAATGACGATGCACAGTATAGCGGCGTGATTGCTGATGAGCTATTGCTGAGCGATATTTAGCTGCGCTTCGTTACACGCTTAGCTTTATTGAGGTGATCTACGCTTTCTTACCTAGGTGGTTGAACTCCACAAAACCGCCACTTATAGCGACCTTTCCTTGGGCGTTGATTACCTCAAAGCTGACGATACCGTCGGTACACTTGGCGCGCAGGGTAATGGTGGAAGGCATGGATATCATGGCGGAAAACCTTCCACCAAGGCGTTGCACACAGCTTGGATCGCCATCGGCGAAGTGGTTCACGATCTTACTGATCGCTAAAGCCAGGGTCGCTGTGCCATGCAATATAATATCTGGCAAGCCGGCGGCAAGCGCGATTGCGCGGTCTGTATGAATGGGGTTCCAAATACGCGCGCACTCGGTGTAGGTATGCGCTGCACCCTGGGCGATATCGATCTGAAAAGTCTCAGGCTCTGCTAGATTCTCAAATAGTGGCAGCTCCGGTGCTTGTTCAATAGAGCGATCACCGCCTGTAATCGCCACGCCACGGTAGATGCCTAGTTGATAGGTGCGCGCAACAAGGACATTTGTGTCCACATTCACGGTATCTAGACGCATGGTGTACGCAGCGCCTGGTTTTATCGCTTTAATGCCTACCATGGTCGCTGTTGTGGCAATACGGTCGCCTGCGGTTATTGGCTGATAAATATGTAAATCGTGAGCGGCGTGGACACCGCGAGCTGATTCTTCGGCACTTAATGATGTTGTACTGCCCGAATCGCGAGCATCTAAGTCGCGAGTATTCAGAATAACAGGCCATTCTGGGCAAACTGGGAACACTGGGTGGGCCACAACGGGGTGTTTTTGAGTGTCCATATAACATGGATTAAAATCGCCAAGAGCTGCGGCGTAAGCCATCAACCAACGGGCGTCAACAAGGTGGATTAAGGCGTCGGTGCTATGGCCGACAAGGGCGCTGTTTAGTGGCACGGGTAGTACTCATGGTGACGAAAACACTTGCAGCTTAGCAAAAGTAGAGTAACAAGAGCGATCTAACAAAATCGTTTGACTAAAGATTGGTCTCCTATTGCAGTGACTGATGGTCGCGCAAGCACAAGGACTTGAACTGACGTGTGTACAGAGGCAGTCTGGGGCATAGACCTATCATGTGTGTTGAAATTGCAGGACCTCGAAGTATGGAAATTAACAAGACAAGTATGGAAGTTACAAAAATGGCCGCGCCTCTGGGTGCTGTTGTAAAAGGTGTTGATGTCAGAAATGTAGGCGCCGCAGATTGGCAGGCACTAAATGAGCTCTTTTGTCAGCATCATGTTTTGGTATTCCCAGAGCAAACACTCACACCAGAGCAACATATTGCATTTGCCTCCCTGTGGGGTGAGCCCATTCCATTTCCTTATGGCGCCTTGCCAGAGCATCCAAATATTATTGAACTGAAGAATCGTGGCAAAGGCCGAGATGTGAATCAGCACTGGCATTCGGACATGACCTACAACGAAAACCCGCCCAAATTGACTATGTTGTACGCGCACAAAGCACCCGAATTTGGCGGTGAAACGGCATTCTCCAATCAATATCTAGCTTACGCTGATCTGTCTGTCGGCATGAAGAAGCTAGTGGATGAGTTAGTGGCACTAAACAGCGCCGAGGGGCTCGCGGCACTATATGGAGAAGATGTACAGGCCGCGCCACGGGCGATGCACCCAGTGGTACGTACGCACGACGAAACTGGACGACGTAGCCTCTATGTTTGTCGTGCATTCACTACACGCTTCCAAGATTGGCGGCGTCAAGACAGTAAGGCCGTGTTGGACTATCTGTTTGAGCATAGCGTGCAGCCAGAATATCAAGCTCGACATCGGTGGCGCGCCGGAGATTTGGTTATGTGGGACAACCGGTGTTTGTTGCACTATGCGGTACATGACCATGGTGATGATGATCGTCTAATTCATCGCTGCCAAATTGTGGGCACTCGTCCTGCATAGCTAGGGTCAGATGTTTTGATCGAAAAAAACGGGTTGGAATTAGGTAGGTCGGAAATAGGCAGGTCGGAAATAGAAAGGCGTATGGAGGAGTTGAATAAAATTCTCGATCTCGAGTTGGCTATGCCGCAGAGTGCTGACGAGGCGAGTTATTGCCGAGTTTGGCAATTGCAAGTGCAACCACGCTGGCCTTGTTCACCCATTAAGTTGGCGCTCCTAGGTGGTCGCTTAGCCCACGATTTTGCCACGGTATTTACGGCCGGGTATCAAGCCGCCACCCGAGCTGTTTTTCCCCAAGCTCGATTTGATGGTCTTTGTGCGCTGGCAGTATCAGAAGACCGCAGTAAAGAATTGCCAATGCCAGATGTGAGTTGGCGTGCACTCGATGAACAGTTTTTGCTTGATGGTACGAAGACGTGGGTGGCCTGTTTTGACGATGATGTGCAAGATTTACTGCTACAGCTTTCGCAAACACAGTATGCCGCAGATAAAATATGGCAGCATGACCATCGACTCATATCGATGTATGGCGCGGGGCTGCAAAAACAGATACGTTAGATGCTATGACACCAATTGAACAAGCCCGAGAATTACAAGATTTGGTTCGTATGCATGCGGATGCGAGCGAAGCACAACGACATTTGCATGTAGAAGTTGCACAAGCTTTTGCGCAAAGTGGTTTGTATCGAATCGCGGCACCTAAGGATATGTTTGGACACGAACATGATCCACTGACACAGGTTGAAACCATTGCCGCTATAGCCTATGCCGATGGCAGTGCAGCATGGAACTTGATGATAGGTATTGAGGTATTTGGTTTGATCGCACCAGGTTTCTTGCAATGCAAGGAATTGATTGCTGACCCCATGATTGTAATGTGTAGCTCGACTGCGGCTGTTGGACGCGCTGACAAGGTTGCGGGTGGGTATAAAATTAATGGGCAATGGCAATTTGTCAGTGGCTGTCATAACGCGCAACTGTTTGGCGCGACGGTAAAACTTTGGGAGAATGGCGAGCCGAAAAAAGATCGGCCGAATGCGTACGCTATCGTCACTGTGCCTGACTGGCAGATTCAAGATACCTGGTATACCGGTGGGCTCTGTGGTTCAGGTTCTCACGACGTGATCGTGAAGGATGTATGGGTGCCGGATAACCGAATCGTGAGTCCTCTAGGCGGCGTGGATCATGAATCTGCTTTGTTGCGTTTTCCCCTTGGGGCGCGATTGGCTTACAACAAAGTCGGTGTTGCCTGGGGTATGGCGCAAGCGGCACTTGATGTTTTTGTAGAGTTGGCAGAGGGTAAAATGCCTCGCTTTAGTGGCCGCGGATTGCGCCAACGAGGCCGTGCCCAACGCGCCATAGCAGAAGCGCAAGTTAGATATAGTGCCGGGCGAGCGTTGGTTCGGGAGGCGCTCCAGCAAATGTGGGGTGATGTGCAGGCACGCGCCCACATCACCAGCAAGCAGCGCGCTTTTTTCCAATTAGCTTGTTCAGATTCTGTGCAAGGGTGTGCCCAGGCGGTACAGCTCTTGTGCGAAGCAGCAGGTACGACGGCCAATAAAAAAGGTTTCCCACTTGAGCGTATACGGCGAGACATTAATGTTGTTGGTCAGCATGTTACGGTTGCGCCACATAATATCGAAGATGCAGGTCGTATAATGCTGGGCCTTCCCGCCGAAGAAATGATGCTGGCAGGGCCAAGTCGCAAATAACAGACTATGCGATAGGGCTAAAGCAGGCGTATAGTTTTCCTACTTGCATAACCTAGGGCTAGGCGTCCCATGAACCTAGAAAAAGTTGTCTTCGGTTTTTTCATTGTCCTTGCGCTGACGCTAAACGTGGCCTTTGTTGTTGGTGATACCGTTGAGGCAGTGCATCACAATATTTGGCTTTTGTTTGCCGCAGTTTTTGTCAATCTTGTCGCCACGATCTTGAAGCTTGGTGACCGCTCGCAAGTTGGCGCTCTTCTATTGGCTACCGCATTGGTTGCAGATTTACAGCTGCTTGCCGGTTCTGCCATTTGGGCCTTTGCTGATGTTTCGCAAGGCATGGATACAGGTACATTGGTCACGGTGGTATCTCTGGCAACAGGCGCGTTGGTGGCCAACGTGGTATCTGTAGCACTGTTGGTTTGCGATTCTTTGATATCTGGGCGCTAGCGACATGGCCAAGGGTTCTGATCTAGATCGCGTAACAGCCATTGTATTGCGTGAGATGCGGGTACCCTTGGTGGCTTTAGTGGGTGTTTACGCGCTTGGTATAGCCGTTATGGTGATGATCCCAGGGGTGAATGGCGAACCCATGAGCTTGTTCCACGCTTTTTACTTCATGACCTACACGGCAACCACCACTGGGTTCGGCGAGATACCCATACCATTTTCTGACCCACAGCGTATGTGGGCGACAATTTGTTTATATATGTCCGTAGTTGCTTGGGTGTATGCCATAGGCACGATTATTCGGCTAATTCAAAACCCTCACTTTACTTTGGCGGTAGCTCAAGCGCGATTTGGCCGGGCGGTGAAACGCATAAACGAACCCTTTTATATTATCTGTGGGTTTGGCGACACCGGTAGTTTGTTGGCACGTGGTTTAAGTGACCACCACATGGCTGCGGTAATCATAGATACAGATGCTGAGCGGATTAAGGCATTAACCTTGCGTGACTATCACGTGCCAATGCCGGGTCTTGAGGGCGATGCGAGCGTGCCAAAAAACTTAACGGATGCCGGTCTTGCCCGGGATCACTGTCGCGGCGTAGTCCTGCTGACGGGTGATGAAGATGTAAATCTTAAAATTGCAGTGATGGTGCGTTTGCTTAATCCGTCTGCTAGCGTGGTATGTCGTTCCTTGAGTCGTAGCCACGATGAAGAGCTAACTGGATTGGGCTCTGTGGTGGTCATAGATCCGTTTGAATCTTGGGCTAGAGAGCTAGGTCTAGCCTTGCATAAGCCTTCCTTGCATACGCTGGATGAGTGGCTGGTTGGCGCACGTGGCGTCTCCTTGGAGAAACTTATCTTTCACCCCCAGGGCACTTGGATTTTGTGTGGTTATGGCAAGCTGGGAAAAATGCTCCATGCAACGTTGAAGAATTTGGGCGTTAAGCTGGTTGTTATTGCCGTTGGGGTCGATGCAAAGCCAGAGGTTGAGGTGGGTATTTCTGGGCTTGCCACGCGGGCAAATCTACAGCGCGCAGGCGTGAGTGATGTTGCGGGTATTGTTGCGGCGACCAATAGCGATGCAGACAATCTTGCCATTTTGTTGACGGCGCGTAATTTAAACCCTAAGGCGCACCTAATCGTCCGGCAAAACAGCCATGAGAACGAACTCGCCTTTAATGCTGCTTCAGCCGATCTAATTATGCAACCGAGCTTGGTGACGGCTCGACGAATTTTGTTGCAGCTGATTTCACCTTTAATACGTGATTGGCTTGACTATTTGGAAGACCAACCAGACTTTTTGCATGACATATGCTTCCCTCGTCTGCGTGCTGAAGTAGGCGATGTCGAGCCAGCCTTGTGGACCCTACGGATCGATACTGAGCAAGCGCCGGCAGTTCTGGAGTATCTCCTCGACGACCAAATCGCTGTGGGCGACGTGTTTCGAGATGTACGCGAACGTGGTAGCTACCTTGGTTGTGTACCCTTAGTTCTCAAACGGGTAGATGAGAAAATGATGTTGCCTGCAGCCGACGTGGCGCTGCAATCCGGGGACGAAATTTTAATGTGTAGTCGCCGCGGTGTAGAGCGTATCGTTAGGGCCAATATGGCAAATATATATACCGTGGAAATGCTAGTTACTGGGATTGCACCACCAAGAGGTTATGCTATGCAGTGGCTGGGGCCGCGTATGCGGAAGGAATAAGTCAGGCTAAATACTTAAGGGGTTGAATAATGTGCGATGACAATACGGTTTCAGAAAATCAGCAATATTTGCGGGCGTCGGCCAATTTATCGCGCCGTCAGTTTGGAGCGTTTACTGCGAGTGCTGCTCTCATGGCAATACTGCCGACACAGGCCAATGCCGTGGCGGTGATGGAGACTGATGTGCGTGTATCGACACCAGACGGTAGCGCTGATTGTTATTTTGTACATCCTGCTAAGGGTGCACATGCTGCGGTTGTTGTGTGGCCAGATGTACTTGGCCTGCGACCGTCATTTAGGCTAATGGGCAAGCGTCTAGCGGAATCCGGCTATGCGGTGTTAGTGGTTAACCCATATTACCGTGGTGCAGTTTCACCCGTTGTGGGCGAAGGTGCTTCGTTTCAAGACGAAGCCACTCGGGACATAGTACTACCCCTGGCAAGAAGCCTATCGGCGGAAACTAACGTGACTGATGCCAAAGCATTTGTCGCGTTTCTTGATGCGCAGGCGGCTGTCGATACGGCCCGTGGTATTGGCACTATGGGTTATTGCATGGGTGGCCCAATGACATTACGCACGGCTGCGGCATTGCCTGGTCGAGTACGTGCAGGCGCCTCCTTTCATGGTGGTCGATTGGTTGTAGAAGATGCAAGTAGCCCGCATTTACTTATTCCTAAGATGAATGCTGCCTTCCTCATTGCCATTGCGGCTAACGATGACGAGCGTGAGCCAGAGACTAAGAATGTACTGCGCGAAGCTTTTGGTGCGACAGATTTATCTGCTGAAATCGAAGTGTATGATGGCGCCATGCACGGTTGGTGCCCGCCGGATTCGCGCGTTTACAACGAGGTGCAGGCAGAGAAGGCGTGGACTCGGTTGTTAAATTTATTTGCAACCGAGTTGGCTTGAGAAACTAACTGCCGTTTAGCAAAATTGGTATAAAAGTAGGGAAGAAGAATGTTTAAGCAGTTGTGTTGTGTTGTGGTCGCGCTGACCATCATTGGTTGCGCGGACACTGATGTCGAGGTCACAGAAAAAATTGAGGCAACTAGTGATACGTGGGCCGAGTTGGTTGAACGGCAGTCTTTTTTTGATAATCCGACGCGTGTACAAGGGCGTATAAGCCCAGATGGGCAGTGGGTCAGCTGGCTGGCACCCGTTGCTGGTGTGATGAATGTTTGGATAGGCCCGAGTGCTGAGCCGTCGCTTGCCAAAGCGGTAACGCTTGAGACTGGACGCGGAATTCCCATTCATTATTGGAGTTTCGATTCAAAACATATTTTCTACACCAAAGATAAAGGCGGCAACGAAAATTATCACCTATATGCGGTATCAGTTGAGTCGAGCGAAACCCGCCCGCTAACGCCGGTTGCGGATGATGTGCGTGCGGTCGTATACGCTTTAGGACGAGAGCGACCGAATACCGTCATTGTGGGTTTAAACGAGCGCGACCCGCAACGATTTGATCTTTTCGAGATCAATATCGCCACAGCTGAGAGAACCCTACTTCTGCAAAACCCAGGTTTTAGTGACTTTGGCATCGACAATAATCTTATTCCGCGCACAGCAGTTCGACAGCTGGAAGGTGGTGCCCAGACTCTTGTTAGCTTAGATACCGATGAGCATACGGTGCTGGCAACGTTTTCTGTCGAAGATGTTATGACCAGCGGGGTCATTGGTTTCGATGCAGCTAATGAGCATGTTTATGCCTTAGATAGCCGCGATCGAGATACTGCAGCTTTGGTTAAGATCAGTTTGGCCACTGGTGTAACGACGTTGTTGGCTGCTGACCCGCAAGCCGACATCAGTGAGGTTTTGTTTGATCCGATTAGTCACTTGCCGCTGGCATACGCTGCCGAATTTAAGACCATGGTATGGCGGGGTATGGATGACAAAACGAGTAACATGTTACAGAACATTAGCGATAATATTACTGGCAACCTCGCCTTTGTTGCTCAATCAAGTGATGCACAACAATTGGTGATAGCGGCAAATGCGCCGACGCAGGCTTCGACATATTATATTTATAATCGTGCGGATAAGACGGTTGTTAAGATGTTCGAGACGCGCCCTGCTATGGCCGAGGTTTCCTTGCAACCCATGCAGCCTGTTGTGATTAAATCACGTGATGGGTTGAATTTGGTATCTTACTTAACGTTACCTGAGCTTGGCGCTGCACGAGACCGCCCAGATGCACCGTTACCCATGGTGCTTTACGTGCACGGTGGACCCTGGGCACGTGATGGCTATGGCTATAACGCCACACATCAATGGCTGTCTGATCGAGGTTATGCGGTACTGAGCGTGAACTATCGCGGTTCAACCGGGTTTGGTAAAAGCTTTGTGAATGCAGCGAAAATGGAATTTGCCGGTAAGATGCATGACGATCTAGTTGACGCTGTTAACTGGGCTGTGCAAGAAGGTATTGCTGACCCTGACAATATCGCCATTATGGGTGGTTCCTATGGCGGTTATGCAACACTGGTTGGTCTCACTTTTACGCCGGACGTATTCGCTTGTGGGGTGGATATCGTTGGGCCGTCGAACTTGATCACCCTGATTAACAGCTTTCCAGCGTACTGGCGGCCACAGCTCGAAAGCAACTGGTTTGCTTATGTGGGTGACCCAGAAAATGAAGCCCAGAAAGCTGATATGTATAATCGCTCGCCGATCTCTCGAGTGGCAGACATCCAGGCGCCACTACTCATCGGTCAAGGCGAAAACGATCCACGTGTGACCAAGAGTGAGTCTGATCAAATTGTTGCAGCCATGCAGAAACGCAACTTGCCGGTCACCTATTTAAACTATCCAGATGAAGGTCATGGTTTTGCACGCGCAGAAAATCGTTTGTCTTTTTACGCAGTAACTGAGGCGTTTCTAAGCCAGTGCTTGGGTGGTCGTTATCAACCTATCGGAGATGATTTTGATGGCTCTTCGATTCAGATTTTGCATGGCGTGGAGTATGTTCCCGGCTTGCAAGCTGAGGGGACATAACTCGCAGCGCCATGCGCATTAGTCTAAGAAACCACCGAGCCGCCATCGCAGGTGATGATCTCGCCAACGGTGAATCCACACGCGCGTGAGCTGAGGAACATGGCAAGGCCTGCAATGTCCTCAGCTGTGCCGACCCGCCCGCGAGGATTGCCGCGACCAATCTTGTCCCAATCGGTGGTCTCAGTGTCGCCGCCGCCACCTACACCGGTACTCAACATGTAAGTTGGGAAAGGGCCAGGGGCAATAGCGTTGACGATGATGTTGCGTTTAATGAGATGTGCCGCTAACACACGAGTTAAGTGGTGTATTGCAGCCTTTGAGGGACCGTAGGAAAAGTTGTCGAATACCGGGGTTTTGATGCCATCAATAGAGCCCACATTAACGATATGCGCTGGATTTTCGTGGGTGGATGCTTTTTCCAATAACGGTAGAAGCTTTTGCACCAAAAAAAACGGCCCTTTTACGTTAGTGTTCATCACCTTGTCCCAGCCGATCTCCGGAAACTCTTCAAGTGGTGCGCCCCATGCCACGCCGGCGTTGTTAATGAGTACATCTAAATGATCTTCGCGCTCACGGAACTCTGCGCAAAACCCCTCGATACCGGTCAGAGTAGACATGTCTGCGGGTATGGATAGGCACTCGCTGCCATATTCAGCTTGGAGACGCTTAGCGGTGGCATCACATGCTGGGGCTTTGCGTGAGCTGATATAAACTTTGGCACCGTTAGCGAGGAAGCCGGCGGCGATCATTTCGCCAATACCTCTTGAGCCCCCGGTAATGACGACAACTTTGCCGGCGACGGAAAACAAATCTTTCATAGTGCTACTCACGCTCAAAAATAGAGGCTCAAGAATACCGTTTTTACCGGGTAGCTACACTCGTAATTCCTAACAATGCATCGTCAATAGGTTAGCATTGCAGCTTGTACAACAGACGAATGTTAGGGGGCACAAAAATGAGTGACACAGCGTTATACAGTGAGTTTCGTCAGCCACGCCAGATGCTTGGCAACCAAGCATACGATGGGCACTTATCTATACACGATGACAGTATGGCGGAAGACTTAGGGTTTGCCGGTGCGCCCATTGAAGGACCAACCCACTTCAGCCAGTTTGTAGGACTACTTCATGATCAATTTGGCGACGCGTGGTTTGAACGAGGTTGTATCAGCGCGCACTACCAAAATATGGTGGTAGAAGGAGAGGAGGTGCGAGCCTTTGTTGAGCCTCTACTACCAGGTACCACCGCTACCAGAATTGGCGCAGAAAAGCGTGACGGCACACCCGTGCTAACGGGTACTGCATCGATTGGTCCAGAACATGGCGAGACCGAGCTCGATATGCGTATGGCTAGGCTCAAGCCGTCAGGGCAGTTGGTTATTCTGAGTGCATTGAAAGTGGGCCAACAAGGGGCGGTCAATCCTGAAGTGGTGTGTATGGAACATGGCCAAAATATGGGGCATTTGTATCCGTTTTCATTAGAAGAAAAGCTGCAACGAATGACAGAAACTCATCCGTACTACACCGCTGCGGGTGTTGCCCACTCGCCTTGGGATAAAGCAGTGATCCCCCTGGAGATGATTAGCGTGCTAACGCAGTACACGTCTGATCAATCTGGTTTTCGGGCCAAAGGACCGGCAGTTGGTCTGTTCGCAGCGCAAGAGATCAAGATGATCAACGGGCCGTTGCTTGTTGGTCATCCGTATAAATTATCACGTGCAATCATCGCCTTAAGCGAAAGTCGACGTACAGAATCTAACTGGGTGAAAACCTCAGTGGTAGATGCAGAAACTGATGAGCTAGTGGCAGAGGTGATTCTGAACTCTGCCACCCTGAAAGACTCTTATGCCAATTATGCCCAAGAAGCTGCTGAGCTAGGCAAGGTGCTCTGATCAAGGTGCTCTGATCAAGGTGCTCTGATCAAGGTGCTCTAAAGCGTTATTCAACCAAAACCAAATGGCGCAAATTTGGATCTGCATTAATTTCTGCATCAGTGAAGGGTAGATCGACCCATCCACCCTGACTATAGATTTCTGTCAGGTCGCTGTAGTGGGGTGATTCTGGCTCAGGCGATTGGGAGTATGTGAGCATGGCTGATGGGTTTAGCGTGCCATCTTTGTCCCAACTAACCACTTGAATATAACTGTTGCCATGAACGATTGGTGAGTAGCCTTGGCCAGGCTGCAATTTGCTGACTGTCATGCTGAATTGCCCGGCCCATCCTTCACCGCCAGGGATTGGAATGTTGGTACCATTGCGTGGTGCAAACTGAATATCACCAAGCACAGCATCGAGCGCAATGCCCGCATCGTTAAGTTTGATTTGCGCACTTAACAAGGCATTGTGAATATCTGTTTTTACGCTGGCGTTCGCAAGATTGATACCGGCTGGTGTGTTGACTGGGTCATCTTTGTCGAACTTAACGGCGAAAACGTCGTTAATATTCCGCGCATTGTCCCAGAATTCACGCCACAAATGCCCGCCTTGTGAGGTCACCGTCATAGTGCGGTCCCATTTTGTAAGCGCATCACAAGCCGGCTTGATGTCTGCAGCGTTTTCACAAACAGCTAGAACGTCATCGAGTAAAAGCTCTGCGGCATAGTTCCGGTGGTTAAACAGCATATCCTTAATATTTTGCGGAGAGAGTTTCTTGTGCTGCGCAATCATTTCCGCCATTTGGGTTAGGCCTGCTCTGGTTCTAAGAGAGCGCGCCGTGCGTTCAGGGCCAATGATCGGCGAATAACCCTCAAGAGGCTCGTTAGGGTTGCTAAGCCAGTAGCTGTCGTTTGAATTGGTAACGTAGTCTTGTCGTGTGATGCGTGGCATGTCTTTCGCGGCCAGCGCGCCAGGTACTAGGCTTTGTGGGTCAATTTTCCATTCACAGCTAGCGCGCGTACCATTTAGAACGGGCAAACGTTCGGGTGCGCCGGGCACGTTTATACGACAGGCGTCCATGAGTGCAGCATCGACATTGGGCGTGCCGCTAATGTCTGCATAAAGCGCATTACCATGGCGGTCTGCGGCAACCGTATTCGTCCAATACACGCCTTGTTTGCTAATCGCCGCTTCGATATCACTCGTTGAGCTGGCTTTATTCAGGGCGTCATAAGTATCAGCTGTAAGATAATTGTCGAGTACTGCATCTCTTAGTGTGTAGGCATGCTTGTCAGACCACGGAAATTGATCATTCTCGATCATGGGTCCGAAATGCGTAAAGTACACGTCGCGATGTATTGTTTTGCTCACCCCGTTATCGTCAACTTGATGAATGGCTACGCTGC
>Ga0256847_1001183_pt1 | contig 13939 bp, 10 predicted proteins | sample TeddybearmetaG_FD_189099 | JGI IMG/M metagenome (GOLD analysis project Ga0256847, IMG submission 189099) | Hydrothermal vent microbial communities from East Pacific Rise, Pacific Ocean - Teddybear | ecosystem: Environmental > Aquatic > Marine > Hydrothermal vents | place: Pacific Ocean: East... | reverse complement strand
TCAGGTATTTTAGCAGAGGAATGTAGTCATTTATTAAGTCAGTTTTTTAAAGACAGGCGGGCGGCGGCTAAATTGTTAAAAAATTAGGGGATTTTTATATTTATTTTTAAGAATATAAATGTAGAGACGCACCGCCGTGCGTCTTTTGCGATAAACAATAAATAAGGGTTTTTATAAATAAAGGGGAGCAAACTCTCAAATTTAAATATTTAAGCTATTCTTTTTTTAATTAAATCTAGAATAAATTAAGTTTAATTAACACCGACCCCTTTATGTGCCGACCCCTTTATGTGATAAATTTTAATCTAAGGGGTTCGGTGCAACTATGATCTTGTGCTATTATTTAGAGAATAAGTTAAACAATTACTTAGGGTTTTTAATTAAAATGTATTATAAATCAGATATATACATAATTTAAATGTTAGATTTTTTATGTTTATCTCTCTCAAATTGTCAAACCGAGTATAGAAAGAATGTATTTAAATCGAGAAAATTTAATCAAGTACATTGTAACGTTTTTTTCAGGAATTGCCGTTACATTAACATTTATAATTACTGTACTTTGGCCAACTCTAAAAAAAGATGTAATACCCAAAATCAGTCCAGAATTAGCGATAGCAGTGAATGCCTCATTAATAACAGACATGGACTCTCTTATTGTTTTAGAACATGCGGATAGCCCTAAAAAGTTAGTTTTTGGGGTGTTACCGATTTTCTTAACACTAAGCAATAAGAGTGAGTTCATGCTTACGATAAATAAAATTACTGCTAAGATTAATCGTGAACATCCTGCTCAACATATACGAATGGATGCAGATTCACCATTTCAACCATTAATATCCACATGGGAGGGACACTATGTATATACTGGGGGTGCGCAAGAAAGCTATTCCATTTTTAAATTGGATTTTCCAGCATCACTATCTCAATCTGAGTTTTCTTTGCTAAGGTTTCAGAATATTAGTGATGGCTCTCTTACCTCTAAACACCAAGGGATTTATTACAAAATACCTGCATATGATAGTGATGTAATAGCTATATATTTTAGCTTGAATACCAAAACGTTAAGTTCCGCCGATCCAGCGAATTACTCTTCAGTTGATGTCTATGATATCGATTTAGAAATTGAGGGTGTATTAAAAGGCTCACCATTTAAGTTTGTTTTTAACATGCCTTATGGAATAGTAGATCTTGACTTAGATGCTCAAAAGCAATTGCTGTCTTCAAACTATGGGCTGTTAGGATATTTTTCGTCTGCGAGAACAGAGCTTCTAAATGAACTGGATGCAACAAAAGGGGATAGTTATGAAGTTATTGAGGTGGCGTCAACTGATGTACTTAATGCTAGAGAGAAACCTGGAGTCGTTAGTCGAAAGATAGGAGAAATTCCTTCAAGTAGTAAAGAAATAAAAATTATAGGAGAGCATGTTATAATTGAGAAGGCGGAGTGGGTTCCAATAAAATATAAAAATATATTAGGATGGGTGAATAGTAGATTTTTAAGGAAGTATTGAGGGTGACTACTATAAATTTAATTAACACTGACTTCAATGTCAGGAAGTTAAAAAATGTCTTATTATTTTTTTATTCTATGCTTATAAAAACCTTGTTATATTTAGAGAATTCTTTATTCTGTCAACAATTGCGGGGAATAGATTTAATGGTACGATTAAAAGGAGAACTTGAAAAATAATTTATAATTAAGGTAAACGGTGTATGGCGCTTCGCTTATAACACCCTACACTGCTTAGAAGACCCTTATTATATTTGGATAATCCCATTATTTTATCAAAGAAAAAGAAGGCACGCAGTTTATTGTGCGTTTACTACGTTTATAATTTAATTAAAAAGATTTTGCCTTAAAATTGGTATGGATATCTAAAGAAAAAATATCATCTTTAATTTTTGCAGCATAAAACAATAAAAATAAGACATACATAATTAAATAACGAGAAACCTTATGACTATTCGCCCTATTTATACTGAAAAAGATTATCAAAATACTTTGCAATATATTGAGATTTTAATGGAAGAAGATATAGTCCCAAATAGTGCAAGACATGATGAATTAGAAATACTCACCACATTAGTTGAAGTCTATGAAGATAAACATTACCCAATGCCACCTTCTAATTATTGATGCATTATTATTTATTATGGATCAACAAGATTTAAGTCGTAAAGATATGGAACAATATTTAGGATCTAAAAGTCGTGTGAGTGAAGTATTAAGCGGAAAATCTCATTTATCATTAAAACAAATTACCTGCTTACATTATGGATTAAATATTCCCTACGATAGCCTTATGCCTAAGGAGCTAGAAATGGCATAAACTACAGCACAAAAAAAATCCACTTGATTTTAATAAATCAAATGGATTCTTTGGGTATGGCGTCCCCTAGGGGGTTCGAACCCCTGTTACCGCCGTGAAAGGGCAGTGTCCTAGGCCACTAGACGAAGGGGACAGGATATTTCTTTAAGCACAAATTAACCAATTGGTGGAGCCAAGGAGGATCGAACTCCTGACCTCAACACTGCCAGTGTTGCGCTCTCCCAGCTGAGCTATGGCCCCGCTATTGGGAGGGGGTATACTATGCGATCTTATTTTCAATGTCTAGCTTTTTTTTAATTAAATATAACGAATATCGACAATTTCAAGTTCTCGGGTACCACCAGGAACTTGAAAAGTCGCTACATCATCGACTTCTTTGCCAATTAAAGCTCGTGCAATCGGGGAAGTAACGGAGATTTTACCCGCTTTAATATCGGCTTCATCTTCGCCAACAATTTGATAAGTCGTTTCTTTTTCGCTATCAACATCAAAAACATCGACGGTTGTGCCAAAAATAATTTTACCATTGGCATTCAATTTGGTGACATCAATAATTTCAGCGGTTGATAATTTACTTTCAATTTCTTTAACTCGTCCTTCACAAAAACTTTGTTGTTCTCGGGCGGCGTGATATTCGGCATTTTCTTTTAAATCTCCATGCGCTCGGGCTTCGGCAATATCCGCAACTATCTTGGGACGGGTTACTTGCTTTAACTCGGTTAATTCTTCACGTAATTTTTTGGCACCTTTCACGGTTAAGGGCGTTTTAGTTATCATATTTTTCTCTTCTTCTTTTAATTTAATTATTTTTTGCGTGTAACTCGGTTAGGGTCATTACTTCTAAATTGCCTTGTTTCTTTATCGCCATAACAATGGCTTCCGCCCCTGAAATTGTGGTGGTATAAGCCACTTTATGGCGTACGGCTGAGGTTCTAATGGAACCTGAATCGGCAACGGCTCTGGCGCCATCAGTGGTATTGACAATTAAATCAATTTCATCATTTTTAATAATATCAACAACATGAGGACGACCTTCTTTTACTTTATTGGCATAAGCAACTTTTAAATTGGCGGCTTCAATGGCACGCGCTGTTCCGCCTGTTGCGACAATATCAAAGCCTAAGTTAATTAGTTCTCGTGCTACATTAACCGCTCTATTTTTATCATTATCTCGAACCGATAATAAGGCTTTTCCGCTGTTAGGTAAACTCATACCTGCCGCCGATAATGCTTTTGAAAAAGCTTCACCAAAACTTTCAGCAACGCCCATAACTTCGCCTGTTGAACGCATTTCTGGACCTAATAGAGTATCAATACCTGGAAATTTAACAAAGGGAAAAACAGCTTCTTTAACACAATAAGCATTGGGTTTAACTTCATTGGTATAACCTTGTTTAACTAAACTAATTCCCGCCATACAACGAGCGGCAATTTTAGCTAATGGAACACCCGTGGCTTTAGAAACAAAGGGAACGGTACGAGAAGCGCGGGGATTGACTTCTAAAATATAAATATCATTGTCTTTAATGGCAAATTGACAATTCATTAAACCAACTACTTTTAAAGCTTTTGCCATTTTAACCATTTGTTCGCGCATTTGGTCTTGTAAAGCGGGGGATAAGGTATAAGGAGGCAAAGAACAAGCAGAATCACCTGAATGAACACCCGCTTGTTCTATATGTTCCATAATACCGCCGATTAAGACATTTTCACCATCACAAATGGCATCCACATCGACTTCAATCGCATCATCAAGAAAACGATCTAATAATAAAGGCACGCCATTGGCTGTTTTAAAAGCGGCGCTTACATAACGTCTGAGGGCTTTTTCATTATAAACAATTTCCATTCCGCGTCCGCCAAGAACATAAGAGGGGCGAACCACAATAGGATAACCAATTTCTTCTGCTAGGCGGACCGCCTCTTCTTCTTCGGTTGTGGTACGATTAGGCGGTTGGCGCAAACCTTGTTCATTTAACATGGCTTGGAAACGTTCCCTATCTTCTGCGGCATCAATCGCATCAGGGCTGGTACCAATAATATGAGCACCAGAGGCGGCTAAGGCAGTGGCTAATTTAAGCGGGGTTTGTCCGCCATATTGCACAATAATGCCTTCGGGTTTTTCAATATGAATCACTTCAAGCACATCTTCAAGGGTTAAAGGTTCAAAATAAAGCCGATCAGAAGTATCATAATCTGTTGAAACGGTTTCAGGATTACAATTTACCATAATGGTTTCATAGCCATCTTCGCGCATGGCAAGGGCGGCATGAACACAACAATAATCAAATTCAATACCTTGTCCAATGCGATTGGGACCCCCGCCTAAAACCATAATTTTCTTTTTATCGGTAACTTGGGCTTCGCATTCTTCGTCATAAGTGGAATACATATAAGCGGTATTAGAAGCAAATTCTCCCGCACAAGTATCCACTCGTTTATAAACAGGATGAATATTTAAATCATGGCGTTTTTGACGAACTTCGGTTTCATTAGTATTTAATACCGTGGCAAGTCGTTGATCGGAAAAACCTTTGCGTTTTAAAGCAAAGAAACGATTGTGATCTAAACTATTAATACCCGCTTTTTTAAGGGCTTGTTCTTCTTTAACCAGATCTTCAATTTGAATTAAAAACCAAGGATCAATTTTAGAGGCATTAAAAATTTCATTAAAACTTAAGCCATAACGAAAAGCATCGGCCACTTGCCAAATTCGTTCTGATTTAGGTTGACGAATGCGATTTAAAATATTTTTAGCAAATTCTTCTTCTTCAAAATTAGACATTTCATCTAATCCTGACATGCCTGTTTCTAAACCACGAAGCGCTTTTTGAAATGATTCTTGAAAATTACGTCCAATTGCCATCACTTCACCCACAGATTTCATTTGAGTGGTTAAGCGGGCATCGGCTGTAGGGAATTTTTCAAAAGTAAAGCGTGGAATTTTAGTAACGACATAATCAATGCTGGGTTCAAAAGAGGCGGGGGTCATTCCGCCTGTAATATCATTCATTAATTCATCAAGGGTAAAACCAACGGCTAATTTTGCCGCAATTTTAGCAATGGGAAATCCTGTGGCTTTAGAGGCGAGAGCGGAAGAACGTGAAACCCGAGGATTCATTTCAATAATAATCATCCGCCCATCTTCAGGATTAATGGCAAATTGCACATTAGAGCCGCCCGTATCAACGCCAATTTCACGTAATACTTTAAGCGATTCATTACGCATAATTTGATATTCTTTATCCGTTAATGTTTGCGCAGGGGCGACGGTAATTGAATCTCCCGTGTGAATACCCATCGGATCTAAATTTTCAATTGCACAAATAATAATACAATTATCTTTGTGATCACGGACCACTTCCATTTCATATTCTTTCCAACCTGCAATGGATTCTTCAATTAATAATTCACTGGTGGGTGAAAGATCTAATCCTCGTTTACAAATTTCTTCAAATTCATCGCGGTTATAAGCAATTCCGCCACCACTTCCGCCCATTGTAAAAGAAGGACGAATAATGGTTGGAAAACCAATCGCGGCTTGAACTTGAATGGCTTCTTCTAAACTATGAGCAATCGCAGAAGTTGGCATATCTAAGCCAATTTTAGTCATGGCTTTGCGAAATAAATCCCGATCTTCGGCTTTATCAATGGCTTCGCGGGTTGCCCCAATCATTTCAATTTGGTGTTTTTTAAGAACCCCATGACTAACCAAATCTAAAGCACAATTAAGCGCGGTTTGTCCGCCCATCGTGGGTAATAAAGCATCTGGTTGTTCTTTTTCTATAATTTTTTCAACGGTTTGCCAATTAATAGGCTCAATATAAATAGCATCCGCCATATCGGGATCAGTCATAATGGTGGCGGGGTTTGAATTCACTAAAATAACGCGGTAGCCTTCCTCTCGTAAGGCTTTACAGGCTTGAGCACCTGAATAATCAAATTCACAAGCTTGCCCTATTACAATCGGGCCAGCACCAATAATTAAAATAGATTTTAAGTCGGATCTTTTTGGCATTTTAAATTATTCTTTTATAATTAAGTTATTTAGAAGCATTCATTAAATCAATAAAACGGTCGAAAACAGGCGCAACATCATGTGGACCAGGGCTTGCTTCGGGATGTCCTTGAAAGCTAAAGGCGGGTTTCGTGGTATGTTCAATGCCTTGCAAAGAACCATCAAATAAGGATTGATAAGTCATTTTTAAATGCGTTGGTAAGGTGTCTTTATCCAATGCAAAACCATGATTTTGGCTTGAAATCATAACCACTTTAGAAGCTAAATCTTGTACTGGATGATTGGCACCATGATGACCAAATTTCATTTTAATACTTTGCGCACCCGCAGCTAAACCTAATAATTGATGACCAAGACAAATACCAAAGATCGGAATCTCGCTTTCTAATAAAGTTTGAATGGCACTAATGGCATAATCACAAGGGGCGGGATCACCTGGTCCATTAGATAAGAAAATACCATCAGGTTGATAAGCTAAAATATCTTCGGCGGGCGTTTTAGCGGGTACGACCGTTACACGACAACCCCGAGCAACCAGCATTCTTAAAATATTACGTTTAATACCATAATCATAAGCCACGACATGAAACGGTAAATCGGCTTTATCAATGGTTTTATAACCGATTCCTAAATCCCAAACGGTTTCCCGCCATTCATAGGTTTTTTCTGTACTCACAACTTGAGCCAAATCTAAACCTTTTAAACCTGAAAAATTCATTAAAGCTTGTTTGGCTTGTTCAATTTGGTTATTGTTAATATTTTCTCCCGCAATAATAACCCCGTTTTGAGCGCCTTTTTCACGTAAAATACGGGTTAATTTACGGGTATCAATATCTGCAATGGCAACGGTATTATTAATTTTTAAATAATCACTGAGATTTTGTTCACTGCGCCAATTACTTTGTAAAAGTGGTAAATCCCGAATCACTAAACCTGCCGCATGAACCGCATCGGATTCAGCATCTTCGGAATTAACCCCCGTATTACCAATATGCGGATAAGTTAAAGTGACAATTTGTTTTTTATAAGAAGGATCGGTTAAAATTTCTTGATAACCTGTCATTGCGGTATTAAAAACAACTTCGCCCACAGTTTGACCTGCTGCGCCAATTGATTGTCCATTAAATACGGTTCCATCAGCGAGAATAAGCCGCGCGCTGTACTGATTTTTATTATTTTGCAAGATGTTAGCCCTATTAGATGCGAGTGATAATCAAGAAAATGAAAGTTGGCGCGTATTTTAATGGATCTTAATATACGCTGTCTATTGTTAAATTTTTCTTAGTAACCATATCTTTTTTATAATTTCCTTGACTGTTTTTATTCTAGGGGCTTCAACTAAAGCACAACCTTCATCATTGACAAATAAAACCTGTTGTCCCAGCCATGAAATTAAGGGCATGACTTGATAATCTGATTGCATCACTAAGTCATAATCTCGTTTCATCCATAAAAATTGCCAATAACGTTTTAAACGATTATGTGAAATAAATCGAATATGGCTATTAGGTAATTGTTTACGAAAAGTGGTTTCACCTCCCGCAATTAAATAATCAATGTGTAAATCTGGACGTTGCCGCATGGCTTTTACAATGGCTTGTTGGGCATTCGCCGCTTGTAAATTCAACCGCCATGGAATTAAAACCCGTTTTATTTTGGGTTCTAATAATATTTGGGTTAGTTCACTATTTTTTTGGTAACTTATTTGGGGATTCGCGTCTGCTTTACCTTTAATGCCTTGTTTATAGTCAGATAATGATTTTAATAATAAGTGAGCAATGCCTTGTTTACCAATAAGAGCATAATATAAGGTCTTTTTTAAGGTCCATTGCCATGCGCTTTTTAACCCTGCAACCCCATGCTTATCTAATAAATAAAGAATATTGCGATTATCATAATATAAGATCCAAGTCGGTACTTTTGCCATCGCGGAAAGATGCCAAATTAAAGATTGAGCAGAAACTTGAATACGATGGCCTTTTTGAGCAATTCTTAAACACCATTCAACATCATCAAAATGAATAAAAAAATCATCCCAAATACCCACTTCTTTAACCACTTTTGCCCGTACTAATAAAGAAGCCGCCGCGACATATTCGACATCCATCGTGGCTTGGCAACCATCTAAGCGTTGGCTTAAGTCAACTTCTTGTTGTAATAATTTATCAATAGGAATACCTTGCCAAGCTGGAATATTTTCATAATGACGATTAAAAATTAATTCACCCCGATGACGATCAATAAAAGCCCCCATTTCATTAATACGGTAAGGATAATCTAATTGCATCATGGTTGAACCAATCACAGCAACGTCACTTTCTTTTTCTAATTGATCAACTAAAGCAGACAGTGTTTTAGGATGTACCACCACATCATTATCTAATAACCAAAAATATTGATATTTATCTTCTGCCTGTTCTAAACCATATGTTAATCCTGTATTAAATCCGCCTGTTCCGCCAATATTTTCTTTATTACAAATCAAGGTGATTTCAGGAAAATCTTGACGAATTAATTTAACAGTATCATCTTCACTGGCATTATCAATGACCAATAAATCTAATTTTGAAGTTTCAAATTGTAAATTTTTAAGAGAGGCTAAAAGATCAAGAACATAGTCTTGTTTATTCCACGTTACAATAATAACAAGAACACGGGGGCACGATTTATTCATTTATTTCAATAATAACAAGGCAAAAAGGGCTAACCAGTATACTGTAAATTGTTTTTGACAAAAAGTTAAATTGATTCGCTATACTTTTAAATATGACTTTTTTTGAAATTTTTTTGCATCCGCCCAATCATCATGCTGGTTTAGTACTGATTTTGACCTTATTTGCACTTTTTTTATTTAGTCGCGATAATCTACCGATTGAAACCTCCGCCTTGGTTGTTCTGGTACTGTTGATTGTTGGTTTTGAGTTATTTCCCTATCAAGCAAATAATGAAATATTACGCGGTATTGATTTTTTCCACGGTTTTGGACACGAGGCTTTAATTACGGTTACGGCTTTAATGGTGGCAGGGCAATCTTTAATTAGAACAGGCGCTTTAGAACCTTTAGGTTATCAATTAGCGCATAGTTGGGTAAAATCGCCCAAACTAACGTTATTACTGACTTTGGTAATTGCCGCCTTTTTATCGGCTTTTATGAATAACACCCCGATTGTTATTTTATTATTACCTATTTTAGTTGGTGTTTCTTTAAAAACAGCCCGCCCTGCCTCCGCCGTCTTAATGCCTATGGGTTTTGCTACTTTATTGGGTGGCATGTCAACCAGTATTGGTACTTCAACTAATCTCTTGGTTGTTGGGGTTGCGGCAGATTTAGGGGTTGCCCATTTTGAAATGTTTGATTTTGTTTTACCTGCGGTCATGGCGGGATCTTTGGGTATTTTATATTTATGGCTCATTGCTCCGCGAATTTTGCCCATTCGAGCAACGCCTTTATCAGAAACCTCTCCGCGAATTTTTAGTGCTGAAATTTTAATGACCGAAGAAAGTTGTAAAGAACAAAGTCAACTTTCTCATTTATTAAAAAAAATGGGCAGTGATTTTAATATTATTCGGATTACTCGGGGACAAAACAATAAAGTAACCGTGCCATTACCTGATGCTAAAATCCAAGTCGGGGATCGATTATTAATTCGAGATACCCCAAATCACTTATTTGATTATGCAAAACAACTTAAAGGACGGCTTTATTCAGGTAATTTACGTTTAACAGATCCTAAAATTTTAAAAGAAACAGCAGATCAACAATTGGCTGAAATTGTGGTTGTTCCAGGTTCTTTATTGGCAGGAGAAACATTACAAAGTATTCGTTTTGCGGCACGTTATGATTTAATTACTTTGGCATTACATCGAGATGGAAAACCTTTTCAAACCAGTATTAAACGGCGGTTAAATGAAATCCCCTTAAGAGTCGGAGATGTTTTATTAGTACAAGGTGATCGAACTCAAATTAGTAAAGTAAAAAGACAAGGTGATTTATTAGTTTTAGATGCCACAACGGACATTCCACACACCAAAAATGCCCCACGTTCTTTAATAATTATGGTGGCTATTATTTTATTTGCAGCTTTGGGCTGGTTACCCATTTCTGTTTCCGCTATTTTAGGTGTCACTGTGATGTTAACCTGTGGTTGTCTAAAATGGCGGGATGTGGGGCAAGCCATTAGCCCCACCGTTATTTTAATTATTGTCACCAGTTTGGCATTAGGTAATGCTTTAATTAAAACAGGCGGGACGGATTATTTAGTGCATTTATTTATGTTTATGACGGATGGACTCTCTCCTGTTTTTATATTAAGTGCTTTAATTTTAGTGATGGCGATTATTACCAATATTGTTTCTAATAATGCGGCGGCAGTGATTGGTACACCGATTGCTATTGGTATTGCACAACAACTTGAATTACCCGCAGAAGCTTTTTTATTGGCCGTTTTATTTGGGGCTAATATGAGCTTTATTACTCCCATGTCTTATAAAACAAATTTATTAGTAATGGGGGCAGGGGGCTATAAATTTTCTGATTTTGTTCGAGTCGGATTGCCTTTAACGCTTATTCTTTGGTTGGCTTTTTCGATTATTTTACCTTGGCTTTATCCTTTTTCTTAAAATATTATTTAAAAAACATACACAGTATAAAAAAATGTCTTTTTTTTATTTAAAACAGCTATATTAGATCATATATTCAATAAATGTTTATTTGAATATATTTTTAAAATCTAATAATTTATGTTGTATTACAACTGAGGATAAAATGAAAAAATTAATACTGACTTTACTTGTTTGTTTAAGCTTTAATGTTAATGTTGTTAAAGCAGGGATTGCGGATCCAGCACTTGCTGAAATAATTATGTTTGCGGGAAATTTTGCCCCTAGAGGTTGGGCTTTTTGTGATGGGCAATTATTGTCAATTGCACAAAATACCGCTTTATTTTCACTTCTAGGCACAACTTATGGAGGAGATGGTCGAACCACATTTGGTTTACCTGATTTACGAGGACGGGTTGCGATTCATCCAGGCAATGGACCTGGTTTATCCTCTTATAGACTAGGACAAAAAAGCGGATCTGAAAATAGAACATTGTCTGTAAGTAATATGCCTTCACATAATCATGTTGTTGTGGAAGTTTCAACCACCATTCCAGCCTCAACAAATACAGCTGGAGAGAAAATTCCAGCAGCTGATTTGGTTTTAGCAAAACCTGCAACAGCAATTTACAATGATACACCTAATACCACACTAAAAGGTCCTGTTATTCCTGCAAAAACAACATCAAATGCAGGAGGAAACCAATCTTTTCAAATTATACAACCCTATAATACAGTTCACTTTATTATTGCATTACAAGGTGTTTTTCCATCACGAAGTTAGATAATCAAAAGTAGTTTTCATACTAAATACAATAGCTTAATTTTTATTAAATTAAGCTATTGTTTATTAAATAGACTTTTTTAAGTTATAATTAAATTATTATCTTTAATCAATACTCATTATGAAATCCACCAAAAAATATTTACCTCCCAAATTTACAACCTATTTAAATAAATTTTTTATTGGTTTTCTTTTATTTATATTAAGTATATTTAATAATTTTGCTTCTGCTACCCTAAATGCGGGTGATATTATTATTGTTGGTTTAACTGGAGATGGTGATGATGAATTTACTTGGGTTCCTTTAGTTGATTTAACGGCAGGTGAAGTCATTAAGTTTACAATTGCAGGTTGGGATCCTACTACTAACAACTGGACAACAGACGATGAAGGAAGTCTTATTTTTACAATTCCTTTTGCGGGCATTACTGCAGGTACAGCTCAAAACGTCGACGTTGACCCATCAACACTTATTTATGTAGGCTCAACCGAGCCGCCAGATTCTTTGGATTTTACATTCGGTATTGGAGGTATAAAAGCAGGCGGAGGAGACTCTATTACTATTTGGCAAGGAAGTGCTGCTACACCCAACATGATTTTTCAAGTAACCGATCATGCCAGTGCTTTTCATCTAAGTAATTCAAATGGCGCAAATCCTTTTGATCAAGGAATTAGTACGGGTGTTGCTTTGGGTTTGATAGATGGGACAACCGCAGTTGCTGTTGGAGCAAGTACAAGTCCTTCTGTTGAATTTGATAGTGCATTTTACTCAGGTCCTGCATTATCGGGTTCACCTGCAACTATACGTGCTTTAGTTGCTAATAATACTAATTGGACAGGAGGCAATACATTAAGAACAGGAGGTGTTTATACAACGGGGGTTAATGATGCAATAGCAGGAATTTCGATTACAGCTTCTTCCAGTATTTCAATTGCCAAAACAACCGATGGCACAGAAGATGGAGCAAGCAGCCTATTTACGGTAACAGTCACTCCAATTAATGCAACAGGGAGTGCGATTACAGGTAATATTACTTATAGTGGAGTTGCCATTAGTGGGTCCGACTATACACCTGGACTCTCAACATTTAGTATACCTAATGGTTCAGGAAATACGACCATTACTTTAGTAACAACAGATGATGCTTTAGTTGAAAGTAGCGAAAGTTTAATTGTAATAATATCAAGTCCTTCAACAGGTACCATTGCCACGGCTTCTGCAATGGCAAATCTTGTAGATAATGATACAGCAGGCATTATGGTGGGGGTTGTTTCAGCCAATACCAGCGAAACAGGTTCAACCGCAACCTTTACTTTAGTTTTAACAAGTGAACCCACCGCTAATGTGATAATTCCTTTAAGTAGTAATGATATCAGTGAAGGCACGGTTTCACCTGCTTCTGCCACTTTTACCCCCGCTAATTGGGATACCACTCAAACCATTACCATTACGGGCATTGATGATGCCATTGTTGATGGCAATGTGAACTATAATATTATTACGACCGCCGCAACCAGCGCCGATGGCAACTACAATGGCATGAATGCCAATAATGTCAGCCTTAGTAATACCGATAATGATACAGCAGGCATTACGGTAGGGGGGGCAGCCAATACCAGCGAAACAGGTTCAACCACAACCTTTACTTTAGTTTTAACAAGTGAACCCACCGCTAATGTGACAATTCCTTTAAATAGTGATGATACCAGTGAAGGCACCGTTTCACCTGCTTCTGCCACTTTTACTGCCGCTAATTGGGATACCGTTCAAACTATTACCATTACGGGCATTGATGATGCCATTGTTGATGGTGATGTAAACTACAATATTATTACGGCCGCCGCAACCAGTGCCGATGGCAACTATAATGGCATGAATGCCAATAATGTCAGCCTTAGTAATACCGATAATGATACAGCAGGCATTACGGTGGGGGGGGCAACCAATACCAGCGAAACAGGTTCAACCGCAACCTTTACTTTAGTTTTAACAAGTGAACCCACCGCTAATGTGACAATTCCTTTAAGCAGTGATGATACCAGTGAAGGCACCGTGTCACCTGCTTCTGCCACTTTTACCGCCGCTAATTGGGATACCATTCAAACTATTACCATTACGGGCATTGATGATGCCATTGTTGATGGTGATGTAAACTACAATATTATTACGGCCGCTGCAACCAGTGCCGATGGCAACTATAATGG
>Ga0256847_1001182_pt1 | contig 13940 bp, 14 predicted proteins | sample TeddybearmetaG_FD_189099 | JGI IMG/M metagenome (GOLD analysis project Ga0256847, IMG submission 189099) | Hydrothermal vent microbial communities from East Pacific Rise, Pacific Ocean - Teddybear | ecosystem: Environmental > Aquatic > Marine > Hydrothermal vents | place: Pacific Ocean: East... | reverse complement strand
ACGGCATCAAGTACTTATGCGCAATTGTATGTATCACCTAACGCATCAACCACAACCGATTCTTACATTTACGTCGACGACGAAGTTTTATTCGTCGAACAAGGAATCAATTTGGTGGAAAATACCTATGTGGCAACTACCGAGGCAAGTATCTATTTAAGAAATGATGGCCAATTAATTCAAGGCCCCTCTAACACTATTAACTCTGGAACTGGTTACATTTCTATTTATCAGGATAGTAACGCAGATGCCTATGATTATAATTTCTGGTGCTCACCTATTGGTGTACCGACTGGTTCAGGAAATCAAAATTTTGGCTCTGCTCTATTTAATGACGTTGTGAGTCTTACTGATTCAAACTTAGCGCTTACAACGGGTGCCGTCAATGGTATTTCAACACCACTCACTATCTCTACTAGATGGCTTTATCGATGGAATCCAATTACGCAGCGTTATATTCGTAATTATACTGGAGCTTCAGTACCTTCTGGATATGGCTTTACAATGAAAGGAACAGACGTAACGGCCTCAGGAATGCCTGAAACTCAAAACCAACTTTACGACTTTAGAGGAAGACCAAATAACGGAGATATTGTTTTGCCAATTCAAATGGGTGTTGCCGCTAGAGATGGTGTTGTATATAACTATACGTTTGCTGGTAACCCTTTTCCGTCTGCATTGAATCTACATGCAGTATTTAACGATGCTGACAATGTCGAGATAGATTCTTTTAAATACTGGGATGAGGATAGAACTATTAATTCTCACTTATTTATTGACAACAAAGGTGGTTACGGGACCTATTTACCAGGTGCAACAGAGACCGATGCCGGAACCTATGTAGTCCCTACCTTCTTGAATTATGACAGTTCAGGTTCACCAAGTGGAGGTTCAACAGGAACAGGAACTAGCTTTCAACGCTTAAATGCACCAATTGGACAAGGTTTTATGGTAATGGTTAATAGCATTGGTGATGGTTTTATTACCATTAAAAATAGCCATAGACGCTATATAAAAGAAGGCGCTGCTAACAATTCAGAATTTAGAGGACCGCAATCAAATGATGACTCTGCAATAGTACCTGGTGGAGGGAATACTAACGCAAACACTCCTCCTCAAATAAGAGTTCAAACCTTTTTTGGTGATAACGAGCATATGAGAGATATGGTATTGTTGTTCAACCCCTTCTCTACAGATGGTTTTGATCGAGGTATGGACGCCACACACCCAATGGATGCTACTGTTGCTGAGGCATATTTCAAAATTGGAAACTCTACTGACACCTATGTGAATTTAGTTATCCAAACCGTACCTTTCCAGCCAACAAAGCGTATTCCTATTGCTTTTAACTTGGCAGAAGAAACGAAATTTTACGTAAACGTAGCTGAACAAATTAATACACCGTTTGAAAAAGCTTATCTTTTTGATAATGTTAATGGGACTTACCAAGAAATCACTGACAACAAGGATGCTATTCAGTTGCTTCCTGCAGGAACCTATGAAGATCGTTTCTATATTGTATTTAGAGGAAACTTCCAAGACAGAAATCCAATTGTGGAGGCTCAAAATGAATTTTTAGCGGATGTTGATTTTTTCCAGAACAATCCTAACACTCAACTTGAGGTTGACAATCCTGAAGGATATGACCTGAAAGAAGTAAACATTTTTGACATGAGCGGAAAGCTAGTCTTAACGCAATCAAATTTAGGCACTCAAAGAAGGTTATCCTTCCCTACAGCTAACTTTAGCGATGGAATTTATCTTGTAAAATTAACTACTGTTGACAATTTCACTGCAGATTATAAAATTACTGTATTTAATAAGTAAAAGATTTATACTTTTAAGGCATGGAAGAATTCATGTTACCCTGCCTTAATAAAAAACTTTTCGGAGTAGAGTGTTTGGGCTGTGGTATTCAACGTGCTACAGCCTTACTTTTTAGAGGAGAATTCGTTGCTGCCTTTAAGACGTATCCCGCTATTTATACCCTTATCTTTTTATTGGTTTTTCTTATAGTCAATATCTGGGTAAAATTCAAATACGATCGTATTGTAAAAATTTCTCTTATTGTTTTAAACGTTCTAATTATTTTGATTGCGTACGCAGTTAAAATGAATAAAATCTATTAGCCATCAAAAAAGGTGGTTGTAGTTTGGTACTTTTCACATATTAACTTAAATTTAAATCATCTAATAACTAATCAACTCACATTATGGAACAACAAAAATTACCCAATGCAACGCTAATTTTAGTGTTTGGTATCGTTTCAATAGTAACTTGCTGTTGCTATGGAATCATTGGACTCATCTTTGGTATTATTGCTATTGTTATGGCTAAAAAAGCCACGGCACTTTATTTGGAAAACCCTGAGCAATACACGGGTTATTCAAACGTAAAGACCGGTAAAATCTTAGCAATTATAGGTATTATCCTTAACGCAATTTACCTAGTATGGACAATTTACCTTTTCGCAACCATAGGTTTCGACGGTGTAATGAATCAAAGTACGAATTGGCAAGAGCAATTTGATTTTTAATTAAATTGGGTGTTATAAGTAAAAAGGGTTCACCAATGGTGAACCCTTTTTTTATACGCTATTTATTGGTTTTAACTATACTTCAAACTCCTTAAGCGTGGTTGTAATGATCGATACACAATCAAGTAATTGTGCTTCCGTCATTACCAATGGTGGTGCAAAACGAATAATATTACCATGTGTGGGTTTTGCCAAAAGACCATTGTCTCTTAGTCTTAAACATATATTCCATGCAGTATCGCTTTCTTCAGAATCATCAATCACTATGGCGTTTAATAATCCCTTACCACGTACTAACTTACAAATAGAACTCTGCTCAATAAATTTATTTAACTCACTACGGAACAATTTTCCAAGTCGGTCGGCATTTTCTGCTAACCGCTCATCCTTTACCACATCCAATGCAGCCATGGCAACGGCCGCAGCAATAGGGTTCCCTCCAAAGGTAGAACCGTGAGAACCAGGAGTAATTACCTCCATGATGGGGTCATTGGCTAAAACAGCAGATACCGGATACGCACCACCACTTAAAGCTTTCCCCAAGATTAATATATCTGGTTTTACATTTTCATGATCGACGGCAAGCAATTTTCCCGTTCGAGCAATTCCTGTTTGCACTTCATCTGCAATGAACAAAACATTGTATTTCTCACAAAGGGCCTTCGCCTTTTGCAAATACCCTTCTTCCGGAACGTAAACTCCGGCTTCACCTTGAATAGGCTCCACCAAAAATCCAGCAATGTTACTGTTTCCTTTCAAAGTAGCTTCTAATTCAGTTAAATTATCATAGGCAACTTTAATAAATCCTTCCGTATAAGGACCAAAGTTCTCACGGGCTACTGGATCGTTTGAAAAAGAAATAATGGTCGTGGTACGTCCATGAAAATTATTAGAGCAAACCACAATTTCAGCTTGGTTTTCTTCAATTCCTTTCTTTTCGTAGGCCCAGCGGCGACAAATTTTCAATGCAGTTTCCACTGCTTCTGCACCAGTATTCATAGGTAACACCTTATCGAACTTAAAATAGTTGCTGGCATACTCCTCGTATTTTCCAAGTATATCATTGTGAAATGCACGAGACGTAAGTGATAACCTCTTTGCTTGTGCCGTCATGGCGTCTACAATTCGCGGGTGACAATGTCCCTGATTAACTGCAGAATATGCCGAAAGAAAATCGTAATATTTTTTCCCTTCAACATCCCATACAAATACTCCTTCTCCCCTGTTCAATACAACGGGTAGCGGATGATAATTATGGGCCCCGTATTTGTTCTCTAAATCAATCGCCTCTTGCGATAGCGTTTTTTGTGCTACTGACATAAAATTAAAATTTTTAATAAATGAGAAAATAAAAATTCCTTCTATACCTTTATTCTTTCGAAGTATCGAAAATTCAGCGGAGGAGAGAAATCACCCTTGAGTTGCAAAATTAGTAAATATTCGTATTCAATGGAAAAAAATCTTATAATTTTCCTGATAACGATGCAACTTGTAATTCTAAGCGCTTTAATTCCCGTAGAATAGCGTTCTTATCCATCTGCATCCAAGAGAAAACCTTGAGCATAGAAACAGTCAATAAACAGGTTCCACCACCTACGGCCCATTTTATGAGATCATTGGTTTCTTCAGCATTAAAAAATTGTACCACACAGTAAATAAGTAATACAAAACTGACCATTGTTACGATGTTCATCATAATCATAATCCATCGGTTCTTGGTTCTAAATAAGCCAGTAACCATTTCAAGTAGGCTCTGTTCATCCAATTCATCATAAAACTGAGCTTCTTCTTGAGATAATGATTCCTTTATTAATTGGTCAATCTCTTCCATATTATTTTTCATAATTTCTATTTTTTAAAAGTTTTTTTAATTTTTCACGGGCGGTAAACAGTCTTGATTTAACGGTACCCTTAGGAATTTTCAATAAGTCACTTATTTCGTTCAGAGAATGCTCATGTAAATAAAACATATGTAGCACCAGCTGTTGTTCCTCTGGAAGTGCTTTTATGGCATTTCTCAGAATAATGAGTGCATTGTCAGGAGTAATAGTGTTAGCATCCACATCAGGTATAATAGTACTTTCATGATACATTTTTAATTGATTAACTTCAGTTTTCTGTTTACGCAACCAATCAATCGATTTCCGGACGACAATACGCTTGGCCCAGCTACCAAAGCTATATGGGTCTTTAAGTCCGCCGAGACTCTTTAAAATCACCCCCCAGCTATCTTGAGCAATATCCTTAGCCACAGCGGCATCCTTAGAATACCAATACGCCTGCTTACACAATTTGTTGTGCCAGCGTTTTACTAGTAAGCTCACGGCTTTTTTATTACCAGATTGATACTCCTTAACCAATAAGGCGTCAAATATTTGATCGGGTTTGTTCATGGTTGTTCTCACTATAAGGACGTGCTACCATCAAAAAAGTTCATTTTTTTTATTCTTAAGATAAGATTACCACAATAAATAATCTCTATATCTACGGCTATTCTTATTTTTGCGCCTATGGCAAGAACAAATAAAAGAGTTATTCTGGAAAATCTGGAAGTGATTGATGCGGGAGCAAAAGGTAAAGCAGTGGCAAAAGCAGCCGACGGACGTGTAGTCTTCATCAGTAATGCTGTTCCTGGCGATGTTGCTACCGTGCAGACTAACAAAAAACGTAAGTCCTATTACGAAGGTGTAGCGATTTCTTTTTCAAAGTATTCCGACAAACGTGTGGACCCTGCCTGTGAGCACTTCGGAACTTGTGGCGGATGTAAATGGCAGCATATGGGTTATGAGCACCAACTTTTTTTCAAACAAAAGGAAATAGAGAATAATCTAAGACGCATTGGTCACCTCGAATTGCCTGAAGTCACCCCTATTATTGGTTCTGAAGAACAATATTTCTATCGCAATAAAATGGAATTTTCCTTTAGCGATAGTAAATGGCTCACCTTAGAACAAATTCAAAGTGACGAAACTATCGAAGACAAAAATGCCCTCGGATTCCATATTCCCGGTATGTGGGATAAGATTTTGGACATCAATCAATGCCACTTGCAACGAGATCCTAGCAATGCCATCCGGAATTTTGTAAAGCAAAAAGCCGAGCAGTTAGGTCTTCCTTTCTTCAATACTAGAAAACAAGAAGGAATGCTCAGAACGTTAATGATTAGAACCACCAGTATCGGTGAACTTATGGTCCTGGTTCAGTTGTATCAAGAGGATAAGGAACAGCGAGAGCTCCTACTGGAAGCAATAAAGACAGAATTTCCTGAAATCACTTCTTTACAGTATGTTATTAATTCCAAAGGGAACGATACCATCTACGATCAGGATGTTATTTGTTTCTTCGGAAGAGACCACATTTTTGAAGAAATGGAAGGACTCCGATTTAAAATCAATGCCAAGTCATTCTATCAAACCAACAGCGAGCAGGCCTACGAATTATATAAAGTTACTAGAGATTTTGCTGGTCTAACGGGAAGCGAATTAGTTTATGATTTGTATACAGGAACAGGAACCATTGCTCAATTTGTAGCCAAAAATGCGAAAGAAGTAGTTGGAATCGAATCAGTACCCGATGCCATCGTAGCTGCCAAGGAAAATGCACGATTAAATGGAATTGACAACGTACGGTTTTTTGTGGGTGATATGAAAAATGTGTTTAACGAACAATTTATTGCGGCTAATGGAACGCCCGATGTCGTTATTACCGATCCACCACGAGATGGAATGCATAAGGATGTTGTAGCACAACTTATTAACTTATGTCCAGAGAAGATTGTATATGTAAGCTGTAACAGTGCAACCCAGGCAAGGGATTTGGCCTTATTAGACCCTTATTATTCAGTAAAAAAGGTACAACCTGTGGATATGTTTCCGCAGACTTTTCATGTGGAAAATGTTGTACTTTTGGAAAAAAGAGCATAGGCGTATCATGATAAAAAGAATTGTCTTTTCATTTACCATATTACTAGTATTCGCTGGCTGCACTCGTGACGACATCTGTCCCGAAGAGACTGCGACAACTCCCCTTTTGCAAATTCAGTTTTTTGATATTAGCGATCGGACGCAGTCGAAGGCAGTCTCTGCCTTACGTGTACTTATAAATGATGCCGACACCTTAGAGGTGTATCTAGGAGAGTCTGACACCTTAGTTGGGATTCCACTAAACACACTCGCTACGGTAACTTCCTTTCAACTCATTGCCAATAGTAATGATACTATTGCTATCAATACCGATATTATAATTTTTAGATACAGTACCGAAGACATCTATGTAAATAGAGCCTGTGCCTTCAAAACCATATATAACGACTTTGACGTTGCAGTAGAGCAAGAAACTGGTTCTAATAATTGGATTCAAGATTTCACCATTTTAAAAACGACCCTCGAAGATGAGACAGACGCACATATTACTATTTTTCATTAGTATGCTGCTCCTGCCATGTTCATTGATGGCACAGGATACAGCCGCTATAACAGATACGATACCGAAGCGGGTTGAAAAATACGGTATACGCGTTGGTGTGGATATTTCTAAACTGGCTCGTACGGCCTTTGAAGAAGGATATACAGGTTTTGAAGTTTCGGGAGATCTCCGATTTTCAGAACGATTTTATGCGGCAGCCGAATTAGGAAACGAAACTCGAGATTGGAATGAAGATAATCTAACGGCCACAACCAAAGGTTCCTTTATTAAATTAGGAGCCGATTTCAATGCCTACAGAAACTGGTTAGGTATGGAAAATATTATCAATGTAGGTCTGCGATATGGCTTGGCTAGTTTTTCGCAAGAATTAACTGGCTTTAATGTCTTCACAACAGATTCCACCTTCCCAACCGAATTTGTGACGACCAGCGAGGAGTTTTCAGGACTCACTGCAAGTTGGATCGAATTGCAAGTAGGTATAAAAACCGAAGTTTTCAATAATTTGTACTTAGGAATTAATCTTCAGTTAAAGCGACAATTAAACGAAGACAAGCCAGATAATTTTGACAATCTAATCATCCCTGGCTTCAATCGAACTTATGATTTTAGCGATTTCGGTGTTGGTTATGGATATACCATTTCGTATTTGATACCCATTTTCAAAAAAATGAAACAACCCGTTCAAGCGGAAGAATAGAAATTATACTAGCTAATCTGTTTATCCTGCTTTTTGGCCTTTTTACTGCCTTCGTACATATCGTAACGCACCAATTTTGCTTCTAATTTTCCATTAAAGAGCTTAATACGTCTTGAAGGACGCAATCCTACACTCTTTAGCGCTTCCATATTAGAAGTGATCATCCATGCTTGAGAACCTGGATATCCATGCTTTAAAGTGGTTCCAATACTTCCATAAAACTCCTCAACATTAATTAAAGAGAGACGTTCATCATAGGGAGGGTTAAAAACTACAAATAAATAGCGATCCCCTTCTTTTTTAGTCGTGAAGAAATCTTCAGATCTAATTTCAATAAAATCATCTAAGTTGGCACTTTCAACATTGGCCAATGCCTTACGCGTTGAGATGACGTCCTTATCATAGCCATAGATTTTAAAATGGAAATCTTTTATCTTCTTCAAAGCGGCCCCTTCAATAAGTTCGTATAGATCGGGATCAAAGTCCTTCCATGTTTCAAAACCAAACTCTTCTCTATTTAGATTGGGAGGTATGTTGCAAGCAATCATGGCAGCCTCGGTTAAAATGGTTCCACTTCCACACATCGGGTCCAATAGATCACACTGTCCATTCCAACCGGCGAGCATAATCATTCCAGCGGCCAATACTTCGTTGATGGGTGCAAAGGTGGTCTCTACCTTATACCCTCTCTTGTGTAAAGACGCTCCAGAACTATCCAAGGAAATGGTGCAAATGTTACGGTCTATATGAACGTTAATGCGCAAGGTGGGATGGTCTAAATCAACGTCTGGTCGTTCTCCTGTTTGATCACGAAAACGGTCGACAATGGCATCTTTTGTTTTAAGCGCTATATACATGGAGTGCGTGAACTTTTCAGAAAAGACAGTGGCATCAACAGCTAAAGATGCATTTGAATCCATATAATCTTCCCATGGAATGGAGTATACCTTTTTATATAAGTCCTCTTCCGTAAAAATATTGAAGGCCGTTATGGGCTTTAATATTTTGATGGCCGTACGACAGCAAAGATTGGCCTTATACATAAACCCTAAATCACCCTCGAAAGTAACATTCCGTGTCCCTTTTTCGACAGAGGATGCCCCTAACTTGCGTAATTCGCTAGCTAGCAAATCTTCGAGGCCAAATAATGTTTTGGCCAACATTTTAAAATTATTTCCCATAAAAAGTCCCTTTTCAGTGATGCAAAAATAGCCTATTTTAGCGGCGCAAAGCAATTATAGGATGCAAAAAGAAATGGAACATTATTGGTATTCATCTTGGTTCGACTCTCCCTACTACCATATATTATATAAGGATAGAGGACAAGAAGAGGCACAAGGCTTTATGAATCACCTTACGGCATTTCTAAAGCTGCCTAAACAATCAGAAATTTTGGACCTTGCCTGCGGAAAAGGACGACATTCTGTTTATCTCAATCAGCTTGGTTACGATGTGGTTGGAGTCGATTTGTCCTCTTCCAGCATTGCCTATGCAAAACAATTTGAAAACCAAACCCTACATTTTAAAAAGCACGATATGTGCTTTCCTTATCCCAAGAAATTCGACGCCGTTTTCAATCTGTTCACTAGTTTTGGTTATTTTGAAGCAGAAGAAGACAATTTACGCACCATTAAAGCGATTAGGGAAGAGCTAAAACCTGGTGGTTTTGGTGTGATCGATTTTTTAAATGCTGAAATCGTCATCAAAAATTTAGTTTCTTCCGAGGTAAAAGTAGTGGATAACATAAGTTTTCATATTGAAAAATACATGAAAGACGGTCATATTATAAAGGACATTCATTTTGAAGACAATGATATTCCCTACAACTTTACTGAAAAGGTAAAGGCGTTAACCATGAATGATTTTGAAGGCTATTTTTCCAAGGCAGGGGTTACCTTAAAACATTGTTTTGGAAATTACGGCCTTAGCCAATTCGATGCAGCAACTTCTGAACGACTAATCCTTATTTTTAACTAATGAATTACCTCGCTCTCTTTGCTGCCGTTGCTATTGGTTATATAGTTGCAATTTTCTTAAAGAGAAAAGGAATAAAGCAAATGCCCATATTCTTGGCATTTAGCGGAGCATTTTTACTCTCGGTGACCCTTTTTGAAATGTTGCCAGAAGTTTTCCAAAGTCCGTCCAAGGAAATTGGGCTCTATATAATGTGCGGTATTTTGCTTCAAATAGTTTTGGATTTTTTCTCCAAAGGAGCGGAACATGGCCACGTGCATATGAATACTGAAAATAAGGCATTCCCTTGGTTGCTACTCATTAGTTTGTCTATCCATGCACTATTAGAAGGTTTTCCAGTAACGGATAATCCCAGCATGTTAATTGGAGTGATCGTTCATAAAGTTCCCATTGCAATCATCCTTTCCTTATTCTTTTTCAATGCTAATTATGGAAAGTTGACATCATTTTGTTTCCTATTCTTATTTGCACTTATGACCCCATTAGGTAGTCTACTTTCTACAGAAGTGGCCTTGTTAAAAGCGTATGAAATTCCAATTAACGCTATTGCGATTGGAGTATTTCTACATGTTTCCACGACGATCCTATTCGAAAGTAGTAAGGATCATAATTTCAATTTGGCCAAAGTGATTTCGATTGTACTAGGTGTTGGTCTTGCCTATCTGTTGTAAGATTTAAATAACGTCCCATAGTATAAATAAGAAGTGAAATACACTTCCAGCTAAAACAAAAACATGCCAAATTGCATGATTCATCGGGATTTTTTCAACTACGTAAAATACTATCCCTACGGTATAACAAGCACCTCCAAGAGCAAGTAAACTTAGGCCAAACGAGGAATGCAAGGCCACAACATTACTGTAATCAAAGACAACCAACCAGCCCATTATCAAATACAGTAGTAAGGAAAGAACTTCAAATCTTCCAGTGAAGAAAATTTTCAAAAGGGTCCCAAAGGCAGTAATTCCCCAAACGGTCCAAAAAAACCACCAACCAGAACCATTCAGTAAAGAAATTAAGGCCACCGGAGTATAGGTCCCTGCAATTAGAAAATAGATGCTAATATGATCAATTTTTCGCAATAATGGTTTCCAAGATAAACGAGGTACAGCATGATATATCGTTGATGCTCCATAAAGTAGAACAATGGAAAATCCATAAAACCAAATACTCATATTGCTGTATTCCGTTTTGTGCCCGTCGTTTTGCAAAAGAAGAACCAGCCCAATAATACCTAATGGAATTCCAATGGCATGAGTAATCGTGTTCCAGAATTCCTCTCTCTTCGAGTACATAGGGGTTTTTGACAAAATTAGGGTTTCTTTTGGTCATTTACGAATGGACTAATGACATCTTACTTCTTTGACTTTATTCAGTGTAACTCAATGAACTAAGACAATTTTTAGTGTATTACACTCCCAATCAAACAATATCCTTGCAGCAGATTTGGATAATGGTAACGATCCATAACAAGTTAAGGCAAAATACTTTTTACGCACCTAAAACCAACGTTCATTAAGGAAGTTTCTGGTGTGGATCCGCTATTGGCCATCAGTCTAAAACCATGGCATATGTTAGTGTCACATAAAAATGACCCGCCCCTTTGCACCTTCTCCATACTCGATGTTCCAGTTAATTTCGTACTACTGGAGTTGAGTGTAGATTTCCAATCACTACACCATTCCCATACATTTCCGGCCATGTCCTGGAGGCCCAAGGGGTTTTCACCAAAAGCACCAACTGGAGAGGTATATTTATAGCCATCCTTTTCGTTATTGTACAAGGGGAATGCACCTTGCCAAAAGTTTGCTTTGAATGCGCCGTCTTCCGTTACTGTATTCGTATCCCAAGGATAGATTGCATTCACAATTTTTCCGGCATTTCTTGCTGCATATTCCCATTCAGCCTCCGTGGGTAATCGAAAACCCGCCCATTCACAATACGCAACGGCATCGTACCAGGAAACTTGGGTAACAGGATGATTATCTTTAGCTTTAGGATGATCCGGCCCTAATGGATAAAACCAAGTTGCTCCCTCCTGAAGCTCCCATTGACCTAGTTTATAGCCAAATACACCCGAATTCCCATAAGTTTCCGCACTGGTCACATAATTAGTTTCAGTAATAAAAACTCGAAATTGTTTAACGGTTACTGGATGTCTATCCATAAAAAAAGAATCGATACGTATGGAGTCGGAGGTTTCCTGAAGTGAATCTTTTCTAAAATTAGCAACATACGTGCCTTCAGGAATTAAAACCATTCGCTCGAGATCGCTTTCTTTCGAGCTATCTCCTTCAGTTATAAAAAATACGAAAAACACCGTAACAGGGGCGAACAAGGCAATGGAAAGGATTATGATTTTTCTTCTCAGCATAGATCATATTTCTTTTAAACTCGAAATACAGTTCATCAACAAATGTACATTTTTCATTAACACAAACTTCTTCAAGCTTATAAGGTCTAAATTTATCAAGACTTTCTTTACTATGTGAGTTGACAAATTAAGATGTAGGGCAAGTCTTCGCTCCTTGGGTCGCTACGACCGCGCTATCATTGCTATCTTTTTGTGCAAATGCGAGGCACAAAAAGGATATACATTCTATCGCTCTTGCAAGAGTAAAGTCAAAATGTAAAATTCTAAATGGAAAATGTAGCACTTTCAAATTTGGTATTTTTCTGTTTTATACTTTCAGTTTCGAGATAAAAATAAAAGAGGCTGCCTTTATAGACAGCCTCAGTATTCGTATAACAGGAATCGGTTCTAAATTATAGGAAAACATTCCAGACCAGTCCATACAGCACAAATTATTTTACATGCTTTAACGGGTGGAGGGGGTGAGCAATCACATGCAGGTTTCGAAATATCATCTTTACAATATACGGTAAGTTCATTCACTTTGATATCTGTAAAATCTATATAAGTGTAGGTTTCATTTTCGATATCACTTTTATCAATTTTTAGACCTTGATTCGCGTCCAGACCATTTTTAGTGCCAAAAACGTCATAATAGTAACCTACATTTTCATGATATTTAGCCACTACATAATGAATCTCATCAAAATAGCGAATAAAGTTCTTCTGAAGCTGTGAGTTCAGTTCGTTGTTATGAATGGTTATTGGAGATCTCGTCTCCAAAACTGTAGTAGAATCTGTAGAAAGATTCTTGGTATTCATGTCATTTGTTGTAAAACTGTAAAATACAGCCCCAACAACTACTGCGGCGATAATTAATACTTTTTTCATAATAGATATATTAGGTTAAACAAAATATTCAAAAGAGGTAAATTGATATTTAAGTCATTTTTAATAATGTAAAGTGAGAGTTATTTAAGATAGCGAAAAGGCGTTCCTTTTGATAATTAATTATGTTAAATAATTGATTATTAGTGTTTTAACACGCTTTTTTAATGGCTAAAGCATAAATCTTGGATTGCAACTGTAGCAAGATATATATCAGACTTAAATGCCGATCTAGCAATTATAAATATGGTTATTGGATAATTTGGGGAGAAATCAGAATTCGACTAACCACTCCCAGAAGCAAAGGCAAGGGTATAAATATGACCTCTGTGGCGTTTGGCAAATAAGCAAAAGACAGACTGCCTTTTTAGACTGCCTCTTAATGTGGGTGGCCGAAGTTCAGGAAAGCGGCGAAACTTAAGAGGTTTGCTACCACAGGGCTTGTGTAAAAGTAGTCAGTGATTAGTCAGGTCCATGAAAAAGGCAACATCTTATGATAAGTAGGAGCTCAAATAAATCGACTTGGAGGTTAGAAACGGCAAAAATATAATGGCAGTTGCATTGATAGTCCAAATGCTGACTAGTTTTGCTACCATAGGTTTCCGGGTTAAATGTAAATCTCCAAATGTAAAATCCAAAAGTTTACACTTTGTGATTTTTCGGTTTTATATTTATCATTTACTTGAGTTCATTCCATAAAAAAGCTCCTTTCATATATAATGGAGCTCTAATAAGATCGGCTTAGGGATAGAAAACAGCAAAACACTTAGAAGGTAGCCTTGCTTATGGAGTAGTCTCTAGTTTTACTACCACCTTAATTGTGTAAAAGAGGTGTTACTTGAGTTTAAGGCATAAAAAAAACTCCTTCATATATAATGGAGCTCTAATAAGACGGCTTGGGGATAGAAAACAGCAAAACATTTAGAAGGTAGCCTTGGGTATCGAGCAGTCGCTTGTTTTGCTACCACCTTAATTGTGTAAAAGAGGTGTTACTTGAGTTTAAGGCATAAAAAAGCTCCTTTACATTGCTGTAAAGGAGCTCTAAGAAGGCGGCGACCTACTTTTCC
>Ga0256847_1001181_pt1 | contig 13942 bp, 12 predicted proteins | sample TeddybearmetaG_FD_189099 | JGI IMG/M metagenome (GOLD analysis project Ga0256847, IMG submission 189099) | Hydrothermal vent microbial communities from East Pacific Rise, Pacific Ocean - Teddybear | ecosystem: Environmental > Aquatic > Marine > Hydrothermal vents | place: Pacific Ocean: East... | reverse complement strand
GTCTTCTCGTAACTCGTAATAAGCGCCCGTTAATTCATTTTGAATAGCTATAAACCAAGCATAGGGCGTTTCTGTATCTGTACTTAAAGAAATAATTGCTAATTGAGGGTTGTCGGATGAGGTATTTGAATTGCTTCCATGACAGTAATTACATGTTACATCACCATTATTATCTATAAAATCTTTAATAGTAGAACGCAAATTCTGTATAATTATAACGTTTTGGTTTACAAATAGTTGTCCTTCATTATTTAAATAGATTCTTAATATGTTTCGTTCATAAATATCTGCATCGCAAATTTGCCCTTCTGGGCAAGGTGTTGGGAGTTTTCTGAAGATTCCAACATCATTAGGGATCGTTGTTGTAACTAAAAAGAAAATTAATAATAAAAATGCGATGTCGGCCATGCTACCGGCATTTACTTTTGGAGCTGAATTTGAATGTCTCATAATTAACGGTTTAGTGTTTTTATAATACATTCAAAAAAAATGCCACAAATTAATAATGAATTTTTTTCTAGATTTTATAGGAAGCTAATTCTTTAACCACACCTGTACGTAATTGATAATCGTAAGAAGTAATACATTGATCTATTTCTCCAAGCATAGCTTCTATTTCTGAATAAGAATTAGCTAATGACTTATAATAATCTAGCAATTTTAAGTTAGATGAATTTAGTCCATTATTGAAGCACCACTGCAAGTAATCGGTACTTTCATGATAATCTTCAAGGGCAGACAAAACTAAATATAAAGTCATTAACGAATTTTTTACACTAAAATCACTGTATTCATTATCAATAAGTATATTCCAGCGCTTCCTATTAATCGTTATTTCTACACAAACATATTGTTCGAAGTTATTTTCAGAAACTTCTTTAAATATAATTTCTTCTGAAAAATACAACTGTTTTAGTTTCTCAAGCTCGGGATATTTATTCATTATAAAGTGAAGGTAAAAAAACACTTTCAAAATAAATAATAAAAACAGGGTTTTTCCTCTTGACTCTTGATTATCAATGTAGTAAATTTACAAATACAGTAATTTTTAATTTTATTAATCATGGCAAAAGGATGGATTAGAGCATATTGGGAAGAGTACAACCATTTAAAAGCTTTAGGTAATTATACTTCAAAAGATCGGGCTGAGTTTCGTAAACAATTTACAACACCTTTATTAGATGAAGATACAGATTCGGCTCAAACCTTAGTTGATTTAACTTGGAAAGATGAGGTAGAATTGCCTGATGGAATTGGTGCAAACAAAAGAACACGTGTGCTTTTTAATGGACATGACGGTTTTGCAAAACGATCTCATCTTATTGAATTGGGTTTTGCAAAACGCGATTTAAATTCTTCAAAACCATATGTTGCTACTCTTACAAGTCATAAAGAAATTGAAGGTAAACATATTAAAATAAAATTGCTTTGGGGTGATATTATACAAATACAAAAGCGTGAGGGTACTAGCTGCGATGTAAAAGCAAGAAATTGGTATGGTACGATGCCTAGTAATCGTATTACAGACAAAGCGTTGCTAGATTTGTTTTTTGTAGATGTTGGTCAAGGCGATGGTGTTTTTGTACGCTTTCCAAATGGCAAACATTTACTAATCGATGCTGGACTGCCGCGAAAAAATCAGATGACAGGTAAAAACGCTGTCGACTTTATCGATTGGAAATTTTATAATGATTATGGTCATTATGAAATTAAGCTCGACGGAATGGTAGCTTCTCATTGTGATTATGACCACTATGGCGGACTTTGGGATATGTTTAAGGAAGATACAGAAAATGACGAAGAACTGGATTGTATCGACTTAAAAGTGAATAATTTTTATCACGCCGGATTATCACGTTGGAAAAAGAAAACAGGTACAACACACCCACATAAAGACGACTTAGGACCTAATAACAATGGTTGGTTTACAAGGCTTTTGGACGATAGAAATGATGCTGAAACCTCTTTGGATAAAAATAATCCTGATACATTAAAAGGCTATTGGAATTGGTTTATTAGAGATATTATTGACCATAACCCAGAAACTAGCTTTACGCGTTTAGGCGTTAAAAGTGAAGGTTTGCAAAATGGGATGCCATTGCCAGAAATTTGGAAAAATGAAACTGCTTGTGCTATAAAAGTTTTGGCACCTGTTACAAAAGATATAGATGGAAAACCAACCTTAAAGGATTTAGGCGATACGGGGAAAAACACAAATGGACATAGTATTTGCCTTCGATTAGATTATGGAAAAGCAAGAATTTTACTTACTGGCGATTTAAATTCAAAAAGCATGGATTGGCTTACTGAAAGTTATGGCGACCGAATTGCGGCTTTTAATTGCGACGTCGCAAAGGCTTGCCATCATGGAAGCCATGATATTTCGTATAAATTTTTAGAACATATAAAAGCTGGAGCCACGGTAATTTCTTCGGGTGATGCTGAAGGTTTTGCACATCCACGACCAGAAGTTGTAGCGGCAAGCGCTGTTACAGGTTTTGTTTCGGTCGATCGCGAAAAAGACAAGCTCATAACTCCATTAATATATATGACAGAAATTGAGCGTTCTGTATCTCTGGGGAAAGTAAGCCACATTCGGTTTAATTCGTATCCTAAAGAAAATAATGAGGAAATGGAAGGTGCTTTATTTGGTATGAAAACAGAAGATATGAGCGATAGTTCATTTTTAACCTATGCAGATAGAAAGGCTATTGACAATGCAGCAAATAAAACAGAAGAAAAGGCGATAAAGAAAGCGGCAATTAAAAGAGAAAAAGATTTACTAGAGGATTTTGAAACGAATCAAGAAACAGTAAATACAAAAGCGAGTTTTCATTATCGAAGTGTTCATAAATTACTTACAATTCAATATGATACAAAAACCGTAAAGTCTTCTCGAATTATGACAAAAAACCACTACGGACTTGTAAATGTTCGCACCGATGGAGAAACAATTATGTGCGCTACTATGAAGGAATCTAGCGATGGTTGGACAGTGCATACATTTCCTGCAAGATTTTGAATTACTCGGAATAAAAAGGAACTTTTTTAGCAATAAAGCGATACCCATGTGGCATATCTTTTATTTTAAAAACGACTTCTATTTCATTCTTTTTGTTCCGAATAAAATAGATTTTATTTATAGGTAGTTGTTCCTTCTTTTTGTTTAAAAGTGAATACGATGATTCTTTTTCAAAATTAAATGGAATAGAAAAAACAGTATTTAGTTTAATACCTTCATTAAGGTTACCTCCATTTTCAACAGTTTCAATATTTACTTCACTAATTTGTATTAAATTTTGATTATTAGTCCAAGTTATTGGTTTCCAGTATTGATTGGCTTTTGCGCGCTGTTTTTCAAATATTATTTTTGCACTATCGGCTTTATATTTTCCTATAAAAATATACTCAGTATCATATAAATAAAACTTGCTTTTATAATTGCTTTCATCATTTAAAAATCCTTTTTGTTTTTTAATATACTTATGAGAAAATGTAGTCATATAGACTACTAAATTCGATGTTTTGTGTTTTAGTAAATAGAGTTCTTCTACTTTTTTAATTTCTTCATTTACGGTAACTTCAAAGAAGTTTTTTGGGCATGGTAAAAATCTTTCTGTGCCATCGATATTGCTATTATATTTTTCACAAATATTAAAAGTATAAATATCGAATTCAGAAATATTAAAAGAAATTCCTTCATTTAGCATGTTAAAATAATCTGAATCAATTTTAAGATTGCGATAACTTTTACATGAGAAAATGCAACAAGCAACAATAAGAACAAATATGGTTTTTATAAATTTCATTTGCGTAGCCATAAATAATTGTATTCGTACCTGCCTCCAATTGCAAATCGATGTTTATGAAAGTAATCGGGGTGATATGGTACGTTTGTTTTAAAATGAATAAAATCTTGTAAATCAATGCTATTACTGTCGTAAATAGCAATGTTTCCTGAAAACCCAGAACTTAAATCGCTAACAGTTAGCTTCCATCTTTGATGGTTAAGTGCAAATTGCGATGTATCGGCATAAATTAAAAAGTCCATTTGTAATTTTTCAGCTATATCAAAAGCATGCTTGACATAACCTGTAAATTTATGGTAACTTAGTTCGATTAAGTCTATATCATCACGCTCGTTTCCGTGATAGCTAATTAAAATACCGCCTGTATAATAACGATCTCGTTTATCACCTAATATTTCTAAACCGAATCCCCCGTCATTATAATATGTAATCTGTGCACGTCCAACTATATTTGCGTTAAAAAGCCCAATTTGTTGCCTCTTATTTTTAGGCAGATTAATCCATATTTTACCAAAAGATAGGGATGATTTGTAAGGGTTTTGAAGCGGATTTGCAGTAAAGTCAGAGAAATGGTAAAACGGAACTTGTCTTTCAAAATAGCTGTAGTTTCGTTTATCTAACCTAATGGTGCCTATTGCATTATAAAAATAATGTGCGCGAATCTTTGTCCAGGTATCATTTAAATGACTTCCAATAGTACCTTTATTAAATAAGATGATGCCAGTATGAATTGCTGGAAAAAAAACATTCTCAATATTATATCCAATACCCCCAGTAATACTAAGTTTAAAATTTGGATTCTCATTAATCTTAAACTCTATATTTAATTTACTAGCAATCCCATATTGAAATTTTGTACCATTCTTTTGGTCAATTCTATATTGTGAGTAAAATTGAGTGCTCCAAAATGTTAGAACTAAAATAAAGGCGTATCTCATTTTTGTGATTATATGTCTAAAATAGAGCATTTAAGATTGATAAGCAATATGGTTTTTCCTTTTTCTTATGAGGATTTTTCCTATCTTTAATGAGCATATAAAAAGAACTTGATGTATAGTTTAGTATTAAAAAACTAAAATTCTTGTTTAAACTAACAAATATCATATTTTGAGTTCTTGATTGGTAGTAATTTTATAGTTCTTAAAACCCATGATATGAAAGTATACGATGATAAACACATAAAAAATGTAGTATTTGTTGGCGCCCATAAAAGCGGAAAAACAACTTTGTCTGAAACCATGCTTTTTGAAGCAGGACTTATCCCAAGAAGAGCTACGGTCGAATCAAAAAAAACCGTTTCAGATTATCATGAAATTGAACATGAAAGAGGTACTTCAGTATTTGCAACACCATTACATACCGAATGGCGCAACTACAAAATTAATATAATTGATACTCCAGGTCTAGACGATTTTATTGGCGAAATTATTTCATCTATACGAGTTGCAGATACTATTGTTACTGTTTTAAATGCGCAGCATGGTGTAGAAATAGGAACCGAAATTATTTGGGATTATATCGATAAATATCATAAACCCACATTGTTTGTTATTAATCAAATAGATCATAAAAACGCCAATTTTGACGAAAGTTTTAAAAGCATTAAAGCTTTAGTTGGAAACAAGGCTGTAAAAATTCAATACCCACTTATTGTAGATGGTTCACAATGTATAGTTGATGTTTTAAAAATGAAACTTTATAAGTTTTCTTCGGAAGGAGGAAAGCCAGAGAAGTTTCCTATCCCAGAAGATCAAAAAGAACTAGCCGATAAATTGCATAATGAATTGGTTGAAAAAGCAGCCGAAAATGATGATGAATTGTTAGAGCTTTTTTTTGATAAAGGCTCTTTAACTGAAGATGAAATGCGAAGAGGAATTAAAGCAGGTATGTTAAATCATGATTTGTTTCCAGTGTTTTGTATTTCCGCATTAAACGATATGGGATCTGGTAGATTAATGGGGTTTATTGATAATGTAGCACCTGCTGCTGCCGATTTAAGCCCAGAGCAAAGTACTGAAGGAAAATCGATTGTTCGTAAAAAAGAGGCGCCCACATCTTTATTTGTATTTAAAACAGTGTATCAGCCAAACCTTGGACAGGTCACATTTTTTAAAGTTAAGTCGGGAGAGGTTAAATTAAATGACAAGCTAGTGAACTCTAGAAATGATGAAACTGAAATTATTAACCAGTTGTTTATAATGGATGGCAAAAAAAGAGGGCTAGTTTCAAAACTTACAGTTGGCGATATTGGCGCGACCTTAAAATTAAAGTTTACCGAAACTAACGATACATTACATGAAGCTGATTCGAAGGTTACTATAAAGCCAATTCAGTACCCTGAACCTAGAATTCGAAAAGCTATTTTTGCTGTAAATACCAAGGATGAAGAAAAATTAAATGATGCGCTTAAAAAAATTCATAGTCAGGATCCAACTGTTGTTATCACTTTTTCGAAAGAATCGAAACAATTAATTGTAGGCTGTCAAGGCGAGTTGCATTTAGCAACTATCGACTGGACACTAAAAAATATTTATGGAACTGAAGCGCGTTTCGAAAAACCAAAAATTGCATTTAGAGAAACGATACAGCGTTCGTCTACTGCAAATTACAGGCATAAAAAACAATCTGGAGGTTCGGGACAATTTGCTCAGGTTCACTTAAAAATAGAACCTTGGCATGAAGGTATTGCCGAACCAGAAGGTTTTAATATTAGAGGTGTTGAAGATATAGATTTACCTTGGGGAGGAAAATTACTTTTCTACAATTGCATTGTTGGTGGCACTATAGATTTACGCTATTTATCTTCAATAATGAAAGGCGTATTAGAAGTGATGGAATCAGGCCCATTAACCAACTCGTATATTCGAGATGTTAGAGTTATCGTATATGATGGAAAAATGCATTCGGTCGACTCGAATGATATTTCGTTTAAAATAGCTGGAGCGCATGCGTTTAAAGAAGCCTTTTTAAATGCAAACCCTAAATTATTAGAACCAACACAAGAGTTAATCGTGAAAGTACCCGAAGAAATGGTTGGAAATGTTATGACCGATTTGCAGTCAAGAAGATCTATAATACTTGGAATAGATAGTATAAATAATTATCAGATATTAAAATGTACCACACCTTTAGCCGAATTGTATGGGTACTCAACAGATTTAAGATCTCTCACGCAAGGTAGAGCAACGTTTACAGCTACTTTTTCGACCTATCAGCCTGTTCCAGTAAATGTTCAGAAAAAATTAATTCAATGATAAATGTCATTTTTATTAATAGTAGTTTTAACTAGCTTTATTGAATAATTTAAAGTGATTTATAATGGAAACAACAGCTCAACCTAGACACCAACATCATGATTTTGGTCAGAAAATCATTTCATGTTTTGAACAAGTGAAACCATATGTTAAACATAGGTTATATACAGCTGAAACAACAGGGATAGTACCACGAAATATGTACAATAGTACTGAGATTATTGATGATGCTGTAGTTGTATTATATGAAAAGTTTGAAGGAAAATTAAATGATGTTACTGAAATTAAACATACGCTATTTTCATTGGTAAATGATCGATTAGATGCCTTGTTTAAAAAGGAAGCTTTCCATAAAGACACAGTAAGTATAAGTCAGATATTAGATAATGAACTTAAAATGCTCGAAGAAAAGTTTGAAATGGATGCAAATCAAGATCTTTTAATGGAAGATGAATTTGACGATATTTCGTATCATCAATCAAATTTTGAAAAACCATTTTTTTTGTATGCTGAAGCTGAAAAAGATATTGTGAATGTTTTAGGAATTTATGATATTAGAATCGATCTTTCCGAAGAAAAAAGAAAAGCCTTAAATAAAATTTATAGTTGGCTTCCGTTAGAGACATCAAATATTCTTGATCTTTTTATTTTTGGTAAACTTAGTTATACAGAAATTGCGCAAATTAAAAATGTTGATACACGAGAAATAAAATCGATTATACAAAGCGTTAGCAGAAATTTTAGAAAAAATTTAAATTAAAGTATAGTAAATTATACATTATATTGTATATTTGTATTTTAAGTATATTTATTTATACTTTAAATATAATTATTATGAACTTTAATACAGCAACAAACGATCAAGTACTGTTTGAAATTACCAAGCGAGTAAAGCAGCGCAGGCTTAATTTAAACATTACACAACAAGCCCTTGCTAATAGCGCTGGTCTTCATGTGCAAACCATTAAAAATTTTGAATCTGGGAAAAGTGCAAAGCTCATTACTTTTATTCAAATTTTACGAGTTTTTGACGATTTAGATTCGCTAAATCTTCTTTTACCCGAGCCAGGTATTAGTCCGATAGAAATGTTAAAGTTACGAGGAAAAGAACGCGAGCGCGCATCAGGTAAATCTAGTGACCAACAAGCAGAATCGACATGGTAGATGTTATTAAAATAATGCTTTGGGGAGAAAATTTAGGAGCCTTAAGTTGGGACCATAAGCGTAATTATGCCTCGTTCGAATTCTTTTCAGAATTTCTAAAAAAACAACTAGATGTTTCGCCAATATTCATGCCTATAATACGTTCAGAAAAACAAATATATAGTTTTCCAGCGCTTGATTTCGACACCTATAAAGGCTTGCCTGGAATGCTCTCGGATGTGCTTCCTGACGATTTTGGGAATCAACTTATAAACCGTTGGCTGTCATTAAACGATATTGATAAATCTAATTTCACACCATTAGATCGCTTGTGTTATATAGGTAAAAGAGGTATGGGAGCACTAGAATTTGCACCTTCTAAAGATATTGGTCACGGACTAGCTTCAGAAATAGAAATTGATAAGCTTGTTGAGCTTTCAGAAATGATATTGAATAAACGCGAGCATTTAAATTTAAGTATTGATGATACAGGACATTTAAATGAGCTAATTAAAGTAGGCACATCGGCAGGAGGGCAGCGTGCAAAAGCCATTATAGCATTTAATCCAATTACAAATGAAATTCGTTCGGGGCAAACAACTGTTCCTGAAGGATTTGAGCATTACCTTTTTAAGTTTGATGGTGTTTTTCATGAACAATTAAGCGACCCTGTTGGTTATGGACGAATTGAGTATGCTTATTATTTAATGGCTATAGCTTGTAAAATTGATATGATGCCTTCGCAATTATTTGAAGAAAATGGACGTGCACATTTTATGACGAAACGTTTTGATAGAGTTGGAAATAATGAAAAATTACATATGCAAACTTTGTGTTCGATAGCACATTTTGATTATCGAAAACCAGGAGCTTATAGTTATGAAGATGCTTTTAATGTGCTTAGAAAATTACGACTTCCTTATACAGATGCAATACAACTTTTTAGAAGAATGGTTTTTAATGTTGTTGCAAGAAATCAGGACGACCATACTAAAAACATTTCTTTTATAATGAATAAGGAAGGGGTATGGAAGTTATCTCCAGCCTATGATATGACTTATTCATACAACCCTTCAGGAATATGGACCAATAGTCACCAGATGTCGATTAATGGAAAACGAGACGATATTACACTTGAAGACTTAGTTGCTGTAGGAGAAAAAATTAACCTCAAGCAAAGTAAGGATATTGTATACGAAATTGTTGAAACTGTATCGATGTGGGAATCGTTTGCAAAAGAAGCAGCTATTCCAAAAAACCAATCAGTGATTTTAAAACAAGCCTTCAGATTATATAAATAAAGTATATTAAAATATACTTAAAATTAATATTCATTGTAATAAGTATACTTTATTATACGTTAAAATAACATATATTTTAACAAATAGTGTTTAAATTCTATAACTTATTTGTATAAAAACAGTATCCTTTCAATTTTAATAGAAAATTAGCATAGAAAACCCTATAAAGTACTTAGTTTTGCATTCCTTAAAAATTGAGTCTATGTCTTCAAATTCAAACCTCGAGAGTTCTTTAGAATTAAGAACAGATAAAGAACTGTATAATTACCAAAAAGGGGCAATTGACAGAATTTTTAATAGTTTTGAAGACGCACCAGAAGATCATCATTTACTTTATCAACTGCCAACAGGAGGGGGGAAAACTGTTATTTTTTCTGAAATAGTACGTCAGTATTTGAAGCACCATAAAAAAAAGGTGTTGGTTATGACACATCGAATTGAGTTGTGTAAGCAAACATCGAATATGCTTACTGAATTTAATGTGGTAAATAAGATAGTAGACAGTAAAGCCGATTTAACCGATCAAGCCCAATATTCTTGTTTTGTTGCAATGGTAGAGACCTTGAATAATAGATTAAATGATGACAAACTCGACATATCAGATATTGGATTAGTAATTATTGATGAAGCACATTATAACTCGTTTACAAAACTTTTTAAGTTTTTTGAGAAATCTTTTATATTAGGAGTTACTGCTACACCGTTGAGTTCGAGTATAAAGCTTCCGATGAATGATAATTACGACGAACTTATTGTTGGAGAAACAATTGAGGCCTTAATTGAAAATGAGTTTTTATCTCGCGCTGAAATTTTTTCATATAATGTCGGACTTACTTCGTTAATTGTTGGATCGAATGGTGATTATACGGTAAAATCTTCTGAAGATCTCTATACAAATAATGATATGCTTTCGAAGCTTATTGCAGCGTACGAATCACATTCGAAAGGAAAGAAAACCTTAATCTTTAATAATGGTATCAACACCTCGTTATGTGTGTATGATGCTTTTAGAGCCGCTGGTTATCCAGTTGCACACCTAGATAATACAGCAACAAAAAAAGAACGAAAGTATATTTTAAAATGGTTTAAGGAAACACCTAATGCTATTATTACTTCGGTAAGTATTTTAACAACAGGGTTTGATGAACCTACAATTGAATCAATTATTTTAAATCGTGCTACAAAATCATTGACCTTATACTACCAAATGATAGGTAGAGGCTCTCGAATTTTAAAAAATAAATCAGTTTTTAGTGTTATTGATTTAGGGAATAACTTTCATAGATTTGGTCCATGGGGATCGGATTTAGATTGGCAAAAAATATTTAATTCACCTAATTTTTATTTAGATGCTGTTTTAGACGATGAGGCTATCGAAAGTAATTTTAGGTATGAAATGCCTGAAGAAACTCGAGTAGAGTTTAAGAAAACGAAAGAGGTGTATTTCGACATTAAGAAAACCTATGTGCAATCTGTTAAAGATGGAAAATCATCGAAAGTTGTTTTAGAGCAGTCGATTGCACAGCATGCATTTATTTGTATTGAAAACAGTGAAGATGTATACGATGCATTGGGCTTGGCAAAAATGTTAGATGAAGATATTGATTTTAGAATTCAGCGTTATTCAAAATGTATAAGCAAGAGTACTTTTAGTTTTTTACATTGGTTAACTGGCGATTATAAATTAAAATTGCGTACGTATTTGCGAGAAAATTTCGATCGTATTTTTGAAGATATAAACGGTTATCCGCCAGAGGATTAAAATACATCAAGTTGCTAGTTTCTTGTTACTGGTTTAAACTACAAACTAATAACGGTCTACTGAAAACTGTTAACTGAAGTCTTTGTAATCCCTCATTCAAAACACACGTTCCCTCATTTCAAGTTTTTTAAGTTGCTATTTGGTTATAGTTTTAGTTAAACTTTAAAACCAAAAACCATGAAGAAGACACTGACATTATTAATAGTATTATTTGCTGTAAGTTGTTATTCGCAAGTAAACAAGATCGAAACTCAATCGGTTTCTATAGACAATTTAATTACACATATTGTTGAAAATTTTGAAAATAAAAAAGGCGATAGTCTTTCAGAAACACATAATTTGACTTTTTTGATAGAAGTTTCGGAAGAACCAACAGCCGAAGACAAAACAATTTTAAAACAAGCTTTTCGACTATTATCCAGAAGATTAACAGCAATAGATACGATTTCGATTGTAGCATATAAAGGTTTAAACGGTATTGCTTTGAGACAAACTTCGGCAACAGATTTGAAGAAAATTAACTATGCTCTTAACAATTTAAAATCGACAATAGATTGGAGTACAAAAGACGGAATTAACGTTGGCTATAATTATGCTTCAGAAAATTTTGATGACACAGCAACTAATATTGTTATTATGGTTAGAAATGAAAATGCTGCAATTTCTATTGATGACATTTCTAAGAATTCAGAAACACTAGATGCAACACCAAAAAAGCGAAATAATACTGTTTTATTAACTGCAATTGGTTTATTGCCAGAGATAATTACTTTAATTAAGGATTAATTATATGGTCTACATTCCAAATGCTTAAAAAAAATTTTTTTTTAAGCATTTTACATTGATTTTACATATTCATTTGGAGTGATTCCTTCTCTTTTTTTAAATACCCTATAAAATGTTGATTTAGATTTAAAACCAGCTTCTTGTGCCATTCCAAGTAGACTATAATTTTTATTTACAGGGTTTTTTAATATTTTTTTAAACTCTTCTACACGCAAATCATTTATAAAAGCCAAGAAGGATGTTTTGTATTCATTTTTAATATATTCTGAAAGTATTTTATCGCTTATACCAACCATATCGGAAGCACCTTTTAAGTTAACATTCTGGTTTTTATATATTTTTTTTTCAAAAAAATATAGTTGTATTCGTTTCTCGATTATTAATTTACCTTCAATAATATCTTTATTGATATGAATTTTATTTCCAATAAAATATGTTTTTAACTTTTTGAATTCTAAAATAGTAAATAATAAAACACCTGTATCAAAAATTATAGAAGAAGGCATAAATAAATATCTTGATGTTTTCAAAAAATAATTTTCATCAATGCTCTTGAATAATAATAATACAACTAAATGATATAATGAGAAAACCCAAAAATAGAACAATACACTATTATAAAATATAAAGTAGCGTCTCCTTATTTTTGGTTTTAAAATATGATTAAGCTTTTTAAAAAGCTTAATTCCAATTATTAGATAAAACGAAATTAACATGAATTTGATTATATTAATAGCAGAAATAATAGCTTCATAGTTATTTTGATAGAATTCATGAAAAAGATGCTTTATTACTATATAAAGTAAGAAAATGATAATTGGTAGGATTAAATGATTTTGCATCATTTTTTTTTTGTCAACTTTCATTTTTAATAATGATACGTACAAATAAAGTATTGGGCTAAAGAATATATTTTTATAATCTGCAAGCAATATTGAAAAAAATGGATTGTGTTTAAAAAAGTTCCAATTAAGATTATAGATAAAAGTAGTTCCCACTATAAAACAAAATATCCCCAAAAGAATTGCTCTCTTTTCTTTTGTTGTAATTTTTATAATGCCAACTAGTATAAGTTGAATACTTAAACAAAGTAAAATTCCATTATATAATTGATCTGGAAAGGCTTGATTCATATTTAGGTTTTAAAAACTCTGGAGGTAATTATGAAAGGTGCTCAATTTTAAATGTAAAATAAGCCAATCTAAATTGGTCAAAGAACATTATTAAGTATCAATTGTTGTTTTGGGACTTAAAGGTAGTTCAATTTAATAAATCGATAGGTAATCTATATTTATATTTGTTTTAAAATGTTTGTTTTTAGAAACAAATAAAAACTTTATTAACTTAAAAAAACATGCTATGAAAAAGTCTTTTTTATTACGAAAATTAAAATTTATTTATGTTTATTTATTTGTTGCTGCATTATTTATGAGCCTAAATGCATGCTCTAATAGTGATGACGGAGATTCTACAGGTACGACAGAAACAGTTGATTTATCAGTTGTTTCAGGAAGTTATATTGGGTCATTAACTTCACCACTAGTATCATTTTCAATTTCTGCTAAGCTAACAAAGGTAAACGATAATAGGTATTCAGTTAAGCTTTATGAAACTTCAAACTTTGTGCCTGCTCACAACGCAGATGGCGTGACTCCAGAGGTGACAGGATTCATTGAAATGGATGGCAATAATGCTGTTGTAGATTTGACCCTTTTATCTGACACTCCTGTATGTATTGGCACGTATGTTGGATTGGGAACTAGAAGTGCAGCTGGAGTTTTTACATTAACTATTGATTTTATTGAAGATTGTGCAAAAGGATCTGCCAAAGGTACATTTACGTATACACTAAGGAAAACTGCTAATTAATTAATTTATTAGAATAAA
>Ga0256847_1001180_pt1 | contig 13951 bp, 12 predicted proteins | sample TeddybearmetaG_FD_189099 | JGI IMG/M metagenome (GOLD analysis project Ga0256847, IMG submission 189099) | Hydrothermal vent microbial communities from East Pacific Rise, Pacific Ocean - Teddybear | ecosystem: Environmental > Aquatic > Marine > Hydrothermal vents | place: Pacific Ocean: East... | reverse complement strand
CTGTACATTTTCCACCAGTAGCTTCAAAATACCCTTTTAGAGGAAAAGGTATTTATACAATTACAGGAAAAGTAATAGAAGAGTTTGACTGTATAAATATTGAAGTAATGACAATGGTGCGGTTAGCAATTATTGAAGACCCTAGATATGCTAGTCCATCTATTAAAGAAGTTGTTTAATTTTTTTCCTACAAGGTTTTATAAACCTTGTAGGTATTGTAAAAGTTCAGAGGTATTAGATAATTATCTCTAAAAAATAAGCAAACATGAACAATCAACGAACAATCGTACACATGGATTTAGACACCTTTTTTGTGTCTTGCGAACGATTACTAGATAGCCGATTGAACGGAAAACCTGTACTAATTGGAGGGACCTCTGATAGAGGTGTAGTAGCCTCTTGTAGTTACGAAGCACGTACCTTTGGTATTCATTCAGCCATGCCCATGCGTATGGCGAAACAATTATGCCCCGAAGCCATTGTATTACGAGGAAATTCAGGCATCTATACCAAGTTTTCTGGTTTGGTTACAGATGTGATTAAAGAAAGTGTACCCTTGTATGAGAAATCTTCAGTAGATGAGTTTTATATAGACCTTACCGGAATGGATCAGTTTTTCGGTTGTCACCAACTAGCTTCAGAATTACGACAACGGATTATAAAAGAAACAGGATTGCCCATTTCTTTCGGAATGTCAGGTAATAAAACAGTTTCTAAAATAGCAACAGGAGAAGCCAAACCAAATAATCAGATACAAATTTTAAAAGGTACAGAGAAGCCTTTTTTAGCACCATTATCTGTTCGTAAAATCCCGATGGTTGGAGAGGTAACCTACAAATCGTTATGTGATTTGGGTATCAAACAAATTAAAGTAGTACAAGAAATGCCCATGGAATTAATGCATAAAGTGTTGGGTAAAAATGGATTGAGTATCTGGAAAAAAGCAAATGGTATAGACAATTCGCCTGTAGTACAATACCATGAACGAAAATCTATTTCTACCGAACGTACTTTTGATAAAGATACTACCGATGTCCATAAGTTAAGAAGTATTATTATTGCTATGGCAGAAAATTTAGCATACCAATTACGTCGAGGCCATAAATTAACGGCCTGTATTACTTTTAAAATACGCTATTCCGATTTTCAAACCTATACCCAACAAAAACGTATTCCGTATAGCTCATTAGATAGTAGTATTATACCAATGATATTAAATCTGTTTGATAAATTGTATAATCGGCGTTTATTGGTGCGATTGATAGGCGTAAAGTTTAGTCATTTAGTAGAAGGTGGGCATCAAATTAATTTATTTGAAGACAATGAAAAATTAATCAATTTGAGCCAAGCTATTGACAGTATGCGTGAACGTTATGGAGATAGAGCTGTGATTAGTGCTTCGGGTATGGAAGCAAAAAGTATCAGTAGATGGAATCCTTTTACAGGAGAAGCACCACCATTATTGGCAAATAGAAGGCGGTAGAATCATATTTAATATCAAGATTAATTCATATATTATACACTGATTATCACCTGTAAAGTGGTTTCATTTTGAGTAACTCTGTCATTCCTGCGCAGGCAGTCCCGAGAATTCGGGACAGACAAACCATTTAAAATAGATTCCTGCCTGCGCAGGAATGACAAAATTATTTTTAAGAGTATGCTTTCAATTAGTTGATTATATCGAACTCTTTTATACTACTGCTAGAAAAAATGTATTCTATATATTTGCTATCATGAAAAGATTACAAAATAAAATAGCAATCATCACAGGCGGTGCCTCAGGAATAGGGAAGGCGGCTTCCTTTAAATTTGCTAAAGAAGGAGCTACGGTTATCATCTGGGATGTCAACAAAGAGAAATGTGTAGAAACCTTGGCAGAACTAAAATCAAAAGGCTATATATGTGATGCACACGTATTAGATACAACCGATGCAGATGAGACAGAAAAAATTGCTAAAAAGATAGCATCAACTTATGGACGAATAGATATTCTAATCAACAATGCCGGAATAACCCGTGATGCCACTTTTAAGAAAATGACTTCCAATGAATGGCAACAGGTTCTTGACGTGAATCTAACGGGCGTTTTTAATTGTACCAAAGCAATTTCACCATATATGATTGAGAATAATTATGGTAGAATTGTCAACACATCTTCTGTGGTTGGTTTGTATGGTAATTTCGGACAGACCAATTATGCAACTAGCAAAGCGGGGTTGATAGGTTTTACAAAATCGCTTGCTAAAGAATTAGGAAAATATAATATCACTGTCAATGCAGTAGCACCGGGATTTATAGAAACAAATATGGTAAAAACAATTCCCGATAAAGTAGTAGAAATAATGAAGAACAGATCCCCATTAAATAGATTAGGGATGCCTGAAGATATTGCGAATTCCTACCTTTTTTTAGCTTCTGATGAAGCTTCTTATATCAGTGGAGCCGTACTATGTGTGGATGGTGCCTTTTCATAATTTTCTATATTTTTAACAGAAGTTAAAACCTATTTTTGTTTGGGATATTTAGAATGCTTCTTATATATTTGCGCGATTTTAAGATATATAAGTAATGAAAAAAATTAGCTCCCTACTACTATTTTTTCTTTTTATAAGTGCTATCAGTATAGCACAGAACGATACCATAAAACTCAAAGAAGTTATCATTACTTCGAGTAGAATTGACTTGCCTTTTTCGGAAAACTCAAGAACGATTCAAATTATTTCTTCGAAAGATATACAAAGAAGTGCAGCAACCAATGTCGCTGATGTGTTACAACAAATAGCAGGAATTGATGTAAGACGAAGAGGTATTGACGGAATGCAATCTGATTTATATATCCGTGGTGGTCACTTTAATCAAACCCTAGTTTTAATTGATGGAATTAAAACAGAAGATCCACAAACAGGACATCATACTATGAATATGATGATTCCTCTAGAAAACATTGAGCGTATTGAAATTATAAAAGGACCAGCGGCTCGAATCTTTGGACAGAATGCTTTTAACGGAGCCATCAATATTGTAACAAAAAAGGTTATTGAAGATAGTGCCAATGTGAGTTTAAGCGGAGGTTCATACAACCGTAAGACGCTTAATGTAACAGCTGCTGCTCAATTGAAAGGAGCATCACATCAGATACATTATTCCAATAACTCTAGTGACGGGTATCGTGATAATACCGATTTTGAAAATCAAAATTACTTTATAAAAAGTAGTATTAGCACAAAAAATGAACCCATAGCATTCTTGGCAAGTTTTGGTGAACGAAAGTTTGGAGCGAATAATTTTTATACAAACTCTCTTAATTTTAATGAATATGAAGAAACACAAACCAGTTTGGTCGGTGTTTCAACTAAGATTGCTGTAAATTCATTGATTCTAAAACCTAAAATCTATTGGAAAAGAAATCAAGATATGTTTTTATTAAAACGTGAAGACCCCAATTTTTCAAGAAACTTTAATATATCGAATAAAGTAGGCGCTGAAGTAAATGCTTCCTATACATCTAATATTGGGATAACAGGTTTCGGAATTGATGTAGCAAAGATTACCCTATCAAGTAATAATTTGGGAGACCAAGACAGAACCATGTTCAATGCATTTTTAGAACAACGTTTTACGGTTGGTAAATTGGATATTACACCTGGAGTTTCTCTAAATTATTTTTCTGACTTTGAGTTTAATACCTTTCCAGGATTGGATGTGGGATACAAAATTAATGATAAACTAAAAGTGTATGGTAATATTGGTTATTCATATAGAATACCAACCTATACCGAATTGTATATAAACATTCCTAATTTCCTTTCAGGGAATGAAGCTTTAGAACCCGAAAAAGCATTGGCAGAAGAAATCGGAATAAAGTATCGTGCAAAGAATATAACTTTTGGTACAACACTATTTAGAAGAGAAGCAACCGATTTAATTGATTACGTAAAAGAGACAGAGAGTAGTCCATTTTTTTTAGCTCAAAATCTTAGAAAGATAACAACAATGGGCTTTGAAGTTAATACTTCATATACATTTAAAGTTAATAGCTTCGAACAAGGAATAAATTTGAATTATACCTTTTTAGAAGATGATTATAATGATGTAGATGTTTTTGCTTCAAGATACCTAATCAATACCTCAATAAAACACCATTTCACAGTATCTTTCAATACTAAATTCGTAAAATTTTTAGAACAAAGTGTTGTTTATAAATTTGTTGAAAGACCTACAGATTCATATAGCGTTGTAGATGCAAAAGTGTCGGCAGCTCTAAAATCAGTTACAATTTTTGCATTGGTAAATAATATATTCAATACTGAATATAGTGAAAAAGATTTTGTGCCAATGCCTAAAGGGAATATGGTGTTTGGGTTATCCTATAAGATAAACTAAATCTTGGGTCGAACTTTAGGTTAAATCAATAACTACCATTTTATTTTAGAAACTTTAGCATGGTATTTATTTACTAAACCCAATGCTGCAGAACCATACCAAGGATGTAATTCCATTACCAAACTACCAGCTTTAATTGCTGGGTCACTTTCAGTCAATTTTTTGGCTTCTTCAATAGTTTCTACATTAAAAATATAAATACCACGCAGTTCTCCATTGTCTAGAAAAGGCCCTGCTATAGCCAATTTCCCCTCTTTTGCTAAACGCCCAATATTCGCCATATGTCCTTTTTGGAGTGCTGCCGCCTGAATAGAATCGTTCGTTCTATTTGGCCCTTTTTTTAGGAAAGCTATCACATATTTTCGCATTCCATAATCATCAGCGCCTAATTCTTTAGCCAATGATTCATCAAAGTCGGTTATTTCTTTATCTTGAGTATAACCTGTAATACCTATGCTAAGGGTTATAATTAAGAATATTATTTTTTTCATGAGTGAGGTTGTTTATGAATTTTATGAATGTAAATATACTATTTTATAGATATTGGTATATTTGTAAGAATAGTTTGATAAATCGACTATATGACTAAAATATCTAAAGGAAGATTACAATGAAAAAAATTATAATAGTATTACTGATAACTTTTGTTTCAATGAATGCATTTTCACAGATTAACGATGAGCATCTAAAAATAGGCGAGAATGCACCGTTATTGAGTGGAGTTGACCAGTTTGAGAAGATTATAAATTCAAAACAAATTTTAAAAGATAAAAAAATATTGGTAGTCTTTTATAGAGGTAACTGGTGCCCATATTGTAGAAAGCATTTAGCTTCATTACAGGAAAATTTAGAAGATCTTAAAAAAAAGGGAGTATTTGTAATTGTGGTAACTCCAGAGAAAGTGGAAAAGACGATTGAAACCAGTAAGAAATTAGAGGCAACATTCTCTATTGTTCATGATGTAGATAATAAAATAATGAATGATTATAAAGTGGCTTTCGAGGCGAATAATCAAAATATTACTAGTTATTTTGGTTTTACAAAAAGAAAGATGGCTGACTATAATACTGAAAATAGTAACACCTTACCAGTTCCTGCTACCTATCTAATAGAAAAAGATGGAAAAATAAGTTTTGTACATTATGACTCTGATTATCATAAACGCTCTGATTTTAAGGAGTTATTAAAAACGCTGTAATCATTTTTTAGAATCTAAACAAGCCTTTACAAAAGCAACAAATAAAGGGTGTGGATTCAATACCGTACTTTTATATTCAGGATGATATTGTACACCTACAAACCAAGGATGGCTGGGTAATTCAATAATTTCAACCAAACTAGTTTTAGGGTTTATTCCCGTTGCAATTAATCCAGCATTAGTAAGTTGCTGTAAATATTCATCATTAAATTCATAACGATGTCTATGGCGCTCACTGATTGAGTTGGTTTGATAAGCTTCAAAAACCTTGGAGTTTTGTTCTAATTTACAATCCCAAGTACCAAGCCTCATAGTACCACCTTTTTGAGTGATATTTTTTTGCTCTTCCATTAAACTAATTACAGGATATTTGGTACTGCTATCCATTTCAGTAGAGTTGGCATCTTGCATCCCTAAAACATTTCTTGCAAATTCAATAACCGCCATTTGCATTCCTAAACAAATACCTAAAAATGGAATATTATGCTCTCTCACGTAGGTTACAGCTTCAATTTTTCCTTCTATACCACGTTCTCCAAAACCAGGTGCGACTAAAACACCTTGTAATCCTTTTAATTTTTCCGGTACATTGTTTTCTGTAAGTTCTTCGGAATGTATCCAACGAATTTTTACTTTTACTTCATTAGCTGCACCAGCATGAATAAAAGCTTCTGAAATTGACTTGTAAGCATCATGTAATTCAACATATTTACCTATCAAACCTATTTCTACTGTATGTTTCGGGTTTTTATGTCTTTGTAAAAAACGATTCCATACATTTAATGACGGTTTCGTATCTGTAGAAAGGTTTAATTTTTTTAATACAACGGTATCCAATCCTTCGTTGAACATCAAATTAGGAACATCGTAGATAGTGTCTGCATCAATTGATTCAATAACATCTTCCTTTTGTACATTACAGAATAGTGCTAACTTTCTTCTAATACCTTCTGTCAGATGACGTTCTGTTCTACATACCAAGACATCAGGGTTCACTCCACTTTGCATTAACATTTTCACGGAATGCTGCGTAGGTTTCGTTTTTAACTCTCCGGCAGCCGCTAAATATGGGACTAAGGTTAAATGTATAACAATTGCATTATTTTCTCCAAGTTCCCATTTCAATTGACGAACGGCTTCAACATAAGGTAATGATTCAATATCACCAACCGTTCCACCGATTTCAGTAATGACAATATCATAATCACCAGTATTGCCTAAAATCTGAACACGATGTTTAATTTCATCTGTAATATGGGGAATGACCTGAACTGTTTTACCTAAGAAATCGCCTCTACGTTCTTTATCAATAACAGCCTGATAAATTCTTCCTGTGGTTACATTATTTGCTTGTGAGGTAGGAATATTTAAAAATCGTTCGTAATGACCTAAATCTAAATCGGTTTCTGCACCGTCATTTGTTACATAACACTCTCCATGTTCGTAAGGATTCAATGTTCCCGGATCAATATTGATATAAGGATCTAATTTTTGGATGGTAACAGAATAGCCTCTTTCTTGCAATAATTTTGCTAATGATGCAGCTATAATACCCTTACCGAGTGATGAAGTTACGCCTCCGGTAACGAAAACGTATTTGGTGTTTTTCATGTACTAGTTGGTTTTGCCAAAAGTACAAACTCTAATTTTATTGACAAACAAAAAAAGAAATTATAAAAGAACACTCTAAAATTTAGAGTGTTTCTATTTATTCTAGAAAATATTATATCTTATTGTTTGGTTAATGTCATCATTAAAGTCGATTCAATATTGCCAGCAATACCCTGAAATACAGCCTGTTCATTAATTTCAAGTTCTAACTTTAGACTTGTGGTTGTTAATTCAATAATACTTGCAGTTCGGATATCACTACTTTGAGTTAGTGTTAAAATACCTTGGTCTAATGTCCATGAGCCTTGTCCCAGCACATCACCTATAGAAACATTTTGTTGTTCGTCTATGGTTTGGCCTAAAACATTTATGGTAATTACATCAGTATAACCACCAGAGGCTACATAATTATCAGGGTTTTCAGTAAATACAATTTGAGCGTCAATATCTTTACCAAATGAAGTAATCGTTCCATTAACCGGTACTCCTTGAACATCTGTACTTACAGTCCCATCTTGTGTAATTTCAGCCAACAACCAAGTACCGATAAGGTTTTGAACATCTGCATTTGTGTCAACAATACTTCCATCATCATCAGTACTACATGAAAGGAATAACAATGTTGCACTAAATAAAACTATTAATTTTTTTAAATTTCTCATTTTTTTCACTTTGTATGTATTCTAAACGATATTATTCAATTTTTATTGAAAAATATAAATATAGAAAAATGTGCTTTAGAGATATGTATACCCTGAAAGTCTAATTTTTTGTTGAAATATTTTTCACTCGACCAACTTCTCCAGATTGTAGTTGAACTTTTATTCCATGTGGATGAGTTGCCGATTTGGTCAAAAATCTCTTTACAATACCTTCTGTTAATTCACCAGTTCGTTGATGTTGTTTTTGAACTATTTCTACCATTAAACCAACTTGAATATTTTTTCTATTCCTACCATCTAAACTGTTATATGTCATAAACTAAGCTTTTACAGGGATGTCTTTTAAAATTTGCAATATATATTCCCAGAATTTTTGAGTAGACTCAATATTTGCACGTTCATCTGGTGAGTGCGCTCCTTTTATAGTAGGTCCAAATGAAATCATATCCATATCAGGATAGTTTGTTCCTAAAATACCACATTCTAACCCTGCATGACAAGCCAATACATTTGGTTTTTCATTAAATAATGTTACGTAAGTAGTTTCCAATACTTTTAATATCGGCGAATTCGGATTTGGTTTCCAACCTGGATAGGAACCAGAAAGCTCAACAGTATAACCTGCCAATTCAAATCCTGAAGAAATATTGTAAGCTAAATTCATTTTACCAGATTCAACAGAACTTCTTGTCAGACATAATATTTTTATATCACCATCTTTTACCAATACTCTGGCAACATTGTTTGAGGTTTCTACTAAACCATCAATATCCGGACTCATTCTAAAAACACCATTATGAGTGGCGTAAATTGCTTTTAATAAGGTATTAGAATCATCTTTAGAAAGTACACTTTCAGGTAAGATACATTCTTCTAATTCAATTTCTAACTCATCTTCGATAGTAGAATATTCGTTTATAATGGCTTTTGCAATCACATAAAACTCATCTTCAAAAGATTTTATATCATTTGTAACTACAATTGAATGGCTCTCTCTTGGAATTGCATTTCGCAAACTACCACCATCAATTTTAGCTATTGACGAAATTTCTTTCAATGCATATAAAATACGATTCATCATTTTATTAGCATTACCAAAATCTTTATGAATATCCATTCCTGAATGTCCGCCTTGCAATCCTTTTATTGTAATTCTATATGCAGAAGTATTTGCAGGAATTTTTTCTGAAGTATATGATTTCGTAGCTGTGATATCAATTCCGCCAGCGCAACCTACACCAATTTCATCATCATCTTCCGTATCTAAATTCAATAATATTTCACCATTTAAATAACCAGCTTCTAATCCCATAGCCCCAGTCATACCCGTTTCTTCGTCTATTGTAAATAAAGCTTCAATTGCAGGATGAGGAATGTCGGTTGCTTCTAAAATACTCATAATGGTTGCTACTCCAAGACCATTATCGGCACCCAATGTGGTACCTCTTGCTTTGACCCAGCCATCTTCCACATACATTTCAATACCTTGTGTGTCAAAATTAAAATCAGTATCATTATTTTTTTGATGTACCATATCTAAATGCGATTGCATTACAATGGTTTTTCTATTTTCCATGCCTTTGGTGGCTGGTTTTTTAATTATGACATTTCCTATTTTATCAACGGTGGTTTCTAAATTTAATTTTTTGCCAAAAGTTACCATAAAAGCTCTCACTTCTTCTTCTTTTTTAGAAGCTCGGGGTACTGCGTTTAAATCTGCAAAGTTATTCCAAAGGTTTGTTGGTTCTAGGATTCTTATTTCTGTGTTCATAGTTTTGTTTATTATGAGATTGCCACATTCCGTTTCACGGAATTCGCAATGACATTTTAGAGATTAATTACGATTTCATCAATAGGTTTTCTTACCTTTTTAAGTTTGCTCATAAAATCATCTTCAGCTCTGTAGCCGATGGGTAATAATAATACCGATTTTAAATTTCTATTGTTCAATGCTAATATTTCATCATACTTCTGAGGATTGAACCCTTCCATTGGGCAGGTGTCTATTTGTTCTAAGGCGCAAACAGTCATTAAATTACCCAATGCAATATATGCTTGAAAGATAGCTGATTGCTGTTTTTCTTCTAATGATTTTTCAGAAAAACTATCCTTTAAATATTTTCTAAAAGAAGCAATTATTTCTTCAGACGTTCCTCTTATTTCTTTTTCTCTGTCAAAGCTAGCATCAATATCTTGTAAAGTAATATCATCATTAATGCAAAGGACTAATACATGAGAAGCATTGCCCACCTGTTGTTGTCCGAATGAATGCTCAACTAGTTGTTGTTGCAATTCTTTATTTTTAATAATACCCATTTTAATAGGTTGCAACCCAAATGAGGTTGCTGTTAAATTAAAAGCTTCTTTTAAAATGGTTATTTTATATTCAGGAACGATTTTAGTATCGTCAAATTTTTTACATGCATATCGCCATTGAAGGCTATTAATAATATTCATTTATTGTTAGTTTAATTAATGTAAGGTCTTCTCTTATTTTTAGTAGTTGACATTACAATGCTTTTTGATTGTAGTTTAGAATCGATTAATTTATCATTTAATTTTTCTGAAAGTCCAATAGCTTCAAAAAGCATGGTTTTAATTTTATTTGCAGGAAAGAGTTCAAATTCTTTTACTGTAATATGTCTAATTAATTTGCCTTTACCTTGTAACGGAAACTCCTGTTGCGTTAATTGAGTCCCTTTGTTGAAACCAAAATTCACATGGTTGGGATATACTGCTAAATGACAAAAAGCATCTTTTAGTTTATCTGATTTAGAATATGCAATGGCAACTGCATTATAATTATCCCAAATTAATTCATTGGTTGTAGGTAAGACATCAATAACGAACCCTCTTAGTTGCAATACTAATTTTTGAATTTTTTCATCATAAGGAACAAGAAATGCTATTAATTCTGGGCTTACCTTCATATCATTATTTTATGCAAGTGATTGCATATTCACTAAATTAAAATAAATGCCTTTTTTTGCTAATAGTTCGTCATGCTCTCCTTGTTCAACAATGGTTCCTTTTTGCATTACTACGATAGTATCTGCTTTTTGAATGGTTGATAAACGATGTGCAATAACCAAAGAAGTTCTATGTGCCATAAGCTGTTCTAAGGCTTTTTGCACCAATTGTTCCGACTCTGTATCTAAGGCTGAGGTTGCCTCGTCTAAAATTAGTATTGGTGGATTCTTTAGCACCGCTCTGGCAATACTCAAACGTTGCTTTTGTCCGCCAGATAATTTATTACCACCATCACCAATATTAGTTTCTATGCCTTTGGGTAGGTCTTTTACAAATTCATAGGCATTGGCAATTTTCAAGGCTTCAATCACTTGCTCTTCAGTTGCATGTTCTGTACCTAGCAAAACATTATTTTTGATGGTATCATTAAAAAGAATGGCATCTTGAGTAACAATTCCTAATTGGTTACGTAATGATTTTTTAGTGAGATCTCTAATGTCGATTCCATCTATAAGAACCTTTCCTTTATCAACATCATAGAAACGTGTAATTAGATTTGCTAAGGTAGATTTACCACTACCAGATTGTCCAACTAATGCCACCGTTTTTCCTTTGGGGATGGTCAATGTAAAATCTTTCAACACATAGGCGTCTTCATATTTGAATGAGATGTTTTCAAATTTTAGTTCACTATCAAAATGCTGCTTTACAATCGCATTGTCTTTGTCTTTCAACGGATTTTTAGTCTCAATAATTTCAAGCACTCTTTCTGCAGCAGCATTTCCTTGTTTGATACTATAACTAGCTTTTGAAATTGCTTTTGCCGGAGTTAATATATTATATGCTAAGCCCATATAGGCAATAAATGAACTGCCTTCAAGAGAACCCTCAGAAAGGACCATTGAACCTCCATACCATAAAAGAACAGCAATTACAGCAATTCCTAAAAATTCACTCGTAGGTTTTGCCAAATTGGTTCTATTTAATAAACTATTCGAAAATTTATTGAATCGAGTAGTTGATTCTTGAAATTTTTCATTGAATTTATCCTCCGCATTAAATCCTTTAATGATACGTAAACCACCAAGTGTTTCTTCTAGTAACGATAAAAAATAGCCTTGCTCATTTTGAACTTTATCAGACCTCTTTTTTAAACTCTTGCCAATTAATGAAATTATAAATCCTGAAACGGGAATAAAAATAAATACAAACAAAGTGAGTTTAACACTAATCATCAGCATAAAGACAATCGTAAAAATGATGGTTAATGGCTCTCTAAATAGTAATTCCAGCACAGATAAAAACGAGTGTTGTATTTCTAAAACATCAGTACCTATTCTAGCCATTATATCTCCTTTTCTTTTTTCAGAAAAGTAGGAGAGTGGTAGAGTTATCGTTTTTTCGTACAATTCATTTCTGATATCTTTTAATACACCATTGCGCAAAAATGTAATAAAGAACATAGCAAAATAGTTGAAAATATTTTTAAACAGAAATAAAAATATTACTAAGCCTATTACAATGAGTAATGCCTTTTGGCTATCTTCACCTGCAACTGATGAAATATAATAGTTAAGATAATCTTTACCATAATCACTAATTCCACTAATTCCTTTGTATATAGGTTTGTCAGTAACTTTTATGGTGTCTTTTAAAAACAAAACATCCAGCATAGGTATCAATGCCATAAATGATAAGGCAGAAAAAAGTGCATATAAAATGTTGAAAAAGATATTTAAATAAGCGTATCTTTTATAGGGTAATGCAAAGCGTATTATTTTTTTAAAATACTCCATTAATTCAATTGCATTTCTTCAATAATTCGTTCGATTTTTTGATTCAATAATTTTTCAACAACAATTGCTTCTTCAATTTTTTCTAAAGGAAGTTTTACACTAAAATAGAATTTTATTTTAGGTTCTGTTCCACTTGGTCTTGCAGCAACTTTAGTGCCATCTATAGTTTGGTATATCAAAACATTAGAAGATGGTACATTTATGTCAGTTTTTTCACCGGTTTGCAAATTTTGGCAGACGGAAGATTGATAATCGTATAGGTATTCAACGGGAGAACCATCTATTATTTTTACAGGATTGTTCCTCAAATCAATCATCATTTGTTTAATTTGTGCTGCGCCATTAATACCTTTTTTAACAATTGAGATTAGATGTTCTTTATAAAAACTGTGTTTGATATATAGATTTAGCAATTCTTTGTAAAAAGTAGAATTGTTATTTTTGGCATCCATTGCTATTTCACAGGCTAATAAGGTTGCTGTAACGGCGTCTTTATCTCTAATAAAATCGCCTACCATATAACCAAAACTTTCTTCACCCCCGCCAATAAATTCTTGTTGTTCAAAATCACGAATCATCTTAGCAATCCATTTAAAACCAGTCAGACCTACTTTGGTTTCAACATTATAACTTTGGGCAATATCATTTACCAAATTGGTTGAGACTATGGTAGAACCTACAAACTGATTTCCATCCAATTTGCCATTTTCATGCCATTGTTTGATGAGGTAATTTGTCATGGCGCTCATGGTTTGATTTCCATTTAAGAGTTTTATCTTACCACCTAAATCGCGAACGGCAATACCCAACCTATCAGAATCAGGGTCTGTACCAATTACAATATCAGCACCTATTTTTTCCGCTAAATCTGTGGCCATTTTAAGCGCAGCAGGCTCTTCTGGGTTAGGAGATTTTACTGTGGGGAAATCACCATCAGGCACACGTTGTTCTTCCACTATATGGACATCTTTAAAACCAGCCTTTGCCAAAGCATTAGGAATAGAGACAATAGAAGTGCCATGTAATGAGGTAAATACAACTTTTAAATTCTCTTTGTTAGGCGTATTAAAACTACCATTCTTTACACAGGCATCAATAAATACGGTATCAACATCGGTACCTACATAGGTAAGTAGAGCAGAATTTTCCGTAAATTTAATGGCTGCAAAATCAACAGCGTTTACTTCATTGATAATTCCATTATCATGTGGAGGCACTATTTGTCCGCCATCGTTCCAATATACTTTATAACCGTTATATTCTGGTGGGTTGTGCGATGCAGTTAATACAATGCCCGCATCACAACCTAAATGACGTACCGAAAAGGA
>Ga0256847_1001179_pt1 | contig 13952 bp, 9 predicted proteins | sample TeddybearmetaG_FD_189099 | JGI IMG/M metagenome (GOLD analysis project Ga0256847, IMG submission 189099) | Hydrothermal vent microbial communities from East Pacific Rise, Pacific Ocean - Teddybear | ecosystem: Environmental > Aquatic > Marine > Hydrothermal vents | place: Pacific Ocean: East... | reverse complement strand
CCCACTAATGCGCCACGAGAAAGTTTGACGCGACGATTACTGGATTTTTTAAGTCAAAACATTCGCTGAATCCATACTCGACAGCAAAAATTATTAAGGCTCAATAGATCGGTTTGGGCACTGAAGAGCCAAATGCATAAACTAACTGGAACGGCCGGTTTGTCCATACAGAAGAGATTGATAGGACCTTTTGTATTTTGATCGGTATTGGCACTTCTAAGCCGCGCCATCTCAAATCATCAGTGGCCGCAATGTGCCGTTCAGAGACTACCTGGTCGAACAATTCGGGCATTGCCACTGACCGCTCTTATCTCAGTGAGCAGTCGATCAATCACTAAAATGCTGTTAGTCGCTGAAGCGCCCTAAGCGGACGCGCCCGGATCAATAGATGCTATTTCATTAGTCAGTCTGACCGGGCGGTTGCAGAGTGAAACCCATCTGCTTCCGTAGCGAGAGGTCTGCCTTGAACGAGACTGGGCCTACACCAAGAATCTAATACGCATTTCGGTAAACACTCATCGTTGCGCCCGAACTCAACGCTTCCGACCTCTGTAACTCTAGATTGACTGGGATTGACCCCTCACCAAATAGGCGTTTGCCAGCGCCAAGAACAATCGGAAATGTCCAAATTCGATACTCATCGACAAGTCGATGCTGGAGTAGGAGCTGGATCAAACCGTGGCTACCGTGTACCTGCAACAATGGACCGTCTTCCGCTTTTAACGCATCAATCGCAGCCGGGACATTGCCGCTAATCTTGATGGTAGATTTCCACGCCTTGTCGATGGGCCGAGAACTGACCACATATTTGGTGGCATTATCCAACGGGGATTCAGACCCCGAGAAGAAGGGCGCGAACTCGTCATATGTATTCCTTCCGAGCAAGATGTCATAAGGTTGCGACATAGCTACCTCTCCGACGCTCTCCATTACATTGTCCCAGCACGGATTGGCCCATCCACCTTCAGTAAAACCACCAGATAAGTCTTCATCCGGCATCTTGGGAGATTGCATGACGCCGTCTAAGGAAACGAAGGTCAGAATCGCTAATTCTCTCATGGTTAGCCCCTCAAGCTATTATTGCTGCGAAATGGGTCTGTTTGGATAAGCTGAGCGAGCCCATCTTAGTCTGAGAGTGCTGTAGCCAGTGCCTCTAACATAACGCGAGTACCTTGCTCACGGTCGGCTGGAGTGTCGGCGCCATCGAGATATATCCCTTGCTCTGTGAACAGCAATCGCGCACTGTCGTCGCCTGAAGTAGTAATCTCTACAGTTACCAGAGACACTGAAACCCTTACCTTATTGAAGTCCATTGTGTAGCTATACACAATACGGTGATCGGGTACGATTTCATGGAAGATTGCTTCGTAACCAAAAACCAGCCCATTCGGAATTTCGCCAGTGAAATGTTCACGGCCTCCAATTCGGTAGTCAAGCAATAGTGCGTCCACTTGGTCGGTTGGACCATACCATCGCGCCTTCATTTCGGGATTTGTCCAAGCTTGGTACACCCGTTTGGGAAGTGCTGAATATACTCGCTCGATCCTGAATATTGCGTGTTCGGCCGAACGTTCACCCATCTTTATTTCTCCTCATTCGTTCAGTCACTGTCTTCCGTTAGGAAGTCCCCGAGCCGATCTAAGCTGCGCTCCCACATGGCGCGCCTTTCAGCGACCCAATCATTCGTTTTTTGAAGAACGGCAGGCTCAATCCGGCAAGTTCGTACACGCCCGACTTTCTCCGAATGAACTATTCCATCCGCTTCCAGCACCGCGAGGTGTTGCAATACTGCTGGAAGCGACACCGGCAATTCCTTCGCCAATTCACTCACTGACACCGGACCCCCGCACAATTGCTCAAACATCTCTAGTCGCGTTGGATCGGCAAGTGCGTGGAAGACCCGATGAATCGGTTCTGAATAGTTAAGCATATCATGAAGTATTTCAGACAGTGAATCCCGTTGCAAGTAAAATTGATTCGAGAAGACCGCTTGTGGCACTTCAGAGTAGTTGATCAACTTTATACCAACGACTGGTATGTGCTGATCAGAGACTATCTGGCAGATATATTTCGTGTATTTCGAATCACCACTCAGGCTTCATAAGCAGTCGATCAAGCACTAAAATGCTGTTAGTCGCTGAAGTGCCCACAGGCGACATTGAATTTATATAACATTAATGGTACTGCCCTCTTTTCGATTCCGTTTTATCGACTCCATTCAAAAATTAGCCCGGCAGTTATTACAAGAGTATGATAATCGCACGCTCACTAGGGCGCTACAAGACCGTTATGAAGAACGCAATTGTCGGTCAATTTATATTAACAATGGAGGATATAGTCATGGCTAACGAACATACTGATAAATTTTTAGAAAACAATGAGCGATATGCGAGCGGTGAGACCGTGCACACAGCATCACATCCGGGAAAACAACCTATCAACCCAGATAAACATGTAGCAGTTGTTGCCTGCATGGATGCGCGGATTGATGTAGAAGACTTACTTGGCTTGAAAACTGGAGACGCGCACATTATTCGTAACGCTGGAGGTGTCGTGACGGATGATGCGATTCGCTGCCTGATTATTTCGCATCACCTACTCAACACTAATGAAATTATACTAATTCATCACACTCGCTGCGGTATGCTGGCTTTTACCGACGATCTACTAAAAGCAGGGCTGGAAGGAGATCCTGCGGCCGAAGAGCTACTAGGGAAGGCAACCGGACGTAATTTCACCAGTTGCCACAGTAGCTCTGCAACGCCCGACCAGTTTCATGCCTTTCGAGGCCCGCTTGAAGCTCTCGATTCGCCTAGCGGTGAGGAGCAAACTGAGCGTCTTTCCTGGGATGTTAGGCGTTCGATTTCCAGAATCATGAATCATCCATGGATTCCCACCGATGGTTCCGATGCCTCAACAGTACGAGGATTCATCTACGACGTTGATACCGGAAAACTCGCGGAAGTGAGCTATCCAGGATCGATGGGCACCTTTGGTTGATGGTCTGCGCAATCGATAGGGAATCGAACGTTAGTTACTAACGGAGCGCGAACAACATTCATTCTTCCGTTGTAGCTTCCGGGAGCTGGTATATAAGCTACCAGACAACCGCATTAAATTCGAGTACTAAACCACCGCTTTTGCTATAGTTCAATGACTCCAATGTGCGTGCGCCGTGATAAGGCGGCGTTTCCCAGTGGGTGAGAGACCCACCCGGCGATCATAGATTCAGGCAAAATTCCACAGACACTGCGCTTTTGTTCAATGGCTCCAATGTCCACAATTAAGCCTGATAGTTATTGTTGACTATTTCGGTGATTAAACTGTACGCTGAAGTCCCTACTGCCTCCTATGACCTGTCTGGAGAAACCAGGAAGTACCAGATTTACACTTCCTGGTTAATTGCATCAACAATCAGTTAGCTCGGATATTTCCAGAGCATCATCTACTTCTATTCCTAGATATCGGACTGTGCTTTCAAGTTTGGTATGTCCGAGCAATAACTGTACAGCTCGAATAGCCCAGATTTCTTTCAACTTCAGCGGTAATTTCTGACCGACTAATTTTCCTTTATTCCAGGGCGTATGTTTTTGCTGTTCAGGGGTTTGAAAGTTCATTTCAATTCCTCCGCTTGTTGGATGGAATGAAAGTATGAACCTGATACCTGTTAGGAGTCATTTAAAGCTCCATGTTTAAACTCAAGCAGTTTAGATCATATATTTCAACTAACATGATGAACTACACTGTTGTGGCGTTTGCAGCCATAATCATCTACCACCGTGAATACGTACAAAGTGCCCAGCCTGTGTGAAAACTATTTACGAAAATTGAAAGTGGGAAATGCTGTCCTAATTTAGATCAGTATTGATCTAAAAGTGGGTAAGCGAGTGCAAATAAAGGTTTTATTTTAAGCCTAAGTGGGGAATATTTTATCGTCAGTGCCAAGTTTAGGGGTTTTCACGCAGGCTGTGCCAACAGCAGCCTTTCAAGGGGCCAGGATTGTAGCTCTTCGATAGGCAGGGTTCGGCACACACCAACTACTCAAAGAAAAAACGGCCCATTCAATTAAGAATGAGCCGATCAACTTTACTCCCGGGGAATTTTGTTAGCTTTAATTTTTCTTGGCCAGAATTACGTGCAGAATAGCACCCATAGCAGCACCTATAATCCAACCAAAACCGCTGAGGTCTGATAACGCTGGAGTCCAGACAGTTGCCACTGCAAATATTGCCGATATAGCAAGGGCTATTAAAGCTCTCTTGTTCCAACCTCCATCGTAGTAATACTTACCATTAGGATCAGTTGAATACAGTTGCTGAATATCGAGCTCTTGTTTCTTTATCAGGTAATAGTCCGAAATCATAATGCCATAGACGGGTGCGAGTATAGCGCCAAGTGTATTAACAAAAGGAAATATACCGATGTTTGAAATCACGGATACCCACAACGCAGCCAGAATAAAGCCAGCAACTGCGGTAATAAGCCCGCCAGTGCGGAAATTTATTTTTTCCGGAACGAGGTTGGCTAAGTCGTACGCGGGCGGCACAAAATTTGCGACCATATTAATGCCTACCGTAGCGGTAAAAAATGCAAACGCTGCGACAATGGACAAGCCAAGATTATCGACCTTGGCAACCATGTCAGTAGGATTAGTCATGGTTTCCCCGAAAATTACGACAGTACCCGCGGTAATAATCAGAGTGATAAACGAGAATATAACAACATTGCCTACTAGCCCCCAGAGGTTTCCTTTCTTCATTTGGGCTTCATCGCTGACGAAGCGAGCAAAATCACCAAAGTTGATTACCACTGCAGCAAAATAAGCAACCATGGTGCCAAAAATTGCAAAGAATGCGGCGACAGAGCTACCTTCATAATTACCGCTACCGCTAAAAATATTGCTCACTTCTGATAACAAATCACCGCCAGCCTTGTACCAGATGACAGCCATGAGTAATAACATTACAACGTATACAGCAGGGCCAGCAATATTTAGGAAACGCCGAATCAGATCGATCCCGTTCCAAAAAAGGTAGATCTGGAATACACCCACTAGTGCTAGTGAAATCCAGCCTACGAATGTCATGCCCAAAAACATACCAGAATCGGGAGAAGTCCCTATTAGCGCATTGATCAGGAGCGCGACAGCGGTAGAAGCAAAATAGGTTTGCGCGCCATACCAGAAAATCGCAACTATACCCCTGACCATTGCTGGGAAATTCGCCCCGATGACACCCATACTTACGCGAGCAAATACGGGATAGGGAATTCCATGCTTGACACTTGGGCTGCCCGACAGGTTTACCAGGAACATGATGAAAAACCCTGCAAGGATTATCGCCGCAAAAACGGCCCAGCCGTTAAGGCCATAAGTGAGAAAGAGCGAAGCAGCGAGAGTGTAGCCGAACAGGCTCTGGACATCATTAGCCCAGACATTAAAAATCTCAAACCACCCCCAGTTTTTCTGATCGATAGGAGTAGGAGCTAAATCTTCATTGTAAAGCCGGGGATCATGGTTAGTAATTTCAGTCATTATGGTGCCCTCAACAGATATTAATTATTATGTAGTGCCTTCCGTGTACTGAGTAATTTTTTAATGAACAATATTCGAATACTAATTAAAGGTCAATTGCTTTTAAATTTATTTAAAATTGTATTTTGAATTTGTTTTTTAATTAAACTAATAATTGTATTCTATTTGGGTATGGATGGCTCTTGCGCACCTAGTTAAAGTCCAATTAGGCCATCAGTACTTCTTAACAGCTATCCTCATTGATTTGAGATGGAGTAATTAACTTGACTAGTGGCAAAGTAGTTAATCTGGACGAAAACGTTTATGGACGAGTATTTGATGCTATTTTGGAGCAACGGTTAGTCCCAGGTACGAGTTTAAACGAAGAAGAACTGGCTCAAATATTCTCGGTTAGCAGAACAGTCATACGAAAATCCCTCGTTCGATTAACTCATGACGGAATTGTAGAGTCCCGTCAAAACAGGGGTGCGAGGCTTGCAACGGTAACCCCTGAAGATGCGCGTGAAATTCTCGAAGCTCGTAGATTAACCGAAGGCGTTTTAGTTAGGCTGGCCTGTGAAAGAAATACGCCCGCTCAAATTTCTGAGCTAAATAACTTGATCCGGGAAGAAGAATTAGCTGAAGCTGAAGGGAACCATGGTAAGAGCCTAAGAATGTCCGGAGAATTTCACTTTAAAATTTCGGAAATTGCGGGCAATAAACCATTAGCTGAATTTGCAAGAAAGCTTATATCAAAAGTTTCGTTAGTTATCTCACAATTTGAGAGACCCAACTCACCCGTCTGTGTTTTACACGATGATCATCGAGCTCTAGTTGATGCGATCGAGGCCAAAAATAGCGTTCTTGCAAAAAAACTGATGTACGAGCATATCAAGCATATCGAAGATAAGCTCAATTTCGATAAAGCTGAGGGGGTCGTTACGTTACGCGAAGTTTTTACTTTTGATTGTTGAATTGCACGTTCGATTGACCCACTTTTGAAGATATTTGAATTGAATGGTTGACCCAGATCCAAAGCAAAGTTTCAGAATAATATCATGCTGTTATCCAAACCAGGGTGGTTCAATATTCAATGCAATTGCTGGGTCAGATTTGAATGGAATTCAACAGGTAAATGATCGAGAGTCCGAGTTGGGCACTGAAGAGCCAAATGCATAAGCTAACTGGAACGACCGCTAAGTCCACAGGCTGTGTGAAAACTACTTATAGAATTTCAAAGTGGCATTTGCAGTTTAATAAGAGGTTGTTTTCTACGCTTTGGTGGCAATACCAGACCGAATGGTAGCGATAAATCACCTGTTGGTGGGATATATTTTACTAAACGCAGTTTATTCTGAGTTTTCACACAGCCTGTCCATTTTTAAGACTGACTGGCAATGCTGATAACTTTACTGATTGACCTGTAAACCGTAAGCCTCACCGACTCCTATGACCGGTATGGAGAAACCATAAAGTTCTGAATTGATATTTTCTGATTACGGTTTTTTTATCAAGAATCTGAAAGCCCAGATTTTCCAAAGTATCGAGATGGTCTGGCTTCTTGTTAGGAGTCGTTCAAATCACCTTACTTCACACCAGGTAGTCCAGGTCATGTCTGTAGGAAATATTCTAAATTACTCTGATGTGGCGTTACCGGTCATAGTCCCTGGCCACAGTGAATACGTACAAAGTGCCAGCAACGGATCTCGACATTCGTCAGTGCGCGGATGTTTGAGTGAATTGTAAAGCCTCGACTCCGGACGGTCCCGCGTACTGCCAAAGCTTTGCGTTTTAGCACTAACAATTCGGCAGTAGTGTCCAAGTTTGCGTCACATTATCTTGTTTATTGGGTACTGGATTTTGCGAGCCTTCGCGCCTCCTGCTCAGGGTCTAGATCCAGCTCGGGATCGAGTTCCACGGCGCGCTCGAGCAAGGCCACCGCGCCCGCCATGTCATTCTCTTTGGCCAGCTTCGCGGCGGCCTCAAACAAGCTCGGGTGTATCGGCAGGTCCGGGCAGGTACGTTCATAGGGAAGCTCAACGCCGACGAACTTGTGCCATTCATCAAGCGTCAGGTTGCGCCAGACTTTTTGACAGACTATGTCGGCAACCGCTTGCGTGGTCGAGGCGTTCAGCGGGTGAGTCAAATCCCATATCCTGATCGTCTTGTCCCCACCAGTAACCAGATGATTGCCGTCCAAGCTATACGCCAGCGACCAAATTTGTCCTTCGTGCCCGGACAAGACAATCGGCAGTGCATCCGGATCCTCGACTTTCCATAGCCGTGCGGTGTAATCCGTGCTCGCGCTGGCAAGCTGCTTACCGTCCGGACTGAAACGCACACGAGTGACCTCCGCGTCGTGGCGGCCAAGCACAATCGATGGAGCGTCCGGAGCGCTTGGGTCCCACAATCGAACGGTCGCATCCGTTTTGCCGCCCGAGGCGAGTCGCTGGCCGTCCGGGCTGAAAGCGACGGAATATGCGCCATGCGCGCCTACGTGACCAAGCAGCTCGGACGCGGGTCTATCGAGGCGAGTGAGGTCTTTCAGATAAATGGTGGGACCATAATTGCCCACCGCAAGGGTGTTACCATTCGGACTGAAGGCTATCTCGGTTGCCCAGCCCTCGACCGGCAGCAATAGCTTGGCTTCGGCGTTTAAATCTGCAAGATCCCAGGTGTAGACACCGACGACACCGGTCGCAGCCAGGGTTCTGCCGTCCGGACTAAACAGAGCAGTCCAGGGTTCGAGAGTACCCGGCATCGGCAAGGCGGTAAACGTCGGCGTTGATTGGCCAAGCTCCCAAAGTCGTACCGAATTGCGTTTCCAGCGCGCCGATAACAAGTGCTTGCCGTCGGCGCTAAAGTTCAACGAGTTAGCGCCCTCCTGGCCACTCAATATCCTCGGTGGTGCGCCAAGTTCATCCCAGCGCCAGAGTCTAATGGTTCCGTCTGCGGTGTCCCCACCAGAGGCTAACAGTGTCCCATCAGGGCTGAAAGCAACCGAAACTACAAGGCCTTGATGTCCCGTCAGCACCAATGGCCGGCCGCTCGGTTCCAGGTCCCACAGACGCAAATATGTGGAGCCGTCACCGCCTGCGGCCAAGTGCTTGCCATCGGGGCTGAACGCCACTTGATAGTAAGTCCCGCCTGCCATCACAATCGCAGGTTTTTCCGGCTCATCGACCTGCCAAAGCCTGATGCCACTAGCACTGGACGCGGCCAGGGTTTGGCCACCGGCGTCGAAATCTAAGGAAGTAGTAGGAGTAGGTCCGCTTTCCAGTACGACAGGGATCGCCGATGGCTCCTCGAGATTCCAGAGCCGGATCGTGGCGTCTTGGCCACTGGAGGCCAAGTGTTTACCATTGTCGTAGAAGACCAGTGCCAGGATCGCACCCTCATGGCCGTGCAGGCTGGCGACCGGTTTCGTGAGATCGCTGGGGCGCCACAGCCGGATGACACCGTTCAGGCTGCCCGTAGCCAACGTGGTGCTTTCTGGGCTAAATGCCACCGCCACACCGCCGACCCTCTCGACGGGAGGTCCGCTGCCTGCGGCGGCCGGCTGCGGGTCGTTCACGAGGACCGGCCCGGCATCGGCCTGGATCAGATCCCATACGGCAAAGGCATCGTCGAGTTTGCTGCCCATCGCCAGCCAGCGCCCATCCAAACTGAATGCAGCCGACCACACGCCGCCCTTCTGCGTGGATAAGTCAATAAACGGCGCTTGCGGGTTGTCGAGATCCCACTGACCAATGGAGCCATCGGCATTGGCCGCTACCAGCGTCTTGCCGTTCGGACTGAAGGCAAGCGAAAAGAGGTAGCCGCTCCCGCCCATTTCGTCGCGCGGGTACCCTGATAACACAACAGGCTGAGCACCGGGTTGAGTGAGGTCCCACAGCACGACCTCGTCCGGCTCAGTATGGGCGGATGCCAGTTTGGTGCCGTCGGGGCTAAAGGCGATGCTCGGTGTGTTACCTGGCCGCAAAATCGGTGAGAAGTGCGGCTTGCCGACCACCGTACGCAGTACGCTGTCCACCTGCGCCTTCAAAGACCGACTGCCGGCGGTGCTGAAGCGGAATGCTTGGCGAGCCAATAGGGCGCCTCTTTCATCAAGAAGTGTGGTTTGCTGTTGCGGTGCCTGAATCAGCAGCAGCTGTGCAATTGAAGCCAATCGGGCATTCTCCGCTTCGACGCTGCGCGCCTCGGCCTCCTCGCGGGCAGTCGCTTCTTGCACCGCCAGCGACTGTGCTTTCTGGCTCTGCGTCCAAGCGAATAGCGCAGCCCCGACCGCGATGACAAACACCGCAGCAAGCCCCATCATCGATCGCTGCATACGTTTTGCAGCTCGGCCTTGCTCCTCGATGCGCTGTCGTTGTTCGGCGGCAAGCGCTTCGGCCTGGCGCAGTTCCTTTTTGCGGGCATCTTCGCGCGCCTGCTCGGCGGCTTCAATGGCGCGCTGGCTGCCTTCTATCAGCTCGGGTAGCGTAGCATCGAAACCCAGATCGGCCGCATCTGTACTGGCCAACCAGCGCTCGGCTTCCGGCAGTTCCGCTTCGTCCAATAGCCCACCAGCCCCTTTGCCAAGGCGAACCCACTCCGCTGCTTTGCCTTCCAGGCGCCGGCGGATCTGCTCGGTTTCGCGCCGCTCATCGGCCCAGTCCTGTAACCGCGACCAGCCGTCGATGAGCGATTCATGTGAGATATCGACCGTCGGCGGGTTGTTGTCATCTCCACCGCTGCGCGTCAGCAGGCGATTGGCCGTCAGGTGCTCGAGCGTTCGGTCGAACTCACCAGGGGCGTCATTCACCGCGTGCAGGGCGGCGACCGCTTGCTGGCGGCGCGTGTCGGCGCGGCCTTCGCCGAATTGAATGAGGCGCAAGAAGATGCGTCGCGCGATAGCCTGCTGGCTTGGGTTGAGCTCGGCCAGCGTGGCGTCGGCCTTCATCGCGATGGCCACTGCCAAGCCGCTAAGCGCACCGCCTGCGTCGCCGGCACCACGGCTCAATCGTTCATAGGCGCTGAAGGGCAACGTGCGTTGCTCCATGTCATCCCATAGCAGCCCCATGGTCTCTTGTAGCAATGGTAGAACACCCGGCTCATCGGCTGCATCGACAAGCAGTTGGTCAACCAGGTTATCCTCGATGCGTACGCCGACGTCGGCGGCAGGCCGCTCAATCGCCTGACGCAACGCCTCGCCACGTAATGGTGCGACTTCGACCCGCTGGCTCGAGTCCAGCGGCCACAGGAAAGACGTCATCAGGTCGGGATAGAAATCGGCGCGCAGGGTCAGGATTAACGCACAGTTCTCAGTCGCCCTGAGTGCCTGTAACGCGGCAATGAAACGTGTCCGTTCCTCGCGTCCGGCTTGCGTAAACACTTCTTCGAACTGGTCCACCAACACCAGTAGCTGCTGAGCCGGTGCGTGCACCTCAAGATGTGCGGCTACGCTGCCAGGCTCTAACTCACCACTGGCACCTTGAATACCAAGAACCCCGGCCAGCACATCAGTGGGAAAGGCCCCCGGACGCATGGTGTGTATTAGCCAATAGCCCTTGTCGAAGTACCGGCTGCGCTCGAGCTCGGGCAGCAGTCCCGCGTAAACCAGCGAAGATTTGCCAGACCCTGAGGGGCCTATTACCATCATGAAACGCTGACGACGCAGTAACTGCACCATGCGCGCGATTTCATCTTCGCGCCCATAAAAATAGCGCGCATCGGCGGCACTGAATGGCACCATGCCCGGATACGGGCAAGCTACAGAGCTCGCCTCGCCGGCATCATCCAAACTCACTACCCGGTAGGCACGAACTGCTTCGGCGATATTTTTCACCTGACGCTCACCCATGAACTCGAAGCCGAGTGCCAGTTTGCTGCCAGCGGCGCTGCGCACCGATTCCGATACACAGATGCCTCCAGGCTCTGCCAGAGTTTCCAGTCGTGCCGCCACGTTCACCCCGTCACCGTATATGTCATCCCGGTCGACGATGACTTCGCCCAGGTTTACCCCGATACGGAACTCGACCCTGTGCTCCTCGGTCAGTTCGTCGTTGCGCAGTGCCAGCGCCTGCTGGCTTTCCCACGCGCAAGTCAGCGCTTCGGTAACGGTGGCAAAATCGGCGAGCACCGCATCACCCGCGTAGTGCACGACCCGACCCCGATGACTTTCGATAGCATTTGAAATGAGGTCGAGGTACTCGCTCAGGCGACGATGCGTGCCTTCTTCATCTTTGCCCGTGAGACGGCTGTAGCCAGCCACATCGGCATAGAATATGGCGGTCAGCTTGCGCAGTAATTCTTCTTCTGATGTCACAACCGGAATCTCCCCTGCACCGTAATGCGGCCAGTATAACCTGCGGGTCAAGAATTGGGTATTCGACGAATCAGGCTTTTAGAGTGCATGTCTGACGCCAGGGGTGATACTTCAACTGGAGTCCTGGCGTTGGTGGATTGCCAGACGCTAGAAGTGGACGCCCATCAAGCACTTGCTCTGACTTCCGATTTGGGTCGTGAAGAGCCAAATGCCTATGCTGACTGGAACGGCTGGTTTGTCCATGAACTTGCTTGTCATATAGCCAACCATGAACGTCAGCAGTTGCACTTTTCAGCAATTAATCGATTCTAAAGCAATGGCCGGAGTGTGCCGTTTTTGCCTATGAAGCCCAGAATTTGAAAGTCTGCTAACCGGAAGCAGCAGCTCAAAGTTCATGGGTCAAGGTCAGGAGTCAACCCGAGGACTAAACCGCTCTCGCGGTATCGGGTGCCAACCTGTGATCTCCTCTTTCTAAATTCTATCGGCGTATCTTTTGTGTTTGAGAAACGGGGCATCGAGCCCCGTCTCAGAGGAGAGGCGTCAAGGCAAAAGCAACACAACTCGTCAGCCCCTTATAAATCCCAGAGACCGGATAAACCAGGTTAAAAAAACGGTGCGCTACTTACGAACGATTCAGGTCAGCCGCGCTCGTTACGAAGTAGTCATCTTTAAGGTAATCCCTGGCATAGCTGCGAACGTCCATATGAATCCAGGATGGCGCAATACTCGCAGGTTCCAGCGATTTTTGATTTCTACCGCTCCATCCGAGCTGGAAGTTACATTTCTCCACCAAAATGGACCGCGCCGAATTACATCGATTTATGTCGTCCCTTTTGTCTTCCCCGTTGCCCAGTTTAAAATCACAATCCAGAGCCTTACCCATATGGTTGGTGCTGGTTCGACCCTTTTGTTCGTTATTGATCCAGCACCGGTACCCTGAAGTCAAATAAGGAAGATCGAAACCCTCTTTTTGAAGGTAAAACTGTGCTGCGCGAAATGTGTTTAATATGGCTTTATGGATGCCGGGATATTCGTAGCGGTGATATCGCTCCACTCCTTTTTGGCCATTTCGGTATTTCCTGTTAAACCTATTCTGACCGAAGCCTTCGCAGGTTCTACATGGGCATTTCAGTTTGGTGAATCGAACAGAATAATCCCGCGCGAACTGATTGAGAGCCTTAATGGTGTTAGGACCGACAATTCCGTCAGGCAATTCCATTTCCATATAATCCCTTTGAAAGGTAATAACCTGCAGTTCCGTTCCCGGCCCGAACTGTCCATCCCAAAGGGTACCGCGAAACCCCGCCAGACGAAGCTGCAGATCCATCACTTCTTTTCCTGAATCTTCACGGTTCAGGCTCTTGCTAGATACACTCATAATAGCCTCCTTGGATAATAAGTTATGACTGACCACGAATTAAGGGACGCCACAGGCGTATTGAATCGTGTAAATCATATTACCTTATCTTAATTTGGAGATGAATTTAAGCCCCAAATCTTAAACTTTCAAACTCTGTAACGCCTATTTTCCGTAAGCAAATAACAATACCGCAATATTTCTAATCTCTATTAGCCATAATACGAACTTGTATAGAGTTCACATCTGGATAATTAAGTGTCGTGTACCCAGATCGTCAGCATTCTTCGGTATTAACAGCTAAGATTTGTGGTTTAACTTTATGCAACTAACAAATCAAATATAGGAATTTGCGTTCATTGTTTAATTCATGAATGTCCGTTCCTGGCCGTAAGCACTAGTTCTCCTAATTTTCCTGAATGGCTCCTATGTGCACAGCCTGTGTGAAAACCCCTGAACTTGGCACTGAGAATAAAACATTCCCCACTTAATCTTAAAGTAATACCTTTATTTGCACTCGATTACCCACATTTAGGTCAATTCTCGTCTAAATTAGGATAGCATTTCCCACTTTCATTTTTCGTAAATAGTTTTCACACACTCTGTGCCGAAAGCACTTATTCGTTGTGGAGATACTGTACGTCTGCTAACGCCACAGACCTGCCTATCAGGTAGCTGGCATGAACGGCAGCAAAGGGTTGTGAATTCAACTGATCAACGCAACACTTTATTATAAATAAAAATATCCAGGTGTTGATCATGAAATATAGAACTCG
>Ga0256847_1001178_pt1 | contig 13962 bp, 9 predicted proteins | sample TeddybearmetaG_FD_189099 | JGI IMG/M metagenome (GOLD analysis project Ga0256847, IMG submission 189099) | Hydrothermal vent microbial communities from East Pacific Rise, Pacific Ocean - Teddybear | ecosystem: Environmental > Aquatic > Marine > Hydrothermal vents | place: Pacific Ocean: East... | reverse complement strand
TAAGCCAAAGCTTTCTACAAGCAGGATTTACTGTTGCAGATACAGAGAAATTTATCGCGTTGTTCTATCAGCTACACCGAGGATTTTATTTCATAAATTCTGCGATTTCAGGTGATTGCCCGGCGATTATTGAATTGCGCATGCGACTGTGGAATAACATTTTTACTTTTAATCCAAAATGGTATCTGGATTTCCTCTGTGGAAAAATGGAAGAGTTTTCAACCTTATTGCTGGGTGCAACAGGTACAGGTAAAAGCCTTGCAGCTAATGCTATTGGGTGCTCTGGTTTTATTCCCTTTGATTTGACTAAACGACGGTTTAAGGAAAGTTTTACCGGTTCATTTAACGCTATAAATTTATCACAATTTCCATCTACACTACTGGAATCAGAGTTATTCGGTCACAAAAAAGGTGCATTTACTGGTGCCATAGAACATCATCAAGGACTATTTGCTCGCTGTAGTGCGTATGGTGCCGTTTTTATTGATGAAATAGGAGATATTGATATGCCAACCCAGGTTAAGCTTTTGAATGTGATTCAGGATAGAACCTTCAGTCCGGTAGGCAGTCATGAAAAACTTCGCTTTTCAGGACGTGTGATCAGTGCTACTAATCGGGATATTGAGCAGTTGCGTAAAGACCGGCTGTTCAGAGATGATTTGTATTATCGTTTATGCACTGATGTCATTGAGATTCCCAGTTTACAGCAACGTCTTAAGGAAAACCCGAAAGAACTTAGGTTGTTGGTGAAAGGACTGGTCAATCGAGTGATTGATAACCCCAGTTCAGACCTGATATCGCATATTGAAAAAAACATTCGTGCCAGCGTGCCTAAGCATTATTCCTGGCCTGGTAATGTTAGAGAACTGGAACAATGTATACGCCGTATTTGCCTGACTGGTAGTTACCATATAGCGGAAGAAATTAACTCAACAAATTTTCAAAATAGCTTTTTGCTGTCTGATAATGCAGGTGAAAGTAGTGCTCAGCAACTGTTGCAAAATTATTGTCGTTTTCTTTATGAGCGTCATGGTAGCTATGAGGCAGTAGCCAGAATCACTCACCTGGATAGACGTACGGCAAAAAAATATATTATTAGAAGTAAGTAGGCAATTAAACTGAAATTGCCGCCTTAATATGCTCATGCGCCTGATAACCTTCTATTGCAAAGTCTTCATACTGGTAATCAAATATCGATTCAGGCTTTCTGTTTATCTTTAATACAGGTAAAGCATATGGCTGACGAGTCAATTGTAACTTGGCCTGTTCCAGATGATTGAGATACAAATGTACATCACCACCTGTCCAGATAAAATCCCCAACCTCCAAATCGGCCTGCTGAGCCACCATATGCGTTAATAATGCATAACTTGCTATATTGAATGGCAAACCCAAAAACGTGTCACAGCTGCGCTGATAGAGCTGACAAGACAGCTTTCTATTTGCCACATAGAATTGAAAAAACGCATGACAGGCAGGTAAAGCCATTTTCCCCTGTTTTACATTATCTTGTGGACTCATTGATTCATCAGGTAAATCAGCAACATTCCATGCTGAAACGATAATCCTTCGACTATTGGGGGTTTCTTTAAGTTGCTTAATAATGGTTGCTATCTGGTCTATTGAGTTTCCCTCTGGCGTTGGCCATGATCTCCATTGATGGCCATAAACAGGCCCCAGTTCACCATTTTTGTCCGCCCAGTCATCCCAAATTTTTACTCCGTGTTGTTTTAAATAAGCAATATTGGTATCGCCTTTTAAAAACCATAACAATTCATGAATAATTGATTTTAAGTGAACCTTCTTGGTTGTGACCAATGGAAAGCCTTGTTGTAGATCAAAACGTATTTGATACGCAAAAAGTGACAGTGTTCCACTACCGGTTCTGTCACTTTTTTTAACCCCTTCATTTAGTATTTTATCGAGTAAATCTAAATATTGTTTCATACTGCTTTTTTATGTGCATAAATAAACATAGATGCACCTATGATAATCATGGGTGTAGATAAGATTTGTCCCATGGTTACCCAGTTTAATGCTAAATATCCCAATTGCGTATCGGGCATACGGAAAAATTCCACAAAAAATCTGAAACAACCATACAGAAACAAAATTAAACCGGTAGGTGCCATAACCGGTCTTTGTTTATTAGTATATATCCATATAATAATAAAAAGTACCACTCCCTCTAAAAATGCTTCATAGAGTTGAGAAGGATGCCTGGGTAATGGGCCACCATTTGGAAATACCATTGCCCAGGGTACATCTGAGGTTCTTCCCCATAACTCTGCATTAATAAAATTACCTATGCGACCAGCACCCAGTCCTATCGCTGTGACTGGCGTGATAAAATCAGTTAATTCAAACAAAGTGCAGTTCTGTTTTTTAGCAAACCACCACATGGCTACAAATACTCCTAACATACCTCCATGAAACGACATTCCACCTTCCCAGACTTTAAATAAAATCAAAGGATTATCTATAAATTTAGGAAAATTATAAAATAACATATATCCTATTCTTCCACCCAGTATTACACCCAGGGCACCGTAATAAACTAAATCCTCAATTGCATCTGGCTTAATTACCGAATAAGGTTTTTCTGCTCGTTTTTTTCCTAAAAACCAGACGGCGGCAAAGCCTATAAGATACATCAAGCCATACCAATGAATTTTTAACGGGCCCAATGCAATAGCAACAGGATCAATTTGAGGATAAGTTAACATAGCAAAATAAAAGGTAAGTATATAGAAGGATTAGGACTAAATGAGAGGACGTTGATACTACATTCGTATACCCGCTTACCTACGTCCCTGTAGAAAAATTCATAAGGTGAATGAACAACAATTTTTATACTTCTTGTTGGACACACTTCACGTTGCCCAAGCTACATAATGTTCTTAGTCTATCAAACATCCAGATTAGTCACATCAAGTGCATTCTTAACAATAAAATCTCGGCGTGGTTCAACCACATCACCCATTAAGGTAGTAAAAATTTCATCAGCAGCAAACACATCTTCAATTTTCACATTCAACATCCTTCGACTGTTTGAATCTAAAGTTGTTTCCCATAACTGTTCCGGATTCATTTCTCCCAAACCTTTGTAACGCTGAATATGCTGTCCTTTCTTCACTTCCTTCATCATCCATTCAAAAGCCTGTTTAAAATTACTCACGGCTTGTTGCTTTTCTCCCATACGCATAATGGACTCTTCAGTAAATAGACCAATTGTATCTTCAGCATATTTAGCTATTTTCAGATAATCCTTACCAGAAAAAAAAGTGGGATGTAAAACAAAAGTTTTAGTAATTCCATGCTTCTTTTTATCAACAACAATACTAAAGTCTTCTGTGTCAGTATATTTTAATTCGATAGTGTAAACAGCTTTGCTTCCATTTTCATTCAGCCGTGTTTCTAAGTGATTTAGCCATCCCATCATTTGTTCCTGACTTTGTTTAATATCTTCGTTTAAAGGCGGTAAATATGTCATTTCTTCTAAAAAGACATCATCATAACGCCGGGATAGACGATTAATGACTGAAGTTACATCTGCGTATTCCTTCGCCAACGTTTCCAGTCCCTGTCCTTGTATAACCGGAGTCGATTCATCAGTTTGTAACTGAGCTTTATCTAGAGCCAATTGAATCAAATACTCATTCAGTCCCTCATCATCTTTTACATAATGCTCTTGCTTACTCTTTTTAATTTTATACAAGGGTGGCTGGGCAATATACACATAACCTTTTTCTATTAATTCTGGTAATTGTCTATAGAAAAATGTCAGTATCAAAGTACGAATGTGTGATCCATCGACATCCGCATCCGTCATAATGATAATGCGATGATAACGTAATTTTTCGATATTATATTCATCTTTACCAATACCACAGCCTAAAGCCGTAATTAAATTACCGACCTCATCCGATGAAATCATTTTATCGAAGCGGGCCTTTTCGACATTAAGAATTTTTCCTTTCAGAGGTAAAATGGCTTGTGTGCGTCTGTCTCTACCTTGTTTGGCAGATCCACCCGCTGAGTCCCCTTCCACTATAAATAATTCTGATAATGCTGGATCTTTTTCCTGACAATCGGCAAGCTTTCCCGGTAATCCTGCTATATCCAGGGTAGATTTACGACGAGTCATTTCTCTTGCTTTGCGTGCTGCATCACGTGCTCTGGCAGCATCTATGATTTTATTAACAATAGTTTTAGCTATTTGTGGCTGTTCCAGTAAAAATTCTTGCAACTTCTCATTCATTGTTGATTCAACCAAAGGTTTCACTTCAGAAGAAACCAGTTTATCTTTGGTTTGAGAAGAAAACTTAGGATCAGGAACTTTAACCGATAACACTGCAGTTAATCCTTCTCTGGCATCATCCCCAGTTGTTGAAACTTTTTCTTTTTTGGCCAAACCACTGGATTCAATATATTGATTAATGGTTCTGGTTAAAGCGCCTCTAAATCCGGCCAAATGAGAACCGCCATCACGCTGTGGAATATTGTTGGTATAACAAAAAATATTTTCCTGGTACGAGTCATTCCATTGCATTGCAACTTCAACAACAACCCCTTCTTTTTCGGCGGTAAAATGAAACACATCTTCAAACAAAGGCGTTTTATTTTTATTTAAATGCTGAACAAATGCACTTATCCCCCCTTCAAACTCAAACACATCTTCTTTATCGGTACGCTCATCTTTTAACGAAATTCTGACCCCAGAATTTAAGAATGATAATTCTCTTAAACGTTTAGCTAAAATATCATAATGATATTCTGTATCTGAAAATGTTTCTTTACTCGGTAAAAAATTAATCAGTGTGCCAGTATCTTCTGCATCAGCTACTGCTTCTAATGGTGCAACAGGCTCCCCCATTTTATATTTTTGCTTATGTAATTTACCGCTCTTACGTATTTCAAGCGTCATTTCCTCAGATAAGGCATTTACAACGGATACACCCACACCATGGAGACCACCTGATACTTTATAAGCATTGTCATCAAACTTACCTCCCGCATGTAATACAGTCATAATAACTTCAGCGGCAGAACGGCCCTCTTCAGGATGTATATCGACGGGAATGCCACGACCATCATCTGATACTGTGATAGATCCATTTTCATGGATAATTACATTCACTCCGGTACAAAAACCAGCAAGTGCTTCATCTATTGAGTTATCAACCACCTCAAAAACCATGTGATGCAAACCTGACCCATCATCTGTATCTCCAATATACATCCCTGGTCTTTTTCTTACTGCATCCAGACCCTTCAGAACTTTAATATTCGAACTATCGTATACCTGGTTATTATCACTCATACTTTTTCCATTTTTGGGCGTTCCACGTGGAACATGTTATTTCTATTGTTTGTATGTTTCACGTGGAACATACAATCGTATTTTGTAAAGTTACTTCACCATGTTCCACGTGGAACACTTTAATATTATCTAACTGAGTTAAATCGCCAAAGTTAGATAATTCAGTTGTAGACATAAAGACCTGACATTGTAGATCAAATAAATACTGAAGTAATTTAGCCTTGTTAGGAATATCTAATTCAGCAGTAAGATCATCAATTAAAACGCAAACAGATAAATCTATATTATTAATCAACTTAACCTGCGCTAATTTAAGCGCAAGCATTAAAAGTTTCAACTGCCCTCTGGAAACAAAATCTTTGGCCAGCCTACCATTTACAAGTACGCTAAAATCCCCCCGATGTGGACCACTATGTGTAAAACCGTACCGTAAATCCTTTTGAAAATCATTTTCTAAAACAAGTTGAAAATCCATAGATTCGTCCCAACCCGATTGATACTTCAATTTAATTTTTTTAAAATTAAGAAAGTAATGACTAATTTCAAAAAAAATAGGTTCAAGTTTTTCCAAGTATTCTTTTCTGTATTTTGAGACCATTATACCGTAATGGACTAGTTCGGTATTCCAGACATTTATTTGATTAATCTGTTTACTTTTTAACAATGAATTTCTTTGCTGTAATACCTTTTTATATTTACGCCAACTGCCTAAGAAATTATCCTCAATGTTAAATATTCCCCAATCCATAAATTCTCTTCTGATTTGTGGGCCTGCATCAATCAGTTTATAACTTTTAGGATGAATTAATAATACTGGAAGGGAATAAGCCAACTCAGACTTACGACTGTTTTCCTGATTAATGCGAATATCAGAATTTTTTCCATCAAGCTGTATACCTAAATGGGAAATATTTCCGTTATTTTGTATTGTTTGCCCAGAGACAATTAACCGCTGTTGATCGAATTTTATTACCTGTTTAATATTTGTAGCTCGGAAAGATCTGGCTCTACCTAAAATAAAAATCGCTTCTAATAATGAACTTTTGCCACTGCCATTTTCACCTGTAATTAAATTTATTCCAGATGAAGGCTCTAAAGTTGCTTTTTGAATATTACGTAAAGAGTAAATATCCAATTTTTTTAAACTCATTGCTGAACAATAACATTCACTACAAACGCATGGGCATTACGATAAATTTATACAGCTGCTGTTCTGGTTCTTCAACAAAACAACTGCTGGAATTACTTGCAATTGTAAGTACAGCTAATTCCGAATCTAGATTACTCACTGCATCTAATAAATATTGCGAATTAAAAGCTATAGACAAAGAATCACCATGATATTCTATTATCAATTCTTCAATAGCTTCATCATGTTCCGGATTGTGTGAACTTAATTTTAATAACCCTTCTGAAATATCAAAAGTAATTCCTTTAAATTTCTCATTCGCTAAAATAGCAACGCGCGTTAATGCATCTTTCAATAATTTTTTTTGAATATGGATCTGATTAAAAAAGGGTTGATCAAATACTTTACTGAAATCAGGATATTTTGCATCCACCAGTTTTGCTGAAAATACAATATCTTTAAAATAAATTCTAATGTTACTGTTAGAAAATTGAATATTTAATTCAGCTTCATCATCGTCTAACAAGCGAGCTAGTTCTATAACTCCTTTTCTAGGTAAAATAATCCGCGCTTCATAACCTGTTGCCTGGCCAATACTATCTTCATAGATTGATAATCTATGTCCATCAGAAGCAACTAATTTTAATTTACTATTGGATATGTTTAACATCAATCCATTGAGATAGTAGCGAACATCCTGATTTGCCATACAAAACACCGTTTTATCTAATGCTTTTTTCATTTTTCCGGCATTAATCAAAAATTGATTATCCATTTCTGATTCTGTAAATTCTGGATAATTATCAGCCGATAAGGTAGATAGAGAAAATCGACTACGGCCTGAGCTGATTTTGACTTTTTCATCTGATAGTTCTAATTTAATTTCAGATTCATTCGGTAATAATCTAACGATATCTAAAAACTTCCGGGCAGGGACAGTGATTTCTCCCATTTCATTAGAATCCAGATTAATAGTAGCTATTAACTGAATTTCAAGATCAGTACCTGTTAACTTCAACTTATTATCATTAACAGTCAGCAAGACGTTAGAAAGAATAGGCATGGTTTGCCTTTTTTCTATAACACTTACGATTTGTTGTAAGGGTAAGAGTAATTGTTCTCTATTAATAATAAACTTCATAAAATATATTTAAAATTATTACTGTTATTAGTATTAAAAAATCTGTTGAAAGTTTAATTCTTTTGTTAAAAATCAATATGTTAAATTAAAACAAACCTTGTTAATCACATACCTATTTTCCTGTGTATATGCTGGTGATAATCTACAGTGTAGAAAGAAATCACAAGTAACCAACATATTATAGTCAGATAAACACACAAAGTTATCAACAGCCATTTAATAAAAAAATTTCTTTACAGAAATTAACAATTAAAGTTTTTTATCACCTTTACTGAATTGTAATAATAAAATAGCTTAACTTATTTATCTTATTACTATTAGTCAACGTGAAAACTGTGGAAAAGTGAATTTTATATTATTAATTCATATACTTAGTCTATATTTAAACAATGATTTTTTACTGTTGTCAAGATGTGGATAAAAAAAACCTTGTAAAATGCTATCAGTTTATCCACAACATAATAACTGTTAATGGGACAGAGTTCTCAACAGGTTCATATAATCTTCAGAAACTTTTATATCACTATCTCTAAGTGCTTTAATACGTTTGCAAGCGTTAATCACAGTAGTGTGATCTCTACCTCCAAAGGCATCACCAATTTCAGGGAAACTATGAGAAGTTAATTCTCTGGCAAGACACATGGCAATTTGCCGTGGTCTGGCAATGGTCTGCTTGCGACTTTTTGAGGATAGATCTGCAATACGAATTTTGAAATACTCAGCGACTGTTTTTTGAATGTTAGAAATATTTACTAGCTTGTCTTGTAGTGAAATCAAGTCATGCAAGGCTTCTTTTGTAAAATCAACAGTGATTTCTGTTCCTGTAAATTGAGAGTTAGCAATAACACGTCTAAGTGCTCCTTCTAAGTCTCTGACATTAGACGGGATTCTTTTTCCAATAAAAAAAGCAACATCCTGAGAAAGATCTACATTAACCAAACTGGCTTTTTTAATTAAAATAGCAGCTCTTGTTTCCAAATCAGGTGGTTCAATCGCCACAGGCAATCCCCAACCAAATCGTGATTTTAAGCGGTCTTCCAAACCTTCGATTTCTTTAGGATATTTATCACAGGTTAAAACGACTTGATGTTTTTTATCTAACAGATTGTTGAAAGTATGAAAAAACTCTTCCTGGGAACGCTCTTTACCCGCTAAAAATTGAATATCATCAATGAGTAAGACATCTATACTGCGATAATAGTCTTTGAAAGCATTTATTTTATTATGTTGAAAAGACTGTACCATGTCTTGTACAAATTTTTCCGAATGTAGATACACAATATTTGCAGCCGGATTTTTTGATATGGCTGCATTACCGATCGCATGCATAAGATGTGTTTTACCTAAGCCTGAACTTCCATAAATAAATAAAGGATTATATGCTTTTCCAATATTTTCTGAGACTTGTATGGAAGCAGCTTTAGCTAATTGATTAGATTTACCCTCTACAAAACTATCAAATGTAAATGTTTTATTAAGAAAGTTTGAACCTTTAGGCTTCTCTTTTTTAGCAGATTTTCTTTGTAGTTTAGGCTGAATGAGAGGTGTGGTTTTTTTCGATCCAATCTCAAATTGTAAAAGCAATGTACCATTAGAAAACTCATAGACAGCATCTTCAACTTTTGTTAAGAAATGTTGTTTTACATGGTCGATAATAAAACGGTTGGGCGCTAATAATTTAAGTGTGTCATTTTTTTCTACTGCCTGTAGTGGTCTTATCCAGGTACTAAAGTCACTGGAAGGGATTTCGTTTTCCAGTTTAGATAAACAGTTATTCCAAATTGAGCTCATTGAATATAAAAGTGGGTGATTTTGGGTGATATCAGCATCAAATATTACATAGCAGGTAAGAAATTCTTATTCCACAACTACTAAAACTGATAAGATAGTATAATTACTTATTAAACATATAGTTATAATACGCGTTTTGTAATTTAATCCTGTGTTAAGGAAATATATTGCATATTCAGCAGTGTAAACCATAGAAATGATTAAGCAACTACAGATAAATTCAATTGACAGAACATACCTATTTATCTTATCATCCGACGTCTTTTTTATCCGTTTTTTGTTAAACAAATTTTTTTAGGAATTAGGTACATGAAAAGAACTTATCAACCAAGTAAACTTAAGCGTGCAAGAACTCATGGTTTTCGTGCAAGAATGGCTACAGTAGGCGGCCGCAGAGTAATCAATGCTCGTAGAGCAAAAGGTCGTGCTGAATTGACTGTTTAATTGACTGTCGTAAATTATAGTTTTCCCACTCAGCTAAGGCTAGGAAAACCAGCAGAATATAAAAAGGTATTTGCAAAACCAGTAAAATCTACTGATAAGTTTTTTACCTTGCTGGCCATCAGAAATGATTATGGTAACCCTAGATTAGGGCTTGCAATTGCAAAAAAAAATATTAGAAAAGCAGTTACGAGGAATTTGATAAAGAGAGCTGTTCGGGAAAATTTTAGATTACAGCAACATCAATTAATTAATATTGATATTGTTGTTTTAGCAAGAAGGGATGCAGCAAATGCATCACCGATCTTATTGAGAAAATCTTTGGATAAGCATTGGCTTAGACTTATAAACCGATGCGAATCGTACTCATAAATCTTATAAAATTTTATAAATATTTTATAAGTCCTTTGCTCGGCCCTCGATGCCGCTTTTATCCCAGCTGTTCAAGTTATGGCCTGGAAGCAATTCAGCTTCATGGTGCTCTAAAAGGTTCTTATCTGGCTCTCAGAAGAGTATTAAAATGTCACCCATTTAATGAGGGTGGTATTGACCCTGTTCCAAAAAAATTTGGTAAATAACAATGGATAACATTAGATTTCTACTAGTCATTGCTTTTGCAATGATTTCTTATATGCTCTGGGAACAATGGCAATTGGATTATGGCCCAAAACCTGCTGTGTCAGTATCAGAGCAACCAACTATTTTAGATTCTAAGGTAGATTTACCTACTACAGGAAATTCTCAAACAGCGGGAATTGAACAAAGTGTAGAAGCAGTACCTGTGCTTGCTGCTCCTGCAGATAAAATTATTACTGTTAAAACGGATGTTTTTTCTCTTGAAATTGATGTCAAGGGTGGAACCATACGTAATCTGGATTTATTACAGTTTCCTCATGAAAAAGAGAATACGGTTGTAAACAAAATGTTTGCACTGGTTGGAATGGAAGCTGAAGAAAAAGATCTTTCTCCTGTTCGTTTATTAGATGGTAGTACAGAAAAATTATTTCTGGCTCAAAGTGGTCTGATTGCCAGTAGTGGTTCAGTAACTGGGCCTGATCATCATGCCGTATTTACAATAGAAAAAGAGAGTTATGAATTAGATGATGGGCAAGAAAGTGTGTCTGTTCCATTAGTATGGACTAATAATGAAGGTTTGGTCGTTACTAAAATCTATACATTTACTCGTGGTAGTTACAGTATTCAAGTTGAGCAAAAAGTTAGCAATGATTCTGAAAAAACATGGACAGGAAGACAATATAGTCAACTATTAAGAGTGCCATATGTGGATGACAAGGGTAATACTTTTATCAGAACCTATGCTGGTGGTGTTGTTTATACAGAAGAAGAAAAGTATCAGAAAGTTAATTATGACGATATGGCGGATGAAAACCTGAGTGTTTCAAGCTTAGGTGGCTGGAGTGCAATGATTCAGCATTATTTTGCTACAGCATGGATTCCACCTGCAGATCAGGAAAACCATTTTTATACTAAAGAATTAAAAGACTGGCACTATGTGATTGGTTCTTATTCGCCTGCAGTTGCTGTACAACCTCATACAGATATAGTGTTGAGTTCGCATTTATTTGCCGGACCAAAAATTCAACCAATGATGGAAAAAGTTGCAACGGGTCTTGAATTAACCGTTGATTATGGTTGGTTGACTATTGTGGGTAAACCCATTTACTGGTTGCTTAATAGAATTCATGATGAAGTGGGTAACTGGGGATTGTCAATCCTGGGTGTCACATTATGTATTAAATTATTGTTCTTTAAATTATCTCAAGCCAGTTTTCGTTCCATGGCCAAGATGCGAAAAATTCAACCGCGTCTGAAAGATTTACAAGAAAAATTTGCTGATGATAGACAACGTTTCAATACAGAAATGATGGCAATGTACAAAAAGGAAAAAGTAAACCCTATGGGGGGCTGTCTTCCTATTATTGTACAGATACCGGTCTTTATTTCTTTATATTGGGTATTGATTGAAACAGTAGAATTACGCCAAGCGGATTTTATTTTGTGGATACAGGATTTATCAGCACAGGATCCGTTTTTTGTTTTGCCAGTTATCATGGGAATTACCATGAAAATTCAGCAAAGTTTAAATCCAGCACCGATTGATCCATTGCAAGCAAAAGTGATGAAAATGTTTCCTATCATTTTTACCGTATTCTTTTTGTTTTTTCCGGCTGGCCTGGTATTTTATTGGGTTTGCAATAACACCTTGTCAATTTGTCAGCAGTGGTATATCACCAAACAAATTGAAGCTGAAAAATAATTTGTTTTAATTTTTGATGGGATTAGTATTGAGCTAAGCCCATCATATAAATTAATTGGTTCTTTTGAAAAGTGAGTAGGTAAATAATTTTATTTTTGTATTTTTATGTAAAGTTTAAGGTTATTTACTTGCCCAGATTCCGAGCTGAGTTCTTTGTTTCATATCGGTATAACCATAGTAAAATATGGGATAACCTGAATTATTTTACCCACTCAAAATTTAGAAGAGCCAATTCATTTTTATAATCCCAGTGCAACAAAATACCCAAGATACAATTGCTGCAATTGCAACACCTTCAGGAAATGGAGGAGTGGGTATCATCAGAATTTCTGGCCCTTCTGCAATTGATTGTGCCAAACAAATCACCAATCATTCATTTCTTCCCAGGCAAGCGCTGTTTACATCTTTTAGAGATGAAGATAATAGCGTGATTGATTCGGGTATTCTTCTTTTTTTCCCCAACCCTTCCTCATACACAGGTGAAGATACAATAGAGCTACAAGGACATGGCGGTGCAGTTGTTTTAGACATGGTGTTAAAAAGAGTTCTAAGTTTAGGGGTAAGACTGGCTAATCCAGGTGAATTTACAGAAAGAGCTTTTCTAAATAACAAACTGGATTTAGCACAGGCAGAAGCCGTTGCGGATTTAATAGAAAGCAGTACGGAACAATCTGTACGTTCTGCACAAAAATCTATGCAAGGGGTCTTTTCCGAACAAATTAATGAATGTGTTGATGAACTGACTGAACTTAGAATTTATGTAGAAGCAGCTATTGATTTTGTAGACGAAGAAATAGATTTTTTATCGGACGGAGTTGTTGAAAACAAGATTATAAAAATTTCTGAAAAAATAAGACAGATACAAAGTACTGCGAAACAAGGAAGATTATTGCGTGATGGTATGACTGTTGTCTTAGCAGGAAAACCAAATGCGGGGAAATCCAGTTTATTAAATTATCTGGCAGGACATGAAGCTGCAATTGTTACAGATATTGCAGGTACCACTCGGGATATCTTAAAAGAACGGATTCAAATTGATGGTATGCCACTGCATATTATTGATACGGCTGGATTACGAGAAAGTGAAAATGTAGTAGAAAAAGAAGGAATACGTAGAGCACATGAAGAAATCAGACAGGCGGATAAAATTCTGTTGTTAATTGATAGTACTGATCCTGAAATTTCTTCAATTTTGAGTACATTACCTTCAGGTCTGGATATAACAAAAATTTATAACAAAATAGACCTGGCAGGCATAGAGCCGGAAATAATAGAATCTGAGCATGGAAGCCAAATATATCTTTCAGTAAAAAAAGGTATTGGAATGGATCTGTTGACCAATCATCTAAAACAAACGGTAGGATTTAGTGGTGAAACGGATGATGTCTTTATTGCCAGAAGAAGACATATAGAAGCCTTAAGCCAGGGGCATCATTTTGTAGAAAACGCACTGCTGCAATTACAAAATCAGTCAGCTGAACTGGTAGCAGAAGACTTAAGGCAAGCTCAAAACAGTCTTGCTGAAATTACTGGTACATTTAGCTCTGATGATTTATTAGGTAAAATATTTAGTTCCTTTTGTATAGGAAAGTAACTTAGCAATACAATGTATAACAGAATTACTTGGTCATTTTGCAGTTGATGATGCATATTGCATATCTGTGCAAGAAACCACAAAGAAAAGGAACTGTTATTTGACCTCGTCCAATTGATATCTGTTTTACCTACAATTTCCTTGGGCTGCAGGAGACAAAACTAAATTACCATTAGAAACATGGCTAACCAGATAACAAGTGCCATCAGGTTGCATCATATAAGAAGGCTGAACGCCTTGATTGACTACTTGGCGATTGGTATAA
>Ga0256847_1001177_pt1 | contig 13963 bp, 9 predicted proteins | sample TeddybearmetaG_FD_189099 | JGI IMG/M metagenome (GOLD analysis project Ga0256847, IMG submission 189099) | Hydrothermal vent microbial communities from East Pacific Rise, Pacific Ocean - Teddybear | ecosystem: Environmental > Aquatic > Marine > Hydrothermal vents | place: Pacific Ocean: East... | reverse complement strand
CTGCATCATTCTCCAGTCACTGGTAAAACGTGGCGTAAATCTCACCGTAGTAGAGACCGGCGATCGCATGGTGCCAAGAATGTTGAACGATAAAGCAGGCGGCCTGCTAAAACAATGGTGCATAGATAAAGGCATTAATGTACAGACATCCTGTAGTGTAGAATCTATTAATCAAGATGGTAAAGGTGCAAAAGTCAAACTGAGCAATGATTTAGAATTACCGGCTGATCTGGTCATCACGGCCACTGGTGTCAAACCGAATACTGGCTTTATGGATGACTCTGGAATTAAGATTGAACAGGGCATTATCGTTAATGAGTTTCTCCAGACCAGCAATGAAAACATCTATGCTGCCGGTGATGTTGCCCAGGGCCTGGATTTTTCGACCGGACTTTTTACCGTTCAAGCCATTCAGCCAACCGCCACCGATCACGGCCGTATTTCTGCCTTAAACATGTGCGGCAAAACATCTTCATTTCATGGTTCTGTCAACATGAATGTACTGGATACTCTGGGGTTGATTTCCTGTTCTTTCGGCTTATGGATGGGCGTTGAAGGCGAAAATGCCGATTCATCAGAAGTTTACAATGAAAAGAATTTCAGATACATAAATCTGCAATTTGACGGCGATACTCTGGTGGGTGCAAGCTGTATTGGTTTAACTCAACATATTGGTGCTATCAGAGGCCTGATAGAATCTAAAATACCCCTGGGTCCCTGGAAGGCGCGACTGAAAAAAGACCCAACCCAAATTATGCAGGCGTATATTGGTAGCACCCAGACTTTATGAAGATGTACATAGAATTATATGCATCATTAATGTCATTTCTACCGCCCGGCAAAGAACGCTTTCGACGTGAAATTAAGGTAGAAGACAAGACTACTGTGCAACAGGTCGTCGATAAATTTGGAATTTCCGATGAGCAGGCGCATATCGTTTTAGTCAACGGGCATTTTGTTTGTGGCGATGATAGAAACCACAAGTTTCTGGAAAGCGATGACACTGTTTCAATCTGGCCACCCGTAGCTGGTGGATAACTCAGCAAGTGTAGTGTCCACCACTGAAACCCGTAACTATCAGATGGGTTATACCGAAAAGGAATTTTCTACTGTTTTAAATGGAGAATTTACGGGCAGTAAATCCATTTTTAACTGTTCAACAATAACCAACGATAGCTGGAAAATTTCTGATGTAAGCTCGAATTTAAATATTTCAATACTGGTTAAACAATCAGCGCCAAGAATATTGGGAGCAATCACACTACCTGTACTTGATGTCACTTTTAGCATCATTTCAGGCAGCGAATATTCAGCAAGGTTTTTTGAAAAATTCTTCAAATATTTTCATAAGGGTGGTGGCTGATACCATGCTTCCTGAAGATGAATCCCGCTACGACCGACAGATAAAATTACCGCAAATTGGTGCCGAGGGTCAACAGAAAATTCTCGACAGCACTGCCCTGATCATCGGCATGGGTGGTCTCGGTTCTCCGACTGCTTTATATTTAGCTGCAGCCGGTATTGGTAAATTGATCATCACTGATTTTGATGTGGTTGAAGAATCCAACCTGCAGCGTCAAATTATCCATGGCACCGATAATATCGGGGAATTAAAAACCCACTCCGCGAAACAAAGTATTTTAGACATCAATCCCGACTGCCAGGTAGTCAGTATCGATCATGAACTGGATGAAATTGAACTAGAGCAGAATATTAAAAATTCGGATATCGTACTCGATTGTAGCGATAATTTTCCCACCCGGTTCGCCGTGAATCGCTTTAGCGTAAAAACCAGAACACCACTTGTATCCGCTGCAGCAATCAGGCTTGAGGGTCAAATTCTGTGTTACATTCCCGATGTTGAAGGCCCCTGCTATCAATGCCTGTATAAAGACGAGTATCAAAATGCTCAAACCTGTGAAATGGAAGGCGTATTAGGCCCAGTTGTTGGTGTGATGGGAACCTTGCAGGCGTTGAATGCGCTATTAATCTTAACTGGAAATAGTGATGAACTGGTCGGTAAGTTACTTCTGTTCGATGCCTTTAGTATGCATTGGCAATCGGTAAAAGTTCCTAAAAACCCGACTTGTCCAATTTGTTAATTTAATACCGCAATAGGCACTATATCTGCCATTTCTCCAATCCGCTCAAGCAATTGAGGTTTATGAATATGATATCCCTGCGCGTAATCAACCCCGATCTCTTCAAGTTTTTTCAGTATATTCTCATCTTCAACAAACTCGGCAATCGTTTCAAGCCCCATTGAGTGCCCAACATCATTAATCGATTTAACCATCGCATAGGATATCTTATCTATCGCAATGTCTTTGACGAATATGCCATCTATTTTTAAGTAATCAACAGGCAGGTTTTTAAGGTAAGCGAAAGACGATAAACCCGAACCAAAATCGTCCAGTGAGAATCGGAAACCCCTGCATTTTAACCGGCGAATAAGTTCTTTGGTTTTATCAAAATTCTGTATCGCTGCGGTTTCGGTAATTTCAAAGGTGATTGTTTTCGGATCAACCTCATACATCTCATGTAGTGCTTCAATATAACCGGCCAAATTATCATCTGTAACTGTATTTCCAGACAGGTTTATTGAATATGAAAAGCCTTGCTTTAGTACACTAAAGGCCTTCTTAAGTACCCAGTAATCTATCTTTTGCATCATGTCATATCGCTCTGCAGGAGGAATAAAAACATTTGGTGGAACGATAGTGCCATCTTCGTTTAATAACCGTATGAGGATTTCACAATGAATTGAGGTCGATTGATCACCTATCTTCATAATTTTTTGTGCATGGAGTTCGAATGAATTAGATGCAAGTGCTTTATTAATTTTAGGTAACCATGCGATTGTCTCTACATGCTCTTTAAGTTCACTTTTATCCATAGGTGACACATGAACACGATTACGACCTTCGTTTTTCGCTATCTGACAAGCATTATCGGCAGTATTAATCGCTGTTTTTAAATCATCAGTTAAGGCATTGATACCTGCCACCCCAATCGAAAGACTGACATTAAAAGAAACACCTCCATGTACAAATACGAAATCATCAACTTCCTGACGCATCGTTTCAGCTATTTTCTCTGCTTTTTTAGGTGGGCACTCTTCAAGTAAGACAGCAAATTCATCGCCACCAAAACGAGACACCGTATCTCTGGCACGTATATGACTCGAAAGAACCACTGAAATCTGCCTAAGCAATAAATCACCGGCCATGTGACCTGCGGTATCGTTAACCGGCTTAAAGCGGTCAAGGTCAATAAATAGTATTGCGCCTACTAAATTCGATGTTTTTGACTTTACGATATATCTTTCCAGCCTTTCTTCAAACTGAGCACGATTAGCGAGTTTTGTCAGTACATCATGGGACGCCTGGTGACGTAACTCTGCCTCTAGCGCCTTCAGCTTGGTGATATCGGTACGAATGGATGAATAACCACAATGTTTAGAATCTTCATCAAAAAGTGGCACAATGGTGGTATTTACCCAATATGTATGACCATCTTTAGCTTTATTTTGCACCTCTCCATGCCAGGGGTTTCCTTTAGCTGTCGTTAGGTACATTTCACGCCAAAAATCCTTAGGGTGATAATGTGAATTCAATCGCTTGTGGTTGGCGCCAATTAATTCATCCCGAGAATAACCGCTGACATTGCAAAACCGATCATTGGCATAAGTGATATTACCTTTAATGTCTGAAATCGACACTAAGGAATGCTTGTCCATAACCTCTTTCTGGATCGTTATTTCGGCCTGTGCAACTTTGATCTCTCTAAGGTCATGAAATACACAGGTGAACTCTAAATCGCCCTCGATACCGGTATTTGAAACTGTTAAAAGAATAGGAATTTTATTTCCCTGTGAATCTAATAGCGTTATTTCTTCTGGTTGCTGACATTGAAGGATTTGTGCAGTTGTCAAAATAATCTCTTTTTTACTCAGCGAAAGTATGATTATATTTGAATCCAGTAATGCATCTGACTTAAATCCTGATAATTTTAAGGCGGCATTATTAACGCGACGAATGATGCCTTTTTGATTAATACTGAGAATAGCATCCGGTGCAGTATCCAGAATACTTTGATTAATCGCGTTACTTTCCTGTAGCTTTTCTCCCTGGAGCTGTATTTCCCTTTCACGACGTGCGTATCCTTTTTGTACCAGAAAGAAAATACATCCAGTGAAAAAAACAAAAAGTGCAACCAGGGATATTATTAATTCCCGATTAGCACTCAGCGCTTGCTGAAGGGACTGACTATTTTTTTTACCTTCCTCATCAACCAGATTGTCAAGCAGGTGTAGTAAATTAAGAATTGCATCCTGATTGGGTAAAACAAAATTGAACAGCAACACCCGGGCATGTCCATTTTTTTCTTCTATTAATAAATCAGATACTTCAAGTACTTTTGGTGCAGTAGATTGCATCTGTGAAACAACGGCAGAAAACAGGTCTTTTTGTTTATTCGTTTGTTGCGCTGCTCTGAATTTAGCAATGGCTTTACTCATTCGTGAAGCTTCATTTCGAATCTGCATAGACATTTCATCTTTAATGAAAATATCCTGTTCATGAAACATGCGCAGGACGATCAAAGACCGTTCACGCGCAGCCGAATTCATCTCAGCAGTTGCCTGACGTTTTCGATTTATCACATTAGTTACTGCTTCTGCAGCAACAATTAACACGCGGGAATTAGTCTCTATGGTGTAAATCAACCATGCAACCAAACAGACAGCTGCTATAGCTGTCGTCATTATAAGGCGGTGACTATCTATGTTTATCAAAAGACCACTCTGCTCCTATGACCAGTCCTAAACGGTATCAAAGATTCCAGGTAACCACTTTTAACCTGGTTAAAAAATAACATTGATATCTACCAAACCTCTGCTATGTACATGATTTCCTGAGGCTTTGAATAGCAATTTTAAAAAGTTAACTAGTAAGATATAGCAGAAATACTAAAAAATTCATTTTCAAATAAAAAATGAACTTTTGTAGAAATCAATAGATATATCTGTGGTGCAATAACTGGAGTAACTTTTAGCAGTTAACTATTTGAACAGGAACATATTTAATTTTATAATTAAATTGCCAAATACATCATGGGCACCTTTTTCAGATGAGTGAACAACTAACAATAGTGAGTAACAAATGCAAGCGCCGAATTTAACTGCTAACGAATCCCGTATCATCGGTTGTCTGATGGAGAAGTCCGTAGTTACGCCAGACCAGTATCCACTATCACTTAACGCGCTGACCAATGCTTGCAATCAAAAGTCCAGCCGTGACCCGGTAATGTCCCTGTCGCAAGGTGAAGTACAGCGTACTGTCCGCGATCTAGAGACCAAAAACCTGTTGCGCGTTGAAGAAAATTTCAAGCGGGGTATAGAGAAGTATGCGCATCGATTCTGCAACACGCACTTCAACGATTTGCAATTTGACCCGCCTCAATTCGCTATAGTTTGCCTGTTATTGCTACGCGGCCCTCAGACACCGGGAGAATTAAGGACTCGCTGTGCTCGCTTGCATAGTTTCGAAGACAGTTCTACTGTGGTGAATGCGCTTACAGGCCTGATAGAACAGGAAGGCGATCCTTTGGTGGCAAAGTTACCGCGAACGCCGGGACGAAAGGATTCAGATTACATGCATCTGTTTTCTGGCCCAATCGACCTTGAGGCGTACGAATCTGAAGCTCAATCTTCTGTCTCCACCAGGTCTTCAGAGCGTGTTGGATTATCTGAATTGACAAAAAGGGTAAGTGACCTGGAAGCGGAGGTGGCTGAACTAAAGAAAATTCTGACTAGCCATGAAAATCACGATAATCAATGATCACTAAACTGATACCCTCTGGGCACCACCACAACCCCTTTCTCCGAAATGGTGAATCGTGCAGCATCACTTTCCGTGTCTTTGCCAATGCTCTCTCCTGGAGGAATTACAACATCCTTTTCGACGATACATTGCTTTAACTGCGCGCCCTCCCCAACCTGAACATTATTGAAAAGAATTGATTCATGTATCAACGCGCTGTTTTTAACAGTAACACTTGGAGACAATATAGAGTGTTCAACTTTGGCACCACTAACCACCACACCGCCTGAAATAATGGAATTAAGGACGACCCCCTGATTTCCTGGAGAACCCGGTACGATACGCGCTGGCGGATATTGTGCCTGATAGGTACGAATCGGCCAGTCAGGTTGATAAAGATCCAGTGAGGGCACTGGATTGAGCAGATCCATATTGGCTTCATAGTAGCTGTCCAGGGTACCAACATCCCGCCAGTAGCGATCAGAGCTGACCCGCCCCTTCTCACCGCCAAAGCGATAGGCGAAAACGCCCTGTCTTTCAATCAGATCTGGAATGATGTTCTTGCCGAAGTCATGGCTTGATTCTTTCTGATGATGGTCCTGCTCCAGTTGCGTCAGCAAAACATCGATGGAGAAAACATAGATACCCATGGAAACTAGCACACTATCATCACCGTGCAACGACAGAGGGTTTTCCGGCTTCTCTTCAAATTGAATGACTCTGTTGCTTTCATCGACAGACATAACACCAAATTGCCCCGCCTGCTCCAGTGGAACCTGCATACAGGCCACGGTCAAATTTGCCGTATGTTGTTCATGAAAGTCGAGCATCGCGGCATAGTCCATGCGGTAAATATGGTCTCCAGAAAGTATTAGCACACGTTCCGCACCACTGCGTTTGAGTAGATAGAGATTTTGGAAAACAGAATCCGCTGTACCACTGTACCAGTTATCTCCCGTCCTCATCTGTGGCGGGACCGCTGTTACATATTCGCCGAGTTCAGGATTAAACAGTGACCAGCCATCGCGCAAATGCTTTTGCAGGGAGTGCGACTTGTACTGAGTCAGCACTAGTATACGGCGCAGGCCGGAATGCAAACAGTTGGCCAGTGTAAAATCGATTATGCGGTACTTGCCACCGAATGGCACCGCTGGTTTTGTCCGCTCCAGTGTCAAAGGCAACAATCGTGAGCCGTGACCGCCGGCCAGAATGAGGGTCAGGGTTTTATCCAGCATTATTAAATCTCAGGTAAGGCTTCATTTCGTTTAGTAAAATTTCATTTGGCGAATTTAGAATAGTGCTGTAGCTTATCTGGACAAGGTTTGAAAGTGTATTTTTGACTAGATCCTCCAAGTACTCCTTTCAAATCCGGTGCCTCTGTGGTGCACTACGCTATCCTTATTGCATCCTGCCCATTAATTTTAATAAGCGCTTTTTCGTTTTACTTCACCTTTACAGGCAGCGCTAATTTTTTTCATTAACCAGAACATCACGTGAAAGATCAATATGACGATTGATTCCAATTATGTCAATATTTCACCATCCTCGGTACTCTGGATTTCAAATGAAGATGGTGTAATCAGCTAAAATCAGGGCAACTATCCTGACACAGGGATCCTACTCACTTTCAACCTGTCTACGAATCCAGGAGAATCGACGTGAATTTATCGGATACTCCATTTCCTGAGACGTTACACTACAAAACTCTGGTTAAATTTATAGAGATAACATGTGAGTATTAGCAATAAATCAGTTCAATTTAGTTTTACACATTCTTCAATAAGTAAGGCACTTCATTGGATTGGAATTGTTGTAATCGTGCTTAGCTCAAGTTGCGACAGAACGGATAGATTACCGATTGATAATAGTAACAACATGATCATCCTGTTAAACCCTGAATCTGAGCTGGGTGAAGAATGGGAACATCGCCGGCTCCGGAGAACCGACACCACCTACACCCGTGTTGAGTCAGCTTTTGGTCATACTATCCGGGCTGAGGGAAACAATTCGGCATCAATCTTGTTTCGAGTTTTTGAGCCTATTGCTCTCAATTGCAACACGCTGCGTTGGAGTTGGTACGTCGAGAAACCACAACAAAGCTCTGACTTACGGACTAAAGGCATGGACGATGTGGCCGCTTCTGTATTTGTTATGTTTGGAGATTCTGGCATATTCCGCGACATACCTGTTCCCACATTAAAATACGTATGGGCTAATAAACAGCACAGAATAGGCGAAATTATCACTGGCCCTTATTTAAAAGAATCCGTACGTACAATTGTAATTCGCAGGGGCAGCCCTGTTGACCAGAAATTGGTAACGGAGCGCGTTAATCTGAGTGAGGATTACAAGAATGCATTCGGAGAATCTTTGAATGACGGGGTTAATGGTATCGCCATTTTCACTGATAATGATGATACAAGAGAATCTATCGTCGCTCATTATGGAAAAATAGAGTTGCTTTGTAATGAGTGAGAATCAGAAGATTGCACCAAAGAATTAAACGAAATCCCCTGAACAATGATTCCCTGATCTAGAGCTAGAGGATTGTAAAATATTTACTGCGGTCATCTATACTTATACATAAAGTAATTGAACAATATCAAATAAAAATATGCAGTATATGAAAGACAAAAATACAGCACATAAAACTAACTCCCTCGACTTAAGCACGAGCCTCCCAGCTTCGCCCCATTTTTTGATCGACAACCAACCTTTCACCGAAGGACTGGATCAGAACGAAACACGTGATCTTGTACGCAGCATAACCCAGGCGCCGAAGCCAGTTGCAGGCGGTGAATATCTTTCTCAGCTCATTGCCTACCTGGCAAGAACCCTGGGAATTCGCTATGCCCATATCGCTAAGATTGTTAATGATGGAAGTAATCGGGTTCAAGTACTAGCACGATGGGCTAATGACGACTTCGCAGAAGCAATTGTATACTCCCTGAAGGGAACACCCTGTGCAAATGTCACTAACCGAGGATTGTGTTTTTATCCGGCAGACGTACAACAGCATTTTCCTGAAGATACAAGTTTGGTCAGTATGCAGGTTGAGTGCTATGTTGGTGCGCCGTTGGTAAGTTCCAGCGGCAAAACTCTCGGTCTAATCGCGATTATGGATGACAAGCCACTGCAAAATACCGAATTTGCAGTAACGCTAATATCCGTGCTTGCGCAACAAGCAAGTGCCGAGCTCGAACGTAAATTATTTGCGGCAATACACGATGCCGATATCGCCAGACACCTCAGTCTACTGGAAAATGCCCCCATCGGTATTTGGGCAGAAGACTACTCTGGCGTAAAGCGAATCATCGATAGACTTCGCGATAGCGGCATTACTGATTTCCGCCAATACTTCGAACGACATCCAGAAGTTTTATTCGAAGCTGTAGAAACCATCAAAATGATTAGCGTCAACAAGGCTGCGATAAGTGTCTACAATGCACCCAGTCGTAAGGATTTTGAATCTGAGACTTCCTATGCCGACGATTTTGCTACCATGGATAAATTTTACCTGGAAGAGATATCCGCCCTCGCAGAAGGTGCGCGACGTGTAGTTGTGGAGCATGAAGTCATGTCGTTTGACAACTCAAAAAAATTCTCGGTTCGAACCATGACTCACATACCTCATTCGCTTGATGATAACTGGAGTTTTGTAGTATCAACTGAAGAGGATATTACAGAACGTCGCAATGCCGAGTTATCTCTACTTGAAAGCGAGACAAGATTTCGTGATTTTGCAGAAACAGCTGCGGACTGGTTTTGGGAGACAGACGAAAACCATATGATTACTTATATGTCAGAACGTTTTCTGGATATTTCAGGAAGAAATTCAGAAAAAATTATCGGCTTGACACTGGAGCAGCAAAAGTCCCAGGGCGTGATAGCTTCGGACACATTAAATATCTTGATTGTGAAATTTAATTTACAACGTTCATTTCAAAATTTTGAATTCGATTACTTAGCTGTAGACGGTGTAAAGCATGTCTTAAGTATTAACGGTAAACCTTGTTTCAGCAGTACTAACAAATTTCTGGGTTATCGTGGTACCGGGCAGGATATCACCAAAGCCCACCAACTCTCCGAAGAGCTTTCTTATCAGGCCACACATGATGATTTGACGAGTTTACTCAACCGTCGCGAGTTCGAACGTCGATTAAAGCGGAGTATCAAATCTTCGCAGGCCGGACAGGGTTCTCACGCTTTTTGTTTTCTTGATCTCGATCAATTCAAAATTATCAATGATACCTGTGGGCATATAGCTGGAGATGAATTACTACGTCAACTCGGAAGCACACTGCGTACCAGTGTGCGCAAACGAGACACACTGGCACGCCTGGGCGGCGACGAGTTCGGTGTACTCATGGAACACTGTACCCTTGAACAGGCGAAAAGAGCGGCAAACCAGCTACGTGAAGCAATATCAAAGTTTCACTTCCAGTGGGAGGGACGCGTATTTCATATCGGTGTGAGCATTGGTCTGGTTCCTATCAATGAAATGAGTAAAAATATTGAAACCATTTTAAGCATGGCCGACAACGCCTGCTACGCAGCTAAAGATGGCGGCCGAAATAGAATTCACATCTATCATCCAGATGATGCCGAGCTCGCCTTACGCCACGGTGAGATGCAATGGCTATCCCGAATTAACAACGCGCTGGATACAGATCAATTTTTACTATACTACCAACCAATTGTACCAATCTCTGGCAACAAGCAAGAAGTAAAACACATTGAAATACTGCTACGCATGTCGGATGAAAAAGATAAAATATTCATGCCCGGTGCCTTTCTACCTGCGGCGGAACGTTACGGCCAATCTATCAGAATAGACCAATGGGTAGTCAGCGCGGCATTTAAATGGCTAAGTTGTCACGCTGATCAGTTAACACAACTCTCCCTGTGTACTATCAACCTATCCGGCGCATCAATTGCGGATGAAGAATTTTTGGAATTTATCTGCAATCAACACAAGGCCACTGGTGTAGATTCAAACAAGATAGCATTTGAAATAACGGAAACTGCTGCTATCGCAAACTTACCTCGAGCGGTGGGTTTTATCGAGGCTCTGCAAAAGATTGGCTTCCGTTTTGCACTGGATGACTTCGGAAGTGGTCTTTCTTCTTTTGCTTATCTGAAAAACCTGCCAGTAGATTTCCTCAAGATAGACGGCTTGTTCGTCAAAGATATTGCTGACGATCCAATCGATTTTGCGATGGTTAAATCCATTAATGAGATTGGTCAATTACTTGGCAAACAGACTGTCGCAGAATTTGTCGAAAACGACGCCATTTTACTGAAGTTGAAGGAGATTGGCGTGGACTATGCTCAGGGATATGGCATCGGAATTCCTCGACCAATAGATGAGTTACTCACTATAAAGTCAGATAGATTAAAATAGCACCGAGAACCCGAAATATTCTCTTACTTTATTGTCAGTCTCAAAAACCGATTTAGCTATTATCAGTTGATTTTATTTAAAAGTGAAACGTATTATCTTGGGGATGGAAGGAAGCGTTAAACCTTAAATATTTGCCAGTGTATTAAGCTACTCTGAACAGGGCAAAAAAAGGACTTCAAAAGAAGTCCTTACACCTATAAATGCTGCGACGGCCGGAGTCATACTTGATTAATAACTATTTGATATTTAATGGCTTTATATAGATGACTTGCTTGATATACCCCCATAGATACCCCCAATTGTTTTCGGTGGATTTTTAAATGTTACTTTAAATTTTAGCAGCACATAGGCTGTTTTATTTATTAATTCAACGAGTTACAAACATAACTTCCCTGTAATATCAATTGCAATACAATTTATTATTAACCATGTCGAATGTTTCATTTTGGAGAGATAAAAATTTTGCTATAGCGCCGTTGAGCAATGACCGAGACTGTTGGTTTTCCCACACCCTACTCCTTTAGACTGAAAGTAGCCGTTAAAATAAACTAATCATATTTGTAAATTTAAGACACCAGTGCCAATTATCTAGGTAACTAGGAACGGCAAGTCAGTGGCGTAACCGTAAATTCAACTGACAAGAATTTTCGAGTAATCTGTTTTAAAATATCTCAACACTATTGGATAAATTATCAGTAGTCTGTTGTGCAATAAACTCTTGGTAAATAGGCTCAATTTCAGTGAGATTATCCGTGAGCTTTTTACAGGCTTCTTCCATTTCATTCAAAGCAATAAGGACTTGTGAATTATTTTCATTATTAAAAGCATTAATCGAGTTCAATACACAACGATAAACAGTGTGATGAGGCTCCTCTAGCTTTTTCAATACTTCTTCGCTGGACAAAAACTTTAGTGCATCACCTTCTTTATACCACTGACCCAATCGAGTTTGAAGAGGTTTATTGATATTATCTACCGCCCTTTCTGAGCGACTATTAATTAGCTTGAAAACCTCGAACTTATTGACCAAAAGTTCAAGGATGGTACAAGCGATAAAACTACCACTCATTGTTCCAGAAATGATACTTATCATATATTTAGATAATTGGCTGGCCTCCCCAATGACAGTATTAACTATTTTCACTGAATGATCTATACCCTCTGCTCCAGTGGATAAACTAGAAAAACTAAGTTGTGCAGCCCTTGAGAAACCATCAATTTTTTTTACAACTTCAGCTATTTTTCGAGCTGATTCGGCTGTTCGGTTTGCAAGGTTTCTAACTTCATCGGCAACAACTGCAAAACCACGCCCATGCTCTCCAGCCCGTGCTGCTTCAATAGCAGCATTTAAGGCCAGTAAATTGGTTTGATCAGCTACCGAAGTTATTAGAGCTGTAAATTCGCTGATTTCCTTAAGTGAGTCATATAATTGGTCTATATTACCTTTACTCTTTTCTGCGGTTTGATTAAATTTTTCAGTAGATTGTGTGATCTGTTCTAACGTGGTTTCACTTTGTTTAAATAATTTAGAAACTTCAGTTAGTTTGGTTTTATGTTGATATAAATCTTGGTTAGTGATGGATATTTTTTCTCTTAAGCCATCGAGTGGTTTAATTTGTTTCTCGTAGAAATTTGAAATATCTATTTCTAGTTCGTTGTTTGTCTCCTGTGACTCTAAAAGACATTGCTGATATTCTGAACGAACTTGATTGAGTTGCTTTTCTGAATCAGCAAGCCTTTCCTCTAATTCCTTAACCTTTTTTTGACTCGCCCAGTATTTTTTTGATGAAACAATCATCTATATTAACCTTAATTTTTTAAGGTTAATATAGGCCGAAATAAAAGTTAGGAAAATAAGAATAAGATGAAATACATGTAAGAAATGTCTTACAAACGCTATTTACTAATCAATAGTATATGCCCAGAATCTCCTAAAAGCCTCAGTTTGAGCCGTTTTTAGAGGCTGACTGGAACGACCGCTAAGTCCATTTTGAGACTGACTGTAAATATTGATAAATTCGCTGATTTATCTGTAAGCTAAGATTCTACTGCCACCTATCTCCGGTATGGAGAAACCATAAAGTTCTGAATTGATATTTCCTGATTACGGTTTTTTATCAAGAATCTGAAAGCTCAGATTTTCCAAAGTATCGAGAGGGTTTTAACCTGATTTTACGGACACATCAAAAAAGGTCGATAATGGCCGTAGAGGTGTGTCATGCAAAAAAGAAGAAAATATTCAGACGAGTTCAAAACAGAAGCGATTTCATTAGCCAATCAATCTAATGTTCCGTTAAAACAAATCGCCGAAGAATTGGGTGTTTATCCAGCAATGCTCGGTCGATGGCGAAGAGAGATTGGCCAACATGGTGGCAAAGCATTTGTTGGTCAAGGCAATGCCCGTGATCAAGAGATGATGACGCTTAAACGAGAACTGGCTCGTGTCAAAAAGGAACGAGATTTTTTAAAAGAAGCGGCAGCGTTTTTCGCCAGGGAAACCAGGTGAAATACCAGATGATTGATCGTTGCCGCGAAGATTTTCCAATCAGGATGATGTGTCGTCACCTGTCAGTATCAGCCAGCGGTTATTATGACTGGCATGGCCGAAAACCCAGTCAACGTGCATTAGCTAATGAGAAACTATTATCACGCATTGAAGAACTGCATGCTGATAGTGACGGTGTCATGGGTGCTCCGCGTATCTGGGAAGATCTTCGATATGAAGGGATGACCTGTT
>Ga0256847_1001176_pt1 | contig 13973 bp, 14 predicted proteins | sample TeddybearmetaG_FD_189099 | JGI IMG/M metagenome (GOLD analysis project Ga0256847, IMG submission 189099) | Hydrothermal vent microbial communities from East Pacific Rise, Pacific Ocean - Teddybear | ecosystem: Environmental > Aquatic > Marine > Hydrothermal vents | place: Pacific Ocean: East... | reverse complement strand
TTGCTTCTTCGGATATTGGGCATCGACCCTGTAATCGCACTGTGAACAGAACGTCCGCTGTTAGGCCGTGAACTGCCTGTTTGTTACCTTGTTAAAGCGTCCGCTTTGGCTGATTTCGATACACACCTTACTAGCAAACTGTGTACTCCAACCCTCATTTAAATCCATGACGCTGCGACCACCTTTTAAGCTCAATGGCTGCAATTTTGCCCGTTAGGCTGTAAAAAAAGTCTGCTCCTTCGATCGGCCCTGCTCCAGAATTTCCCCATTTGTCGATGGTCCGGCAAGCCGCCATTCTTAACATCGCACCTACTAAGGTGCCCCAGAGTAGTCAATAAATCCTATTCGCCTGCCAAGAAGAAAACCCGACACATCTGGCGGATGAATATTGGTTTGTTGGCTGCCACGACCTCACTCTTTAGTGCCGGCCTCATCTATTTTCCGATAGGATGCAGACATCAGGGCTGTTGCTATTGCACGCGCTAATTCTGGTAATGGCGTACTGGCCGATCTAATCGCCTTTTACACATATGACCTTTTAGTTGACAGGTTAGCAAATTTATCTATACAATTGTATAGATAAAAAGATTTGGATTGTGTTTGAATGGGATGAAGAAAAAAGCCGTGAAAACCTAGCCAAACACGGCTTAGAATTTACGGATGCGGGAGTCGTATTTGACGGTCCAACCCTCACATTTGAGGACGCTCGTGTTGATTATGGCGAGCCGCGCTTTATCACATTCGGCCTGCTCGACGTGCGTCTAGTGGTCATTGCGCACACGCCTAGAAGCAAGAAAACACGCATCATTTCAATGAGAAAGGGAAATAGCCGTGAGCAAAAAGCCTATCAAAAGCGACTTAAAACGAATTGACGCTATGAAAGATGAAGATATCGACTACAGCGATATTCCCGAATTTGACCAAGCGTTTTTGGACAGTGTGGAAGCGAAAGTTTCCCCTGGAAAAAAGGCAATCGCCCTGCGACTGGACGCGGATGTACTAGAGTGGATGAAGGCTCAGGGCAAGGGTTACCAGAGCCGGATTAATGCCGTACTGCGTGCCTATTACGAAGCCCACCGCGACCACCCCAGCTAGGAAAGCAAGGCACCCCAGCGGCTGATATTTGTCGCCGGTTAGGTATTGCCCCAGCGACATTCTATCGGTGGCGGGAGCAGTATGCAGGCCTCGAATTTTTCACGCGCATCAGCAATGAGTTGCTCAGCTTCCAGTTCCCGGTCTCCTACCTACCAGTCAGGGCTGCGTAGACTTTGGTCAATTGATCCGGAAGGTCATTCATTTCTTCGATTACAAGATAGCGCGAGTCTGGGCACATTCGCTTTAAGTAGTCTTGGCCAGAACGGTCTACAGTGACGCAAAAAGTTTCGACGCCTTTCTGCTGGGCCTCGACCAGGGCGCGCGCCGTATCTTCCACACCGTAGTCGTGGTTACCGCGTTCTGGCCCATAGTCGCTGTCTTGGGGAAAGCCGTCGCTAATTACCATCAACACTTTCATGGCGTGACCAGATTGCATGAGTTTGTAGGTGCTGTGCCGTATTGCTGGTCCCATGCGCGTAGAGCGTTTGGGTTTCATGGCTGCGATAGATTGTAGTGTACGGCTAGAAAAACCTTGGTTTGGCTCTTTGGCAACAAAAACTTCAACACAGTCTTTGCCGTATCCTGAAAAGCCGTAGATGCCGTAACTGTCGCCCAGTGCATCGAGCGCAGAGGCCATGACCACCATGGCTTCCCGCTGCACATCTATTATTTTTCGTTGCGGTACTTCCTCGCCTGTTGCTTCTACATCATCGCCACCAAAATACGGGTCGCGCATGTTGTCGCTGGTTTGCTCTTCATAGTCGGTCCAATCTTGCGGCTCGGGTGGATCTATGGGGTCGTCGGTCGAGGCAGATAGATCGACTAAAAAAATGGCACAGACATCTCGATGCATACGTTCTTTGCGCGAATAAAAATGCTCGCTGGGGCTGGTGCCCGCACGGATGTCCTGACGAGCTTCGATAATCGCATTGAGATCTAGTTCATCGCCATCCTGTACCCGCGAGACGCGCTGTAGGCCCGTGGGTCTAATTTGTTCCAGTTGCTTTTGTACTGTGGGCCCGAAGTGCTTAATCGCCTGGACTAAGGGTGCGGTATCTTCTGCACCGTCACTGCTGAGAACTTCTTCATACACACGGCACCAGTGCGTCAGGTAGCGTCCTTGTAGGTAATCCCATTCGTCGTAACGGAAGCTGCGCGCAGCCGATCGGTCGGCACCCAATGCGTGTTGAACCGCGGATTTTTCCATATCGATGCGGCGCTTCAAAGTGTCGCGTTCGTCTATGAGAGATTTTATATCGACGTCAGCTTCGCGTACCGAAGCGTTTTCTGACTCGCCTCTTTCGGCCTGCATATCTTCTGCTTCCAAGAGGTCCATATCCAAAACGAGCTCGTTAAGTTGTTCGAGCTTTTCGTCCCATTCATCAATGCGTTGTTCTCGGTTTAACCAATCGGGAATTGACTCTTCTTGCGGTGAGTAGGCTTGAGTTTCCTCAAAAACGTAGCATGGTGCGAAAGCATCATAGAGATCACATAGCGTGCTGGCGCTGTGATACACGCTTGCGCCAGGCTTCGTTAGCGCATCGAGTGCCTGTTTTAAATGGTGCCATTCGTGCGGCGTGTCTTGCGCGCCCAATAAATAGCGATGCCCTATACTGAGCGGATCATTGTGGTACGCGTCGGTCTCTAGTAAGTGTGAGTGATAGTGTCTCAAGTGGCGTTGTAAGCCTGGGTAAACTTTCATTAAGTAGGCTTGAACGCGGGCTTTTTCCAGGAGGTTGAATATATCGGTGGCCAAGCTAGGCTGCGCAAAAGCGCCGAATAGTAGATGGAAGTCGCCGCTGCGTGCGGTAGTGCCACGCGGTTCCACGTACAATTCTTGCAGTGCGGGTATCTGTTGCAGAGCGACGTTCATGCGGAAATTAAATGTGCCACATTCACGTAAACCAAGCTGTTCCATCACCAAGACCTTATAACAATTATTATCTGGTGCAGTGGTTTGTTCGGGTAGATAGATGGCATCGCCAGCCTGGCTAGTGTCTTGGGTGCTATAGGCTAAACGTCGATGATTGGCGAATTCTTCTGTGGCCTTAATGTGGAAATAGCGCCCAGCAATGCCTTCGGTAAAAAGGGCTAGGGTGTCCTCACATGCAGCTAAGTTCGCCATAGTAATCGCGCGTTGGGTATCTATTTTGGAGTCTAGGTGAGGCTAAGGCAATATGACGTCAACAATATCAGCCACGGCTTGTTGCACCGTGGCATCGTCAGAAATTGCGGTGACGATAGCCACATCTGCTGCACGCCTAGCTTCTATGCCAGCACTCATTAGATTACCCGTATAGATGAGTAGGCGAGTGCTTACGCCCTCTTCGAAGCCATGCTGTTTTAGATTGCGCACGCGCTCCCCGATAACTGCAAGACGCTCGGCTTGGGCTACGTCTATGCCAGCTTCATGGGCAATAATCTGTGTTTCTATTTCTACGCTAGGATAATCGAATTCTAAGCTGACAAACCGCTGCCGGGTACTAGGCTTTAAGTCTTTTAGTACGCTTTGATAACCAGGATTATAGGAAATTACCAGCAAAAATTCAGGGTGTGCGTGAAGCAGCTCACCAGTTTTGTCGATAGGAAGAATGCGTCGGTGGTCTGTTAGTGAGTGAATAAGCACGGTGGTGTCTTTGCGCGCCTCGACAATTTCATCTAAGTAGCAAATTGCTCCGCTACGAACCGCTCTGGTTAAGGGGCCGTCTGCCCATACGGTTTCGTCGCCCTTTAACAAGTACCGCCCCACCATGTCGGTGGCAGTGAGGTCTTCATGACAAGAAACAGTTACTAACGGCACATCTAACTGATTGGCAGTTTCGCGATACAAACGCCACGTCATGTGTTCGACGAAGCGGGTTTTTCCACAGCCCGTGGGTCCCTTCAATAAGATCGGTAAACGAGCGCTATAAGCGGCTCGAAAGATCTCAATCTCGTCTGCTAGTGGTAGGTAGTAGGGTTCACTGTCAGCAGTGAAAAAGTCAACGGCTTGGGTCATTCTATTGTGGCTCTGGGCTAAATTGCTCACTACCTTTCCGGTAGGTGAAGAAGTTGGAGGCAGCATTGCGGTTGACCAATGGACGCCGATACATTGCATGGCTCAGTGAGCGCACTTCATGCTCGACCTCATACAAACACTCACCGGTGTCTGGATCTACAATTTGCTGAAAACGATACTGGCATTGATCGGACTCTTCGCTTATGAGGCCGCGCTCATGCAACCATGCGTGCGGTCCTGAAAAGTCGGCGACATAAATGGCGATGTGATGACCATCGTAGGCAGCCAATGGCTTGTCTGTTTCTGAGAATATGAGCTGCTGATTGTGGCCCATGTCAACAATCGCACGATCATTGTCGTGCTGGGCTGGGCAACCTAGTACTTGTTGGTAAAACTTAGCGATGCCGGGGCTTGTACCTGGGGTAACATCAAACTGAACATAAGGCATACCGATGTCCATGCTCGTGAAATTTGCTGGGGTATATGCATGTATTTGGTTGCCGTAAGGGCAGGTGAGGCGCAAGTGATCGGTCGCTTCTTCAACCTTAAGTTTAGAACCTTCAAGTCCACGAGCAGCGAACCTTAAACGCGCAGCGAGCGCGTCTAAATTTGGTACTACAATGCCAATATGCCCACGTAGATTTTGCGCAGCTCCGGTGGGAAGGTGAAACTGTTGATCGCCCATGTTCACCCACATATTAAGTGTGCCGAAATCCATATATGGGTCGCGGGTAAAACCCAGGCCAGTAACATAGAACAGGCCAGCTACATTTGGATCGGGCACGGTAAGATTGACGTGTTCTAACAATTGAACATTGCCTACGTCCTCAAACTGACGATCAAACGTCTTGGTAACTGCCATACCGATTACCACTGTTGCAAACGGGAAAGCCCAACACTATACAATAAAACCTTGCCCACACCGATTTCTGCGGGGTTAAGAAACCAGGTTATAGTGTCGCCATGGACGAAACAGATATCTTGCTAGAAGCGACGACGGCCTTAGTGCCGCCGTTGCTCGCTGGAATTGAGTTGATGAACAACGCCGGTAGGCATATGCATCCGCCTAACATCCCAGCATTGATTGAAGAAATTGAGCCCCATCGTGCGCCGCTGATGGATGGTTTAGAAATTTTCACAGCGGCATCCTGGCCAGAGCATTTGGGTGGTTTTAGTGCACAAACTAGAACCAGCGCTGAGTTGCTGCTGCGCAGTATGAATGAATTTTTGGGTGCACAAAACCAAAGCAACCCCACAATGGCCGCCTATCGCGCCATGGGTTTTAACACCAAGGCGACTGAGGCTATATATCCTCTATCTACCATGCTGCCGCCTGTCAGCAGATTTTTCTTAATACCCGAACAGCGAGACAATGAGGCGCTAGTTGCGCGGCTCGCCGCTGCAGATGCGAATAAAGAAAATGTTGGTGTTATGCACGTGGCTAATGGGGCGCAAGAGCGCGGCGGCTTTTCGATGTATGTCCCAGAGTACTATGCTGGCGAAGAGGTGCCGCTGATAGTGGCTCTGCATGGGGGTAGCGGACACGGCCGCAATTTTCTGTGGAGCTGGCTACGTACTGCGCGCTCAAACAACGCCATTGTTGTGTGTCCGACATCCAAGGAAGGCACTTGGTCGCTTATGGGGCCGGACGTAGATAGCGCCAATCTAGATGCAATAGTCGCCTACGTACAAGAACACTGGTGCATAGATACTCAGCGAATACTCCTCAGTGGTATGTCTGACGGGGGTACTTTTAGCTATGTCTCTGGTTTGCAGGCAAATTCACCTTTTACGCATTTGGCCCCAAGTTCTGCTTCGTTTCATCCTATGTTGGTCGAAGTAGCCGATAAAGAGCGCCTGCAAGACCTGCCTATTTACTTAATGCATGGGGCTCTCGACTGGATGTTTCCAGTAGATGTCGCCCGTGAGGCGCGCGATGCGTTGGTTATGGCGGGTGCCAATGTGGAGTACCGAGAGATGGCAGATTTGTCGCATACTTATCCCGTAGAAGAGAATCCACGCATTCTTAAGTGGCTGAAATCGCCCCAAAAGTGAAAAAAAGGCACCTTGAGGTGGATTAAAGCTAAAAAAACGTTTGTAAGAGCGTATCCCAAAACAAAATTAACAATGTATAATCGCCCAGCGTTTCGGTTGTAATCGTCACGCAAAGTTAATCAATTATATAAAAGTACGAGTAAACAATGAGCAAAGGTACAGTTAAGTGGTTCAATTCTGAAAAAGGTTTTGGCTTCATAGCACCAGAAGATGGCGGTAAGGATCTTTTCGTCCATCATTCTGAGATTCAAAGTAACGGACAATTCGCAAGCTTGAACGACGGTCAAGATGTTGAATACGAAATCGGAGAAAGCCCAAAAGGGCCTTGCGCTAATAAAGTGGTTCCACTTTAGAGCACTCTTTCTTGAAAGAGTACTCTTCCTTGGAAGAGTACTCTTCGTCAGGAGAGTACTTGTCGGCAAACTCTTTTTTTTGCCAGCTATGATTAGCTGTCTTTAAAAACAGTTGTCGACAGTCATTCTACCCCTGTTTACCTAGTATCAAGGGTAGATGCGCGATAGTCAGTCGTGGTTGCGACAGCAACCTCGTCTGCCCTTCTTGTCCGCCCATGGTGGAGGGTTAAGACTATGTCTAATGGATCATGCTTATGTGAGTCTGTTAGTTTTTCTGTGGCCGTTACTCAAACCAAGCTCTATCAGTGCTTCTGTTCGCTATGCCGAAAAGCGACAGGAACGCAATCTAATGCGGCATTTATCGTTGCAGACAAACATTTTACTTGGAATTCAGAGACCTCCTTCATCTCCAGCTATCAAAAAGCCACTGGCTTTCGTAGCGACTTCTGCAGCAAATGCGGCAGTCCAGTACCTAATATTCTGCGCAATCGCCCTTATTATTGGGTACCAGCAGGCCTCATGGAGCATGGGTTCCAGGCTTCTTTCACCAAGCAAATTTTCATCGCAGACTTAGCGGAGTGGACGGTGACGTCAACTTCGAAACACTTCACCATGCCTATTATGGATGATTTCATTGATGAACTTGCGTCAAGCGATAACGAGGCTGGCAACTAAGTTATTTATCCCTTGAGGGTGCTGACTTGGAACGTGAATTGGGCCTCGCCTCGATCTCTTCGTGGTCAGGTATTGATAGACCAAATTCAAAAACTCGAACCTGACGTTGCCATATTTACTGAAGCTAAGGTTTCCTGGCTTGAAAAGCTAGGTGGTCATTTGGCCCTGGCAGCGGCCGATTATGGGTATGAATCAAGCCCAGATAGACGCAAGGTAGCGATTTGGTCGAGTAAGAAGATACTCAGCACCGACACGCTGGGTAGCGATGTATTGCCGAGTGGTCGGTATGTTCAAGGGCAAACCCATGGCATAACGGTGGTTGGGTTGTGCATTCCATGGCGCGACGCACATGTACGCACTGGTCGCCGCGACAAAGTAATATGGCAAGATCACCGTACCTACCTTAGAGGATTGCAGCAGTTACCGTGTCTTGGTGAACGGAAGTTGGTTGTTGCGGGCGACTTTAATCAACGAAACCCCAGGTACCGCCAGCCAAGTGACCTATTTGACGCCCTGAGCAATGTTTTCGAACACTTAGATTGGCTCACTCTGGGTGATATATATCCGCTCGAAAAATTATCTATTGATCACATTCTTATCTCTAAAGAGATGCAGGCTGGTATTACCAGGGGATTGTCCAACCATGACGGCGCGCAACTTTTGTCTGATCACTTTGGGGTGTTCAGCGATATTTCACACTCGCAAGCAAAAGTTACGCCCCAGCGCTAATGCTAAAATTGAGTTTGGCAGCAGACTTATAGGCGCGACGTGAACTGTGCAAGTGACTATATTCCGAGAGTCTTGTGGTTAAGTCGAATTGATAAGATTTTGCCCAGAGCAACACGCTAGTAAGCATGATGTCTGCGGCTGTAAATTGATTCCCTACAAGATAGTCTGTGTCCAACAGGGCAATCTCGGCGACGGCGATTTGTTTGTTGAACCCTTTTATCGCAGCTTCAATCGCTGCGGGTGCATCACCATATAGGTCCACTAAGTCTCTGTGTTTGCGTATGACATATAGGGTGTGAGCATCTAGCTCCATTTGTACAAAGCTCAGCCATTCGTCATAGCGCGCACGATCTTTTGTGCTAGGTGTTGGTACTAAGCCGCTGTCTTGGCCATAGGTATCACCGAGGTAAGTGATGATCGCCGCACTTTCCGTGAGCACAAATTCATCATCGACCAGCACAGGAATTTTTTCCTTAGGGTTGAGTGCACGAAACTCACGAGTTGTTGTAGCGCCGGTTCTTGAGCCAATAAGCACCGGCTCGTAGTCTAACGCCAGCTCGTGGCACATCCAGTGGACACGCAAGGTTCTGCCAGTAGCGCCACCCCATATGGAGAGTTTAGTCATGGTAATTTACCGACCAGGGGCGGTTACTTCGGTAGCTTCGTAGAATTTTACTTCTACCGAAGTTGGTGGATTCGCCGCCATCGCCGCTTGAAATTCTGCCATGTGCGGCATACCAAAATGTGCCTCAAGTGCAGCCATATCCTGCCAACATTCAGTAATGCGAATGACGTTAGGGTTGTTCAGCTCTACGCTGAAGGTGTAGTCATAGCAGCCAGGTTCTGCTTGGCTTGCAGCTTCCATGGTCGCAATGGCGGCCTGGTTGGCGACAATGGCTTCGGCGGTGCTATTGATGATTCCGTTGACGACGATCATTGCTTGGTCCTTATTCTATTTAGAACCATAGCCTATGTTACATACGTGGAAATGGCCATAACGGGTGGGCCTAGCTAGCTTATGTAGATGATAAATTGGCAAGAATTCGTGAATGTGAGCGAGTTGAATACTTCTTGATTGGAATCACGACGAGTAGTCTATTTTCTTGGCGTCGTGGTTAGCGCCTCCACCTATTGCGATTTGATATGCTTGATCTTCTACGCGAGATTGGAAATCCGCTTTGCGCCCAACATTGGTTTGATAGGCCACACCGTCGATCAGTGCGCAAAGCAGGCGTGCCCTGAGGGCATATTCTTCTGTCGTTTGTTTAGGAGAGACCCGTTCAATCACGCCTTCCAGGAGGTTGTAATACCTTGCATAGGTATCGTTGTAGATTGTGCGGTAGGTCTTGTCATGCAGAACCAGAAGATACATGGTCGAAAAAACGATTCCGCTGTCGCCTCTCCAGCGCATGAGTAACTCTTTCACTACACCACGCAATATCTTCTCTGGGTCTGCATATTCTTGCAGAACATGGGATGCAACGACCAAATCCTGCTGGGTCTCGGCTTCGATGATTGCCTTTACCAAAACGTCATGACTTGGGAAATAGTACTGCAAATTACCCAGTTTCATTCCGCAGGATTCTGCGACTTCGCGCATGACCAATTTGCCGTAGCCGCGTTCGATGAGCATTTTGCGTGCCTGTGAGAGAACTTTCTCACGTGTCGCTGATCCTTTGCTAGACAGTGGGGAGGAAGACATTGGAAATTCCTAAAATAGGTTATTGACCTATTAGGTCGCTGACATAATAATGAACATACTTTAGCAATGCGAGCGATCCAGTGCCAGCCTATTTTCAAAACGACGAAGAACGGGATGCATTCCTAGCGGCACCACGTCTGGCCATGTTACTGACGAGTCGCACAAGAATCATCTCTTGATTTCGCTTACAGGCCTACGCATACGATAAGAGAGAACTTCCTAAGCAGGATAACCAATTCGATTTAGTCTATGACACTACACCTTCTCTAGTCGTTTTCTTCGGCAAAGAACTATCTGAAACCCCACGGATGTTACATCACAACCATGCCGCATCTGGATATCGCTGGATTTTTAATGAGCCAGATTTCAACGAAGAAATGGGGGTATCTTATGGAGTACGACACATAGCCATAAAAATTAGTTGATACTGTATGTATATACAGTTATAAATATCAGCCGGTGTGAGCCCGCATATCTGGCTGGTATTGAGCTGCAGCAATGACAGAAAATCAAATGTCGTACAATCATCATCCTGTTTCGAGCAGATGCATTTCAACGACGTCAAACTCAACCGATGTCTAAGTTCAACCCGGACCCTATTAAAGGCCGCGGCACTAGCGACAATGAAGCTAGTCGTTATATTACTTTGCGCTCTGAAGCGGTAGATGATGGTTGGTCAAATAGTGGATACGCAGTGGAGGCAGAGGAAGAATTTCAACGCAGCATTAACACCGAAGTTTTCGCAGACAGAACGCAAAGACTAATTACACGTAATAAATCTCCAGACATAAATTTTAGCCAGTCTATAAACCCCTATAAGGGCTGTGAGCATGGCTGTATTTATTGCTTCGCGCGGCCCACCCATGCCTACCTAGATTTATCGCCCGGCTTAGATTTTGAAACCAAGCTATTCTACAAAACAAATGTGCGTGAACATCTACTTGATGAGTTGGCCAAACCAAACTATGTCTGTAGCACCATTGCTATGGGTACCAACACCGACCCCTACCAACCCATTGAGAAAACGCATCGAATAACCCGCGAGGTGTTACAGGTTTTGTTAGAAGCCAAACATCCTGTCAGTATTGTAACCAAGAGTAAGCTGATTTTGCGTGACATAGATTTACTGAGTGAGTTGGCGCAACTCGGTTTGGTCAGTGTGCATGTGAGTGTTACTACGTTAGATAATAAGTTGAAGACCAAATTAGAACCACGTACTGCGGGTCCAAGTGCTCGTTTACGCACTATCGAAGCCCTACGGAAAGCTGGGGTGCCTACGGGGGCGATGGTTGCCCCAATTATTCCATTTCTAAATGACCATGAATTAGAGAGTATTGTTGATGCATGTGTGGCAGCTGGTGCGCAGAACTTGGCTTATATACTTTTGCGCTTGCCGTTGGAGGTGCGCCCTTTGTTCGAGCAATGGTTAGATACGCACTATCCGCTCAAAGCTAGGCGCGTCATGGAGGCGATCAAGGACACCCGCGGTGGTCAGGCGTATAACGCCCAGTGGCATAAGCGCATGGTCGGCGAAGGTGAAATGGCCAAGCTCATTAATGCCCGTTTTAAGCTGGCAGTGCGTAAACATAAATTGTCAGCATCTCAAGCTGGTGCACACCGATTGAGCTTAACAACCGATCTATTTTCCCCACCCCGCGACCCTCAAGACAGCCAGCTCAACCTCTTCTAAAACGTGTGCATACTGTTAAGCTGGTTTGACTATCCTGTTCAATTTTCTCAATTTTTTACTAGGGGAAGGGAAAGAAAATATGGACCTGACACTTTGGTCTTGGGTATTTCTAGTTGCTTATATTGGCATGATGCTGGTATTCGGCTTTGTGGGGCAGCGCAAGGTAACTAATGCAGATGATTTCGCTACCGCCAGAAGTTCGTATGGTCCGGTGTTTCTTGCCTTTGCTTTTGCTGCAACCACCGCCAGTGGTGCGACCTTCGTGGGCTTTCCAGGTATTGGCTACAATGCTGGAATGGCCGCCATATGGTCAGTGTTTCTATATCCTATAGGGGTTTATTTGGGCGTCTTGCTGTGCATGCGCTTAGTCAGCAACAGCGGCCATGAATTTGGTAGCCGTTCTATTCCTGAATACCTCGGCATACGTTACCAATCAGACCTAATCCGAATTTTGGTCTCCTTGTTTTCACTGTCTTTGTTTTTCTATCTGGCTGGGCAATTGGTCTCTGGCATTGTTATGTTTGAAATCATGTTAGGGCTATCACCAGCCGTGGCTTTGGGGGTCACCGCACTGGTGCTGATGATTTATGTGGTATTGGGCGGTGCCCATGCAGACATTCTTACAGATGGCGTGCAAGGGTTCATCATGGTGGCCGTTGGATTACTTGTTGCAGGCATGTTCGTGATGGGATACGGCATAGAAGGTGGATTTAGCGGCATGCTAGACCAGTTGGAGGCTAAGGATGAAAACCTGGTCGGCTGGTTGAATAAGAACGACGTGTTGTATCACTCTTGGTGGTCGGTGCTCGCTATTTTGTTGGCCCACATACCCCTAGGAATGTTGCCGCATATTGGTAATAAGCTTTGGGCGTTAAAAGAACCTAGCCAAAGACGAAAATTTATACGTCTGGCATTTTGTTTTGGCATGATTCTCGGCATGTTAGGTCTAGGTGGTATCTTGGCTCGGGTTATTCTCGGCGAGGGGGTCAGCGGTAATCAAGCGTTGGCACTGTTGTTTATTGAGTTATTTCCTTCTTGGTTAGCAGCACTTTTAGGTGTTGGCATTCTGGCGGCGGTCATGTCTACGGCCGACGGTTTAGTCGTCTCATCTTCGCAAATTGTGGCTAATGATCTTTACCGTTTGTCATTTGTGCCGAAATTTAGACCAAACCTGAGTGAAGAAGAAGTAGAACGCCGCGTACTCAATATCAGTAGAGTCAGTACCGTTGTCATTATGGTGCTCTGCACAATGATGGCTTGGTCAATGTTAGATATGAACGTCACACTTATTGTCTGGATTGGCACCGGATGTATGATGGCTGCGTTTGCTGGCCCGTTAATCCTCGGTGCTGTTTGGCAGGGTGTTACTCGTACGGGTGCGTTCGCAGGGTTGTTATCTGGAGGTGCTGTATTCCTCATTACATTTAACGCAGCAATTAACCCGGCTTGGTTTGATCCTGGAATGCTAAAAAATGCCGCAATATGGTTAACCATTGAGGCCCCGAACCCGTGGTCGTGCGCGGCAATGGGAGAGCTGGTGTCTATAGCGGCTACAGTTATTGTCTCAAAATTTAGTCAGCCGCTGCCTGTCGCACACATGCAACGGCTGTTTCCGGCCGAGGAGGCTTAAGGCTAGCCGTCGGGGTTTACTGGATATTTTACTATGGCGTTGTTGTTGAGTGATGGCGCCATAGTACGAATGCGCCAAGGATGCTCCAGACTAAGATGGTGAGCCATTCATCTGGCCAAGCTAGAGCACTCTCGCTCCACGGCAGAAATGCTGACAACAGCCCCAGCGACAAAATAACAGCGCCATAACCCACTAAATTAGGGTGGCTTACTTTAAAAGGTCGCTCCATTTCTGGTTCTTTGCGCCTTAACACTAGGAAAGATATAGCTACAAAAAGAAAGGCTATTGTTACTGCGAAGCTGCCGCTATTGACCAGCCAAACAAGTATTGTTCGGCCAAATAAGGGCGCAAAAATTGATATTACTCCTATGGCAATGATGCCGACGTAGGGTGTTTTGTGTACAGGATGTAGTTTTGCAAACGCTTTGGGTAGAAAACCTGATTCAGCCAAGGCAAACATTACTCTAGAGGCGCCGACTATGAATGCGTTCCAACTGGTTAATATGCCACCAATGCCACCTAGAACGAGGATTGTGCCCGCCCAGTTTGCTTGCCACAACGCAGTAGCTGCGTCCGCAGTAGCGAGCTGTGAGCCGGCAAGCTGTGCAGTGGGTAAGGCAAAGCCTACAGCAGCTGTTATAAGGATGTACCACAACACGGCGCAGAAAACAGATATCACCAGCAGGCGGCCGATTTTGTTGCCCGGCAAGTTGATCTCTTCAGCAGATTGTGGAATGACGTCAAAGCCGATCAACATGGCTGGCACCATGATTAGTACCGCCAGAATGCCACTGCTCGGTTGGGCAATTAGAGGCTGAGCGTTAGCAATGTCGCCATTAAAAGCTGCCCCGGTGATGAGTAAGATGCCCGCGCAGATAATAAAAACCGTGACAATGGTTTGTAATATGGCCGCGGTGCGGATGCCGAAGTAGTTGACCACGGTCATAATAGCCGCGCCCAGGGACCCCACCAAAACGAATCCTATGTCTACTTCTGATCCCAATACCTGCCAAAGAGTACCTAGACGTATTTGTGGTAATAAGTAT
>Ga0256847_1001175_pt1 | contig 14002 bp, 15 predicted proteins | sample TeddybearmetaG_FD_189099 | JGI IMG/M metagenome (GOLD analysis project Ga0256847, IMG submission 189099) | Hydrothermal vent microbial communities from East Pacific Rise, Pacific Ocean - Teddybear | ecosystem: Environmental > Aquatic > Marine > Hydrothermal vents | place: Pacific Ocean: East... | reverse complement strand
GCCGAGGGCGTCGATATCGGTCGTGCCGCTCTCGAGACGCTGGAACAGCTCGCCGGCAAACGCGAACACCGAATTGGTCTGCGGATTATAGTCGATCCGCTTGGCATGCTGGCGCAGTGATGCCTTGGCGGAAGCTATGGTGAGGGCGGGTGGCTTGTCTAACGCTGTCATGGCGACGTGTTAGCAGTCTTTCCGATTATGTGCAGCCTGTTTCGACCTAAGTGTCTGAAATTTCGGCATCAACTGCGAAAGCGCTGAGCAATTCAACCCATTCCAGCACGTCTTCGCCGACGCCTTCCTTGCGCAGGAAGCCGGTAAAGGCCGGGATCAGTGTCTCGGCGCTGCCGCATTGGTCGATGGCGGCGTTGAGTTCGGGCAGGGCAACCTGTTCGAAATCAGTGGCGAGGGATTTGAAATCCTCGATCATGCTGGGAAGCTTTAGCAGGGTCAGCGGGCCGACATTGCCGCCTTCGAGGGTGTCGGCGAAGCGTTTCAAGCTGCGCACTTCGCCGTAATGGCCGACCGCGAACCGTTTCAGGACTTTCTCGGTCTTGTACTCAACCCATTCGGTCGTGCACGGCTCGGGCGCGGTGACGCAGGCGCCAAGGGTGGCAAGGCAAGCAAAGCTGATCAGCAGTCGGTTGAGCATGGGTGAAGTCCTCCTGAGCGCAGTGTGGCAGAGGTGGCGCACATCGCAAAGCTTTGCTTACATGAACTCGAACGTGTTGACCTCGCCTTCGGTGGTGACGGTGACGGGTAGGCTGACCGGGCCGTATTCGCTGACCATGTGATACATCGCGCCGGGCGCGGCGACGGCGATGAAGCGCTCGCCATCGCCGGTGCGGGCGAAAATGATGCCTTTGGTTGGGCCATCCCTGCCATGCGCGACGGTGTAGGTTTCGACATAGCCCTTGGTCGGTGCAGCGGCGATGGCGACGGTGTCGCTGGGGGTGGTGGCCGGTGCAGAGGGGTGGAAGGTCTCTGGCCGGGCGGTGGACCAGACGCCGACAGCTTCCTTGGTCATCCAGCCACCATTGGCGAGGACGAGGCCGAAGCTTGCCGGGCGCTCCCGCAAATAGTCGGCCATGCTGGCAATTCCATGCAGCGAATAATTATTCCCCGGCCCGCCAAAGAAGGGCAGACCGCCGGTCAGGGTCAGGGGGCGGGTTTCGGTTTCATGCTGAATACCGAGCGCGGCCATTGATGAGAACACGGCGCTTGGGAAGCACGAATAGAGGTCGAACGCGGCGATATCTTCGCTGGTCTTGCCGGCCCCGATCAAAGCGCGGGCGATCGCGGTCTCCATCGCCCACGAGCCGGTCAGGTTGGGGCGTACCGAGATGAAATCATCGTTGGCTTCGCCTGCACCGTGCAAATAGACGCGCTTATCGGCGGCGACGCCCAATTCATCGGCTTTGGCCTCTGACATCATGAGAATGGCGGCGCCTTGATTTACCGCGTCTTGGGCCATGTGCCATTTCAGGTAGGGGTCGGCGAAGGGATAGTTTTCGCGGCTCGGCTGGCTGAGGAAGTCGGCGCTGCGGGCGGTCTGGAACTGGGCGTAGGGGTTGGTCGCGGCGACGGCGGCGAATTTGGTGAACAAAGCCGACATGCTGGCGCGGCGCTCATCACGGGATTCTTGCGCGCGCGAGGCCATGGCGTTTTCGAACAGGGCGTAGAAGTAAGCCGGGGTGACGAGGCCGTGTTTGATCTCGTTTCGAGACAGCAGCATGTCGCCCATGCCGCGATCTTCAACCGGCAAATCAGCGCCGTCAGCCCAGTTGATCTCCACGCCATACTTGCGCGCGGCTTTCGAGGCCTTGTTGGCCTCAGCCCCGGTGATCAGGGCGCAGTCAATCTCGCCAGCATGGATACGCGTCGCCATCTCGTTGGCGAGGGCTTGCGGGCTTTGGCCGCCGACGCTGGCATAGATCGCGCGCTGTGGGGCCGCGCCAAGATCGCGGGCGATGGTGCCGGGCAGGTTGGTATTGTGGCCGTGGGGATGGTTGGACGGCATCGAGTCTTCGAAGATGCGGACCGCTGCGATCGTGTCGATGGCGCTGGCGGGCAGACCGGCATCGCTGAGCGCAATGCGGCTCGCCTCTGTGGCCAGACTGAGCGGTGAGGGCGCGCCGTCTGGGCCGTTGGTCGCGTCCCATTGGCTGACGACTTGTCCGACCCCGACAAGGAGGGGCATGGTTCCCTTTGGCATGGCTTGGCGTTCCCTTGATCTGTAGCTCACAGACTAGAGCTTGGCGCGGGCGGGGCAATCGGTGCCGTGGGGGGAGGGGGGATATAGAAAAGGGCGGCTCGTTGGAGCCGCCCTTTTCGGTTTTGGGGTTTGGACTAGGGCCGCTGCTGCGGCCTTCTAATCCTAGCCTAGAGCCACTGCCGTGGCCTTCTAAGTCTATTTTTGGTCCACTGGATCAAAAATTTTGCGGAGCAAACTGACTTAGAAGCCCATTCCGCCCATGTCTGGCATTCCGCCGCCGCCTGGCATGGCTGGGGCGTCAGCTTTTGGCGCTTCGGCGATACCGGCTTCGGTGGTGATCAGCAGACCGGCAACCGAGGCGGCGTTCTGCAGAGCAGAGCGCACGACTTTGGTTGGGTCAATCACGCCCATATCAACCATGTCACCGTATTCTTCGGTTTGTGCGTTGAAGCCGAAATTCTTGCCTTTGCCTTTGACGATCGCATTGACTACGACAGAGCCTTCGAGCCCGGCATTTTCAGCAATTTGGCGAGCTGGCGCTTCGAGTGCCTTGCGGACAATATCGATCCCGGCTTGCTCGTCATCATTGAGGCCTTCAACGTCGATTTTCTGAGCCGCCGCGAGCAGAGCAGAACCACCACCAGCAACGATGCCTTCTTCAACCGCAGCGCGGGTTGCGTTCAGCGCATCATCGACACGGTCTTTCTTTTCTTTCACTTCAATCTCAGTCGCGCCGCCAACTTTGATCACGGCAACACCGCCAGCGAGTTTCGCCAGACGCTCTTGCAGCTTCTCTTTGTCATAATCGGAAGAGGTGTCTTCGATCTGTGTGCGGATTTGAGCGACACGGCCTTCAATGTCTTTCTTTTTGCCAGCGCCATCGACGATAGTTGTATCATCCTTGGTGATGTTGACGCGCTTGGCTGTGCCGAGCATGTCGAGAGAGACGTTTTCAAGCTTGATGCCGAGATCTTCAGAGATCACGTCGCCGCCGGTTAGAACCGCGATGTCTTGCAACATGGCTTTACGGCGATCACCGAAACCAGGAGCTTTGACGGCTGCGATTTTCAGGCCGCCGCGTAGCTTGTTGACTACGAGAGTTGCCAGTGCTTCGCCGTCAACGTCTTCTGCAATGATCAGCAGAGGGCGCTGGGACTGAACCACAGCTTCCAAGATTGGCAGCATCGATTGCAAGGACGAGAGCTTCTTCTCGTGCAGCAGGATGTACGGGTCTTCGAGGTCTACACTCATCTTGTCGGCATTGGTGACGAAGTAAGGTGACAGGTAACCGCGGTCGAACTGCATGCCTTCAACAACGTCGAGCTCCGTTTCGAGCGACTTGGCTTCTTCGACGGTGATCACACCTTCATTGCCAACTTTGCCCATAGCGCTGGCGATCATGTCACCGATTTCGGTGTCGCCATTGGCGGAGATTGAGCCGACCATAGCGATCTCGCTATTGTCTTTGACCTTGCGCGAGTGGTGAGCGAGGTCTTTGACGACTTCTTGCGTGGCTTTTTCGATGCCGCGCTTGAGGTCCATTGGGTTCATGCCAGCCGCAACCCGCTTCATGCCTTCGCGCACGATGGCTTGAGCCAGAACGGTGGCGGTTGTGGTGCCGTCGCCCGCGACATCATTGGCTTTCGAAGCCACTTCGCGGAGCATTTGAGCGCCCATATTCTCGAAGCGATCTTCAAGCTCGATCTCTTTAGCGACTGTGACGCCATCTTTCGTGGTGCGCGGAGCGCCGAAAGATTTTTCGAGAACGACATTGCGGCCTTTCGGGCCGAGGGTGATTTTTACAGCGTTCGCCAGCATATCAACGCCTTTGAGCATTTTCTCGCGCGCTTCAGCGCCGAATTTTACCTGTTTGGCAGCCATTGGAGGACACCTTTCATATTAGAATTGAACTTGGAAATGACAAAAGGGTCGAGGCTTTAAGCTTCGATGATGCCCATAATGTCGCTTTCTTTCATGATCAGCAGGTCTTCGCCATCAACGGTGACTTCAGTGCCACCCCATTTGCCGAACAGGACTTTGTCGCCCTTTTTAACGTCTAGTTTGACGCGCTTACCGTCTTCGCCGAGAACGCCGCTGCCGACAGCAATGACTTTGCCTTCTTGCGGCTTTTCAGCGACGGTGTCGGGAATGATGATCCCGCCAGCGGTTTTTGTTGCTTCTTCTACGCGGCGAACCAGCACGCGGTCATGTAGTGGACGGAACTTCATGGATGTCCCCTTATCGTCAGGTTGAAATCTGTGTCTCTAGCTAGGATGTGCGCACTTTGGCACTCACCCCTATAGACTGCTAGCGATGGCGTGGAGTTAGGGATGGCGCGGCACGGCGTCAACAGGTTGGTGAGATAAATCTCAGCTTTTTGTGCTGCTCTATTCGCCCCGGCCAAGCTCGCGGCGCAGGAGCGCGTTCTCTTGGCGCAGGTTCTGTAACTCATCGAGGGTGGGCGACAGGCTGGTGGCGAGCTCGTCCTCGGTGAAGCGCGGGGTGATGAATTGTGGGCAGTTCCAGTCGAACGCCTCGATCTCAATCGTGAACAGGCGCTCGGTTTTGCCTTGGCCGTCTATGGCGAGCTCAGCGGCCAAAGCTGGATCGTTGTCGGCGTCTTGAACGCTGGCATGGCCGAGCAGTTTGAGGCGCCGCTTGTTGACATAATCCATCAGGAACAGCGACACGCGTTTCTCGGTCTGCAGGTTTCCGGTTGAGACATATTGGCGATTGCCGCGATAGTCAGCGAAGCCCAGCCGGGTGGGCGTCAGGACTTTCAGGAAGCCTTTCGGGCCGCCGCGATGTTGCACGTATGGCCAGCCATCGGATGAGACGGTGGCCATGTAGAAACTGTCGCGGGCGGTGATGAACGCGGTTTCGCTGTCGCGAAAGCCATCCGGGGCGGGGCGGGCGACCATGCCAGCATAGGCTTCGCGTGAGCCGTGGCGGGTTTGCTGCGCCTGTACGGCGTCGGTGAAGGCAATCTCGCCAAACTGTTTCATGCTCGCTCCGTCTCGTTGCCGTATAATTGGCGAGTGGGGGCCAGCATGCAATGGCGGGTTTGCGATAAGACTTATGTCTTTGGCGCAGGCCCGTTCAAGTCTTGCGCCGGGCGGATGGCTTTGGCGGCGCTGGCGCGGGCGACGAGTTTGCCGCGCTCGTCGGTGAAATCAGCCTCGACAAAGCCGGTGGTGCGGCCGCGATTGATCAAGCGGCCTTCGATCCGGATCAGACCCTGCTGCATTGGACGGAACATCCGGGTGGTCAGCTCTGTGGTGGTGAACCATTCGCCATCCTCAAGCGCGCTGGCCATGGTCATCGAGACGATATGATCGCTGAGCGCGGCGATCCAGCCGCCGAAGACGCGGCCAGAACCGATGTCGCGGTCGCCAGTATTCGGCCACTCGTACAGGGTATGGCCATAGGACACTTCTTTGAGCCAGAGATGCGGCTTGATGCCGAGATTTTGCAAGCCAACAGGCGGCTCCCAGTCACCGCTTTTCAGAGCGGTGAAGAAGGCCTGTTGTTGAGTTGAGAGGGCGGTTCGAGACATTATCAGGTTTCCTCCAACCCGCCGCGTCCTTCGACTTCGCTCAGGATGCGGCTACCAGTTGGTCATTGGTGTAGATGAAGCCCGCATGGTGAGCGAAATCGAACCACGCGGGCGGATGAGTGGTGGTTAAGCTACGTCACCGTTGCGCCGCCATCGACGACGATGGACTGGCCTGTGGTGTAGGCACCTGCGGCGGAGGCGAGGTAGACGGCGGCGCCGGCCAGTTCGTGGGGTTCGCCTATACGCTTCATTGGGGTGCCTGCGAGGGAACGCTTGAGCGTATCTGGATTGTCCCACAATGCCTTGGCGAAATCGGTCTTGATTAGGCCCGGCGCGATGCAATTGACGCGGATATTGTCGCGGCCATATTCGACGGCGAGATTGCGGGCGAGCTGAAAATCAGCGGCTTTTGAGATGTTGTATGCGCCGATCATTGGCGAGCCGCGCAGGCCGCCGATTGAGCTGACGATGATCACTGCGCCGTCTTTACGCTCGCGCATTTTCGGGACGCACATATTGATCAGCCAATTGTTGGAGATGATATTGTTCGACAGGATTTTTGAAAACGCCTCATCAGTAATATCGCCGAGCGGGCCGTAATACGGGTTCGAGGCGGCGTTACAGACGACGATATCAACCTTGCCGAAGGCTTCGTTGGTGGCATCGACCATGCGCTGCAGCTCTTCTTTCGAGGAGATATTGGCCGGGATCGCAATTGCGGTGCCGTCGCCGTGTTTTTCGTTGATTGCACCGGCGACGTCCTGACATGGGCCGGGCTTGCGTGAGGAGATGGTGACGTTCGCGCCATGGTCGGCCATCGCTTCGGCTATGGCTTTGCCGATGCCGCGTGATGAGCCGGTTATGATGGCGGATTTTCCAGTTAGGTCGAATAGGTTCATGGCGCGCGCTCCTGCTTGGCGGTCTGGTTTTGCGCTTGTGTAGGACGCGCAGGGCAGACTGGCGAGGGGTGACGCCGCGAAATGTGCTTGCCTTAGCTTCGCGCCGCCCACGCGGCCATGGCCCAGCCAGCTAACATGCCAACGCCGCCCAGCGGAGTGATCGCGCCGAGCCAGCGCGGTGCACCTAGCGCCATGGCGTAGAGGGTTGCGGCAAACAGCGCTGCTCCGATGACCATGGCGAGACTGCCCGCCTGCATCAGGCCTTTGCGGCCTGACAGAGCGATGGCGAGGGCGGCAGCGGCGTGGACCATCAGATAGAGCGTGGCGGTTTGCCACCAGCCGACGGCCTCGGGGCTGAAACTGTCTTTCAGCGCATGTGCGCCAAACGCGCCGAACGCAACAGCGATGAAGCCGGAGAGGGCGGCGAGGCGCGTGAGGGTTTTGGTCATCTAATCCTCTCTTGGGATCGCGTAGGTGACGACGGCATGGCTGGATGGTTTATCGGCGCCTTTAATTCGGACATCAACTTCGATCACGGCGAGGGCTTTGCCGATCTTGATCATCTTGGCATCGGCAACCACAACCTCGCCAATGCATGGGCGCAGGAAATTGATGCTGAGATTGCTGGTCACCGCCATTGGCATCAGGCCAGTACGGGTCATCACTGCGAAATAGGCGGCGCTATCGACCATGCTCATCTGGGTCGGGCCGGAAATATAGCCGCCGGGGCGCAAATGTTGCTCGCCTGCTTCGAGGGTGATGACGGCGCGGTCAGCCTGCATCAGCGTGATGACATAGCGGTTCCGGTCGCGCCCGAAGGTCTCGTCGAGATAGGTATTGGCGGCCTCGGCGCTGAGTTTTGAGGTCATGGTTCGGCTTTCCCTTACGCGCCGGGTTGATCCGGCGGCGTTGCTGGGCTCAACTTAAGCAAAGACGATGATCCGCCAAGAGATCGCGTAAGGGAAGGGAACACGATGCTAACCAAGGGCGACGAATATCCGATCCATCAGACGCCGGAGCCAGTGGCGTTTGCCGGGTCGGATCGTAATTTCTATGATCGTTATTTCTTCAATGGCTATTCGCCGGATGGGTCGATATTTTTTGCGGCGTCGTTCGGGGTGTATCCGCATCTCAACATTATGGACGGCGCGGTTTCAATTCTGAAAGACGGGGTCCAGCGCTCGGTGCATGTCTCGCGCATCCTGTGCATGGAGCGGATGGATACCAAGGTTGGGCCGCTATCGGTGGATGTGGTCGAGCCACTTAAGCGCATTCATCTGAAGCTGGATGAGGCCGAAGGGTTGGCTTTGGATGTCGTATTTGAGGGGCGGCACTTCCCGATTGAGGAGCCGCGTTTCACCTATCGCCAAGGTCCGCGCATGGTCATTGACTGTACACGGATGACCCAGAACGGGCGCTGGACCGGGTCGATGTCAATTGATGGTGAGCGGATCGAGATTGATGGCTTTTTCGGCACGCGGGATCGCTCGTGGGGTGTGCGGCCAATCGGTGAGCGTGATCCGCAGGTTAGTGTCCCGGTGCAGTTGCCGCAATTTTATTGGCTGTGGGCGCCGATCAATTTCGATAATCTGTCGCTATTCTTTCACGTCAATGAGGATGGTCATGGCAGCCCGTGGAATACGCGCTGTGTTCTGGCGATGGAGGGGGCTGAGCGTGAGGATTTGCTGACGCTGAACCGTCCGCGCATCGAGGTTGAGTGGGAGGCCGGAACAAGGCGGGCGAAATCGGCGGTGCTGAGCGTAACTGACGGGCAGGGCGGGGAACACACGGTGACTTATGAGCCGCTGTCAGTGTTCCAGATGAAGGGCATTGGCTATGGCCATGCGAGCTGGGGTCATGGCATGTTCAAGGGCGGGTACGCGATTGAACGCGAGGATTTCACGCCGGCTGAGATGAGCTGGCAGCAGCCGGACAATTTGCACATTCAGGCAATTGTCAAAGCCACGCATGTCGGGCCGGACGGCCAAGGCAGCGAAGGCATCGGGATATTCGAACAGTTGTGCATAGGGCCACACGGGCCGAGCGGCTGGAAGGATGTGCTGGATGCTTGAGGGTGGCGGCCTCGTGCAGCGACGTGAGTTGTTGCTCGGGCTCGGCGCGCTGTCGCTGGCGGGCTGTGCAACCGGGCCGGGCGAGCCGCCTTTGTCAGGCTATGAGGCGAGCGCTGGGCCGTTCTTTCCGGTCAATGTTGCGCGCGAGAATATTCTCGAAACCGTGACGGGGCTGCGGCCTGATCGTGCGGGTGGCTTTCGCTTGGAAGCGGAGCGGTTGGACGACAAGACTGTGGTGCACAATTACGGCCATGATGGCGACGGTGTAACCCTGTCTTGGGGCTGCGCGACGATTGCTAGCGAGATGGCACTGGCGATTGGGGGCGATGATGTCGCGATTATTGGCGCCGGGGTGCAGGGGCTGACCACGGTGTTGCTTCTGGTGCGGGCCGGCAAAAAAGTGACGATCTATGCGGCAGACTTTCCGCCGAACACAACTTCCAATATTGCTGGCGCGCTGATCCTAACGGGGCCGCGTTATGGTGCGGTGCCTGCCGATGTGGTCGCGCGCGTGAACGCTTTGGCGGAGACTGGATTTCGCCCTTATGTTGGCAAGCCGGGCTACGGTGTCGCGGAAGTTCGTTATCACAATCTGCGTTGCCGCAACGAAGAGGATCGCGGCGAGCGCGCCCTCTTCGGGTGTGATGTGCAGCGCCAGTTTTCCGCCATTGTGGTTGATATGAACCTCTATCTGGATCGGCTATTTGATGACTTCAAAGCGGCGGGAGGTCGTACTTACACGCAAAAGTTTGAGCGTTTGGAGCAGGTACTGTCCCTGCCGCAGTCAACCATCGTCAATTGTAGTGGGCTGGGCGCAGGCGCGCTGTTCGGTGACGCGGCGGTGAGGCCGGTTTGGGGGCAGTTGGTGCGACTGCATCCGCAGCCGGAGATTGACTATGCCTATATTTCACGTGGGCGCGGCGGCCTGCTCTACATGTTTCCGCGCGAGACTTCGATTGTGCTGGGCGGGACGCGGCGGCCGGGGCTGGTCAACCGCGAGCCTGATCCAGAAGACATTACCCGGCTGCTGGCGGGACATAGCCGCCTTGCTGAACGGGCGGCGCGAACATTGAGGGTAATGTCGTGATTGAGGCTGAGCTTGCCGAGAAGTTTGCGGTCTATGCTGAGAGGCAATTGCCGGGCGCACGGAATGTTTCGGTGACGCAGATCAGCCGCATTCATGGTGGGGCGAGCCGTCAGACTTATTCGATTGATCTGGCTTATGAGGATGCGACCGGGCCAAAGACCAAGGGTGTCATCCTGCGCCGTGATCCGCCCGACAGCTTGATCGATACAGAGAGACGCGTGGAGTTTGCGGCGATCAAGTCGGCTTATGGTCAGGCTGACTTGCCGGTGCCAGAGGCGATGTTTCTGGAGACCGGGGTGGAGGTGCTCGGCGCGCCGTTCTTTGTGATGGGGCGGGTTGAAGGCGGCGAGACGCTGAACCCGTTTCAGATCGATATGATTGACCCGCACCGGGCTGAGATTGGCGAGCAATTCTTTCGCCATCTCGGATCGATTGCGGCGTTGGAGGTGGCTGGTTCGGCTCTGGCGCAGGAGACCGAGACGCCAGAACCGGATGCGTGTTGGCGGCGCGAGCTGGAGTATTGGGCGAATGAAATCCGGACGAATGCGGTGCATCCGCAACCCGTCGCCGAGGCGGCGATCCGGCATCTGGAGCGTAACCCGCCGCCGCCTGCGCAGCGCCTTTCGATTTTGCATGGCGATTATCGTAGCGGTAATTTCCTGCATGATGGCGCGGGTAAGATCACCGCCATTTTGGATTGGGAAATGGCGCATATTGGTGACCCATACGAGGATCTGGCTTGGGCCACTGATCCGCTATGGTGCGGGAATGATATGGCGCGAGCGGCGGGATTTTTGCCTTGGCCGGAAGCGATAGAAGTCTGGCAGACGGCATCGGGATGCCAGTTCGATCCGGCGGCGTTTGAATGGTGGTCGATCTTCTCGCATTTGAAGGGGTTAGGGATTTGGCTGTCATCGGCGCGGGCCTTTGCCGAGGGCAAGAATGACGATCCGATCCTAGCTTGGTCCGGCTGGTTCACGCACGCGGCGCACGAGCTGATGCTAGCAATGCGGCTCGGGCCGAAATATGGAGCAGGTGGATGAGCGATATTGGCATGATATTGGACCGGGTTGGCCGCAAGCTGGTGACTGAAGTCGCGCCGAAGCTGGGGGCCGATTACGCCGCCGGGCATACGGTGATGACCGGGCTGATGGGGATCATGGCGGGCGAAGCGTGGGACGGCGCGGCGGATCGGTTGATGAACGAGATTTCCGGGCTGCGGGGGCTGTTGGCGGCGGGCGATGTTGAGGTTAATGAGGTTGCGGCTGCGGGGAGTTTCAAGCTTGCGGCTTTGACGACTGAGCGGGATGGGTTGGCGACGAAACTGATTGCGATGCAGGCGGCGCTAGAAGCGCGTGACGATGAGGCGGCCAAGGATTTGAACGCGCAAATCTGGATGTATTTGATGCAGACGGCGGTGGCGCGGATGCCGAACCCGCCAATGGTGCCAGATGCATAGGCTAAACCGGGCGCTTGGATTAGCCCCAGAGGGCTTGCGACGGCGCGCTGACGTTTCCATTAGTGTAGGTCAGGCCATGCTCGACATCTTTAACCATCCACAATGGGCCGTCGAGATCGATCAGATCAGCGAGGCCGCCGAGCAAGACAGCTGGGGCCATTGAGAGCGAGCCAGCGACCATGCAGCCGATCATCACGCCGAGGCCGCATTGGCGCGCTTCGTGGATCATTTTCAGGGCTTCGGTAAACCCGCCAGCTTTGTCGAGCTTGATATTTATGGCGTCATACTTCTTGGCCAGTTCTTGAATATTAGCCGCCGTGTGAACGCTCTCGTCGGCGCAGATGGTGACATGTCCGGGGCGGCTGATCAGGGCATCGTCAGTATCGACCAGAAAGGGTTGTTCGATCATCACCACGCCGAGCCGTCCGGCTTCGCGGGCAAGTTTTGGGAAATCAGCCGGGGCAATGCCCTCATTCCCGTCGACAATCAGGCGGGCATCCGGGCGGGCGAGATGCACTGCTTCGATCCGCGACAGGTCATCCGGGCCGCCGAGCTTTAATTTAAGAATGTTCGCAGGCGTGGCTTTGGCGGCTTCGGCCATGGCTTCTGGTGGGGCGAGGCTGAGGGTCATTGTGGTTGGCAGGGGTTTGGGTTCGGGTAGACCTGTGAGTTGCCAAACCGGGGTGCCGCTTTGTTTGGCTTCGAGGTCCCACATCGCGCAATCGACCGCGCAACGAGCCGCGCCGGGCGGCATTCTTCGCTGCAAGTCTTCGCGCGAAAGCCCTGAAATTATTTGCTTTTCTATCCCGGTGAGTTGAGCAACCACGCTGACGCGGCTTTCGCCGTAGCGCGCATAGGGTACGCACTCGCCGCGTCCGGTATGGGTGCCATCGCTTAGTTCGACGACTACGGTTTCGGCAGTTGATTTCGACCCTCTGGAGATCGCGAAGGACGCGTTGAGGGGGGATGAAACAGGCGTGATGGTCATCTGAAGCATGGCGAAAGGCTTTGTAAGATAGATAAAATTTGATTGGCGGACTGGTGGCGGTCTTAAAGCCTCTCTGGTTAAGGTAAACAGAAGACTGAGGATCGGCGAGATGGCTCTGCCAGAATTTGAACTGATTGACGGGGATCGCCCGCAGCTGGTGCTGCGCGGGGATTGGACGATTTCAACGATTGGACCGATGGATCAGGCGCTGCATGAAGCGACCGCGAAATGGGGCGATGCCGGGCTTGCGGCGGTGTCGGCGAAAGACCTGAGCGGATTGGATACGGCCGGGGCGTACATTATCGACCGGACGATGCGGGCGCTGTCAGGCAAGACACCAAAATTGGTCGGGGCCGAGCCGGAAGTTAAAACGCTGCTCGCCCAAGCGCGTGATCTGGCGACCCGCCACGAAGATGAGCCGCATGTCGCCGTGCAAGGGCATGGCTTTGTGGATCTGCTTGAGCGGACCGGGCGCGGCGCGGTGCATTTATTCGAAGAGTTATTGGAAACCCTGTCATTTCTTGGCGCGACAATGGTCAGCGTCTTTAGGGTTTTGGTGAACCCGGCGCGGGTGCGTTGGACGGCTCTGATCTCAGTGATGGAAGAGAGCGGCTTGGACGCGGTGCCAATCGTTGCCTTCCTGTCTTTCTTTGTCGGCATGGTTGTCGCCTTCATTGGCGCAACCTCACTGGCCGAACTGGGCGCGACGATCTTTGTGGTTGAGTCCGTCGGGATTGGCCTATTGCGGGAATTGAGCGGGGTTTTGGCCGCGATCATTGTTGCGGGACGAACAAACTCAGCGTTCACAGCTCAGATTGGCGCGATGAAGATGCGGCAAGAAATTGATGCGATGCAGACGCTCGGAATTGATCCGTTGCGCGCCATCGTGGCGCCGCGGGTTGTCGGCATGATGATCATGCTGCCTGTGCTGACCTTTATTGCGATGCTGGCCGGGATCGGCGGCGGGATCATGGTTTGCTGGACGACGCTGGATATTTCGCCGACCGTATTCTTCAACCGGATGCAGGCCTATGTCGGGATCGAGCATTTCTGGATTGGCATGTCCAAGGCCCCGGTCTTTGGCTTGATGATCGCGCTGATTGGTTGCCGACAAGGCTTGGAAGTTGGCGGTAGCGTGCAATCGCTGGGCGCGCATACGACCAAATCTGTGGTGCAGGCGATCTTTGCAGTCATCGTAATCGATGCTTTGTTCGCCGTCCTGTACATGCAGTTGGGGATATAGCGATGGACCTAGCAATCAAAATACGTGGATTGAAGACGGCCTTTGGCGTGCATGTTGTGCATGAGCACCTCGATCTGGATGTTCGCAAGGGTGAGGTGATCGGTGTTATCGGGCCGTCGGGTTGCGGTAAGTCCGTCTTGTTGCGCGCAATTGTTGGGCTGAAACGTCCGGCTGAAGGCTCGGTGGAGGTGTTTGGTCAAGAGGTCACGCAGATGCATGGCCGCGATCATTCGGCTTTGCAGAAGCTCTGGGGCATCATGTTTCAGGACGGCGCCTTGTTCTCGAACCTGACCGTGCAGGAAAATGTCATGGTGCCGATGCGCGAACATGCCGATCTGCCCATGTCTTTGATGCGCGAACTGGCGGATCAGAAAATCCGTATGTCTGGGCTCGAAACCTGGGCTGGGCGTAAATATCCGTCGGACCTGTCGGGCGGTATGCGCAAGCGTGTGGCTCTGGCCCGAGCCATGGCACTCGATCCGCCGC
>Ga0256847_1001174_pt1 | contig 14009 bp, 12 predicted proteins | sample TeddybearmetaG_FD_189099 | JGI IMG/M metagenome (GOLD analysis project Ga0256847, IMG submission 189099) | Hydrothermal vent microbial communities from East Pacific Rise, Pacific Ocean - Teddybear | ecosystem: Environmental > Aquatic > Marine > Hydrothermal vents | place: Pacific Ocean: East... | reverse complement strand
ATTTGATCTACGTAGGTGTATGCAGACTGACAGTTCGGGCATGGGGGTATGGGGCTCATAAGGGTAGAGTACTCATGAAAAAGCTCTTGGTTGATGACTGCTTAGTGGAGAATCTGTTGAAAATGGAAGTACATTCGTAAGTTGGTATAAACAGGCCTGTTATATAGACTGTGGTGTTTCCCGCAAGACGACTTAACTGATGTCTATTTTTTCTAAATCTATTATTGTCCTTTTGGCTGCGAGCTTATCCTTGTCTGCCGTGGCGGACATTAAGCGAACACCATCTGGTAAGCCAGATTTATCTGGTGTCTATGATACAGGTATTTTGACACCAACTGAGAGACCAGAATGGTTAGGCGAAGTTGAATATCTCTACCCGTGGGTGGCAGATTTTTTGAATTGGGCCTTTAGCGTTGCATCGCAATGGGCTATTTCTAACGAAAGCGATCCAGATCGAGAAGCGCCACCCAGTGGTGGTGATGGCAATAATACAGCAGGGGCTGGAGGTGTTGGTGGATACAACCTCTTCTGGGTAGATCCAGGCAGCTCCCTAGGCAACATCGAAGGAAAAGTCCCAACCTCCATTATTTACGCTCCGCCAAATGGTCGCTACCCCGAAACTCAACCTGGTTTAGCGCAGCGTATGGGCGTGCGTTATCAAAGCTTTATTCATGAGAACACTGGCCGTGCTACTTGGCTAGACGATGAAGGCCCTGGACCATTCGATGGCCCCGAGAGTTTGGCGCCTTCCGAGCGGTGTCTTATATCATTTTCAGCAACAGTGCCGACACTACCCATCCTATATAATAACTATAAACGGATCGTGCAAACCGACACGCACGTTATGATCTTGCAAGAGATGGTTCATGATGCGCGGATCATTCGCATCGACGCGGAATTTTCGCCATCGGAAAACCGTCAATGGCTAGGAGATTCGATTGGGTATTGGGAGGGCGATGTGTTGGTCGTCGAAACGCGTAGGTTTAAAAGCGTAAACGGTTTGCCAGGGGCTGATGAAAATCTACATGTGGTTGAGCGCTATAGTCGCATGGATGATGGCAACCTATTCTATGACTTTACCGTGGCAGATGAGACTGCGTGGGTTACACCTTGGAGCGGTCGTTACATGTGGCAATCGAAACCAGACAGCAAGTTATATGAATACGCATGTCATGAAGGTAATTATGCCATGGGTAACATACTGCGCGGTGCTCGACTGTTGGAATCTGAATATGACGGCGCTCAGCCTTTCGACTAAATAAATATGTTAGAACAGACTCTGTCTCGCGGGGAGTCGGCTTCTATTTTGCGTTGGTGATCTACGTGGCTGACCCTCAGAATGCTCTTTTTCTGCACTCTTTTCTGGAAACCAAAATTCGAATATTTGTCCACGTTGAGAGCGGTCTAGATGCGGTGCTTGGTTCGTCGCCTCTTCGCTGTTTGATTCTAGGCCATTGGTAGGTGTGTCGAGGCTAGGCACAGGCTTTGTGTAGCTATTGAGAATTTCTACTGGAACTTTTTCTTTGGCCTCGGCAAGCAGACTTGGCGAATAAAGCCAAGCAAGCATGAAAACTACAATGAGGCAAAGCTTGCTCATGACCGATACCCCTCAGCCGGGCGTGCCTGGGTTGTCCGCACTTCGGAAAGTGGGGCTTTGGGTAAATGAATCGACACCTGTAATCCTCCTGACGGTCTGTTTTGTGCGAAAACATCGCCATGATGCATCTCGAAAATGCGTGACACAATGGCTAATCCGATGCCGTGTCCTGGCGGGCCTTTTCTGTCGAAGTTCTGAGCTCGATAAAACGGTTGAAAAATTGCCGATAGATCTTCTTCTGCAACGCCTGGTCCCTGGTCGCACACGTGTATAGCGTACTGAGAGTCAAATATTTCCAGGTACACCCGCACTGATGTTCCCACGGGGGTGTGCTGTACCGCGTTGAGCACGATGTTCTCAATTGCACGGGTCACGAGGCGCTCATCCAAAACACACATTGCTGGCTCTGCGGGTACATCAAACTGGACAGATTTATGCTCTATCTCTGCCCGAAAACACGCATCGGACACAATTTTCTGCGTCAGTATCACAAGATCTTCGGTGGCTTGGCGCATCGGGATGGGTTCGTGATAAAGGCGTGAAAGCGCAAGTATTTCTTCGATCAAAGTCTCTAGCTCACCGATTTCTTTTTCGACACGGGCGAGTAATTCTGGGTTTAGCTTTGCTGAGCTTTGCATTGCCAGCTCCGCAGCCACTTGTAGACGTGCAAGTGGTGAGCGGAGTTCGTGTGAAACGTCGCGTAACAGCGATTTTTGAAAAGCTGAGGCGCGGCCAAGTTGCTCACTCATCTGGTCGAAGTTTTTGCTCAGGGCCGCTAACTCATCGTTTCGGTTGCCCATCTTTAATCCAGGACGGGCTGTGAAATCCCCTTCAGCGACTGCTTTGCTAGCTAAAAACAGAGCCTGAATAGGTTGGATGAGGTGACGCGAATATAGCCAAGCACCCATGGCCGTAAGGATAAGTCCCACCATAAATAGAACAGGTAAGGTGGGTATGTTGTCGTACCATTGTTGTGGTAGGTTTTCGGGTACAAACACTAGGGTTAGTGGTTGGACTCGCCCGGCAATAAATACGGTTCTAGCCAGTCCGTGGGGCCGATTGTTAGTAGTGATAGAGTTAGGTAAGGCTGGTTCGCTAGCTGTATTCTTTTGGTTACGCGCAAAGGGGCGAAGTACCGCATGCTCAAAATTCTGTGGTAGTAGCTGGCCATTCAATTCGACACCATGTTGATCGAATAAATAGACGTGTCCAAGTGCGTTTGCCTGTTCAGATAGACTCCAGGTTTTTAGATCGCCACCACTGTCAGATATTCGCTCCGCTTCTATAGCCAGAGATTCGATGACGCGCCATGGCTTTTCACGTAGTAGTTGTTGTTCGTCTAACGACTTTGATTGGCTAGAGATAAATATACTTAGCCCGTAGGTCAGCATAAGTATTAGCCACAAGGACGCCCAGGTTTTTAAAAAAAGATGTCCTTTCACGCCAGCTGGTACTGATAACCTATGCCGCGCACGGCGCCAATTCTCGCGACTCCATTTGCGTGCTTTCCAAGTTTGGCGCGCAAATTGCTGACATGGGTATCCAGGCTTCTGTCATAAGGAGAGTTCTCTCTCCTCAGAACGACTCGGTAGAGGTGCTCTCTGGTAACTGGCTTGCCTGCATATTGGCACAACACTCGCAGGGCTTCGAATTCAACACTGGTTAGCCTTATTTTCTGGCCACCAATTGTTACATTGCGATCATCGCCGCGAATGGTTAGGTCACCAATGGTTTCAGCAGGGGGCAAGTCTGATGTGCGTCGCAAAAGCGCCTTCATTCGAGCTACTAGCTCGCGACTGCTGAACGGCTTGGTGAGGTAGTCATCTGCGCCAGCATCAAGGCCCTTTATTCGCTCGGGCTCATCCCCTTTAGCGGTAAGCATGATCACAGGTAGGCCAGACATGTGCCGAATGCTTTCGAGTACTTTATAGCCGTCGACTTTAGGCAGCATGACATCTAACAAAACGATGTCATATGTGTTTTTGTTCAAGGCTGCAATGCCTGCCTGTCCGTTAAAGACTGTGTCTACGACGAAGCCGCTGCTTGTTAGGTACGTTTGCAACAAACTGCACAGTGCTTCGTCGTCATCGACCATGAGTACTCGCATTCATTCTCCTCGTCGCAAAATAAGGCTATTTCTACGCATCGCATTAAAGCAGCTTTGCGTTAGTTTTGGTTGGTGGCTTGATGTTTCTTAACATTTCTTTTCGTTGATTTTCAAATAGCGTGAGTAGACTTCGCCGCATATTTAGTCGGAGTAGTTGATGAATATCTTAGCGAAATTAGCTTTATCTACTGGTCTTGGGGCCTTGGTTTTGGGTTGTGGTAGCAGTGATTCTAATGACCCTTTGCCTGATGGTGCCGTTCAGGTGGTCAATGCGATTCTCGATGCGCCCATACTTCAGATTGATTTTGAACTAGATGACGATACTACTGTTAGTTTTGGCGGTATTGGTTTTAAAGCTGCCAGCCCAGTATCGTCGCTGGCTTCAGATGACTATTTGATGACAGTGCAATATACAGATCCGGATCAAAATGCGTTGGCTAACTTACTCAGTGACATAGATATTGAAATTGACCCGAATATAATTCACACCGTAATTTTGGCTGGTAGCTTCGCTGTGCCCGAGGTAATTATACTAGAAAAGGATGCGGCAATCTTTTCAGTCGGTGATGAAGAACAAATTGAAGTTCAGATTCTAAATTTAAGCGATGCTACAGCAGCCGTTTATCTCGGCCCGGATAACGAAGTGATCTCCTCCGCGACATTGTTAGGCAATGTAACTTCTGGCTCGAATACTGATGCGGTTCTGTTGGGCGAGGTAGACGACGATGACGAATATAGACTACGCCTTACCAATGACGGTAGCGACGAACTGATTTACGATTCTGGTGAATTCAGCATACCAGTAAGGGCCCGGCGAACAATTGTTGTGACAGAAAGCATAGGGCCAGACCCCGATGTCAGAAATGCTTTCCTTCTTACCGAAACTGGCACGGTAGAGTTTCCGAATGAAGTTGCTAGGGCAGGTGTTCGTATTGTCAATGCTGTAGCAGATGAACTCACGACTGATATTCAAGTGACTATCCCATCCACCCTTGAAGTAGTTGAAGACGTGACATTAAGTTTCCCTGATGCTACAGAGTTTGTACCTGTGGAGCCGAGCTTTGTGAATATCGCAGTCGAATTTTCCAGCGCGCCAGGCTCGACTACTAATTCAACTGTAAGTCTTGACGAAGATACGTTCTTTACAATTGTGGTGGGTGGCTCAGTATTGGATGAGGAAATATCGATACGCGCGTCAACAACTACCCTTCGTCCGGTTGCCACCCAGGCAAGTCTGCAATTCGTCAATACCTTGCGAACTACAGGTATAACTGACTTCGATCGGGTAGATCTGTATGCGTTACCCATCGGAGATGCATTGGCCGATGCGGCACCCACCTTTGGCCAAGTTGAGTACCTAGGTGGTGCTAGCGGCAGTCTGGATGCGACAACTTTCGACTTAGTGGTGACCACAGCAGGTACGCAATCAATTCTTGCTGGTCCGATAAGAATTAACGTACAAGGCTCTACATCTTTGTTGGTACTCGCCACTGAAGCTGCTGGCGGCGGGCTACCGAACCAAATCATTGTGAATGCTACTGAGTTAGATTAGTGCGGGGGTCATATTTTCTGTGCTTCTTTCTGGCTTTTGGTTGTACGGCCTATGCTGAAACCAGTAGCTATGAGAACACGGGTGTCATAGAAGAGGGTAAATTACCCGCTACCAAGCCCATCAGGCAACCTTGGTACGTCGGTGTTGGTGGTGGAATTTTCGATGTGGACTATGACGATGGGCGGCGTCCGCATTTTGAATCTACAACGATCAATGGGTTCGTGGGGTATGATATTTCGCACTATCTCAGTGTTGAACTGTTCGTAGCCTACGCGCCAGAATCGTCGGCACGAGATGATGACAGTTTTCGTTCTTTGTTTGGTGGCACACTCTTCTCACCAGCTCTGTTGGTGAAATACCCACTCGACCGAGTAGATCTCCTTGAGGTGTACGTGCGGCTTGGCGGCAGCTACATTGATTACACCATAGCCACACCTGAACTTGGTGGACGAATTGACGACACTATATTCCAACAGAACTTGGGCGTCGGCATACGCTCTAAGAGCTTCTTTCTCGAGTATGTAAACTATGGAGAAATTGAGAGCCTTTATCTTGAGCAGATTCGATTGGGCGTTAGACTGAGGTTCTAGAGAATCCGGTCGATATAGCGTGCTTGAATTGCCGCTAGCAAACGCGGAAAAAGCTGAGTTTGAAGTTTTCTCAAATCGTCGCATACTCAGCGTAGGGACAATAGGGGGAAACAATGCAGATAAAATCAATTTTAGGCGTGGTGCTCACTGGCGTTGCGCTTTTTCTATTCGGATTTCTATATTGGGGGGTAAACACACTACCTTACCAGGCATGGAATTCTGTCGCGGATCCGGCCGCAGCGCAAACGGCCGCGAGCACCCTGTTTCCAGACGATGGGATTTACTTTGTTCCAGGCCCAACCAATGAACCGGCTACGCTGAAACTGTTTGAAACTGGACCTGCGTTTTTCGTGACAATCGATCATACGCCAATTGCGGGTCCAGACCCGGCTGCGCTCGCCATGGGTTTGGTACATAACATTCTAGCGGCTGGCTTGCTATTGTTGGTGTTGTCTCGGCTATCGGGAATGGGTAGCCCTGTGGCCACATCTATTGTCATTGGCCTTTGTGCTTGTTTTATTATTAATGGCAGCGAAATCATCTGGTGGATGCAGCCGGTAGGATGGATCATTTATCAGGTAGTTTACTACCTCATCTATTTCGCCATTGCGGGTTTCCTACTTGGGTATTTTATGCCGAAGAAAACAGTCTAGCCAAGATTCTCCAAAGCATTGGATGACCACTGAATAAGAACAATAGCAAACTGCAGTTCGTCGCTGTTTTCGTTCTGCTGGTCTCCTTGGGTGGGTGTGAACAGGTAGAATCTGACGGCACAATACTATCTTCCCCAGATTTTTTGGCGGACCAGACACGCGTTGAGGAAGCAGCAACTTACGTTGGCAGCGATGTTTGCAAACCCTGCCATGCTACGGCCTATGCGTCTTGGCAGGTGTCCCATCATGCGCAATCTATGCTGGAAGCCACACCAGATAATATTCGCGGTGGCTTTGATAATGTTGTGTTCGAACACAAAGATGCGCGCAGTGTGTTTACTCGCCGAGGACAACAATCATCGGTGACCACTGACGACGGTGCCGGGCAAGTGCAAACCTTCGATGTTAGCTATACGTTTGGTGTTGAGCCGTTACAGCAGTATCTCATTGGTTTTCCGGATGGACGCTATCAGGCCCTGAACATTGTTGCTGATTTGCGCGAAGGGACGCTGGCGGATTCCAAATGGTATCATCTATATCCACATGAAGACTTTGCTGTGAACGACCCTCTGCACTGGAGTGGGTACTTACAAAACTGGAACTACATGTGTGCAGATTGTCACTCGACAAATTTGCAGAAGGGATTTGATGCGACCACCGATAGCTACCGCACAACTTGGTCAGAAATCAGTGTCGGCTGTGAGGCGTGCCACGGTCCAGCCTCACGTCACATGCAGTGGGCTGAACTCCCCACCGAACAATCTTCCTTGCGCGGCTTTGCTGCCAAATTGGATGGTTCACCTAACGAAGTTGAAATATGCGCTCGATGCCATTCACGTAGAACTATTTTGGCCGAAGGCTTCGCTCCAGGTAAGCAATTCTTAGACCACTATCGTCCGGCGTTTCTAGATGAAGGGCTCTATCATGCGGACGGCCAAGTGTCGGATGAAGTGTTTGTTTACGGGTCGTTTTTACAAAGCCGTATGTATCGACACGGCGTAACCTGTAGCAACTGTCACGAGGCCCATAACGCGGGGAAGGACATCTCAGAAAATTCAACGTGTCTGCAATGCCATCAAAATTCTCCACCACAAAAATTTCCCACGCTTACAGCTAAGGCCTACGATACCGCGGCCCACCATTTTCATCCGCCAGATTCTGCTGGCGCGCAGTGTGTTTCTTGTCACATGCCAATGAAGGTCTTTATGGGTGTGGATCAGCGCCATGATCACAGTTTTCGGATTCCTCGTCCGGATTTGAGTGTCACTTACGGTATACCTAATGTTTGTAATGATTGCCACACGGACCAAGACGCCCAGTGGGCACTGGAACAACAACGTAAGCGTTATCCCAAGGCGCAAAGAGATAGCTTTGCCGGTACTTTACTGGCGGGTCGGGAAGGGCAGGCGTCGGCGACCACGAAACTTGCACGCTTAATCACTGATGTCGCTAACACGCCAGGTATTGTGCGTGCCACTGCTTTGTCGTTGTTGCAGTTCTCCAACCGTTTGCCTAAACCTGCAACAGACGTGGTCAATATTGTGGTATCCGCAGGGCTTCGTGATGCAGATCCTTTGGTTCGGATCGGGGCTCTTATGGCGCTATCAAGTGCGCCGGTGGATCAACGCTTGCGTAAGGCAGCGCCATTGTTAGAGGACCCACTGTTAGCGGTGCGGCTGGAGGCGATTTCAGTATTGGCCGCCACTGCAATGCTTCCCCTAACAACACATCAAAAAGAAAAGTTAGATGCGGGTTTGGCAGAGTACAAAGTGTTTGCCCAACAACATGCAGACCGACCTGAAGCCCTGTCAAACTTAGGCAATTTACTGTTCTCGTTTGGTGATCTTGCAGGTGCGCGTAAGGCGTTTGGGGATGCTCTAAGTATTGATGAGAGTTGGCTGCCAGCATTGCTTAATCTAGCAGATGTTAACCGGGCCTTAGGTTCGGACGATAAAAATGAGGCGCTGTTCTCGGCTGCAATCGAATCAGCGCCCAATAGTGCAGATGCTCGTTTGGCGTTCGGCCTTTGGTTAACGCGACAGGGCAGGGTGGCGACTGCGCTGCAAGAATTGCAGGCGGCGATGACTCTCGCGCCAAAAAACCCTCGGCTCAGTTACGTTTACGCGATCGCTTTAAATTCCCATGGAGCTCCTGTCGAAGCCCTACAAGTTCTTGCGGCAGCACAAACACGAACACCAAACGACTATGATACTTTGCAGGCGCTGGTGAGTATTAATTTTGAGATCAAACGCTATGCGGTTGCATTAGAGTATGCGCTCACCCTTCAAAGGGCTTATCCGCAAGACAGAAATGTTGTCAGCCTAATTCGAACTATGGAAACCCATATTGGTATGCCCGGTCAGGTAACAGATTGAACGGTCAAGCAAAAAATAGAGCTGTAAAAGAAACAAATGAATAAAATTGTTCAACAATAAACCTCTCAATTTTCACTTCTGACACAGCGTCGATTTTGGGGTCGCATTAGTGGAGTGGCCGGCGAGGTAGTTGATGCCCCAAAGGGCAATGCAGAGACACTGCAGGCCCAGGTGTCGCAGTTGCGTGGAGATTTTGCCTAGCTGTTGGTAAAAGGCAGCGGTTCGTGGTTTGCTAGCAGCTAGTTTTTACAAAATTTGAGAGGCACTTTAGTGATTAAATTATATGGCGTTCCACTTTCACCATTTGTTCGTAAGGCGATGTTAGCACTGGAATTTTATGAGCTTGAGTATGAAAACGAAGCCACATTCCCGGGTGATGAATCGGCCGAGTTTCGTGCGATCAGTCCCTTAGGAAAAGTCCCCGTTCTTGTCCACGATGGTTTCGCGATTCCAGATACAAGTGTGATTTGTCGCTATCTAGATCGCCTGGTCGAAGGTAAAAGCTTGTATCCGACAGATGCGCAAGAAGAGGCGCAGGCATGCTGGTTAGAAGAATATGCTGACAGTCGTCTTATCGAAAATTGTGCCGGTATTTTTCAGGAGCGCGTATTGAAACCTAAACTTCTCAAGCAACCCACAGATGAAGCGCGCCTGGCGAATATCTTAGACAACACATTGCCAGCTTGTTTAGATTACATGGAATCTATAGTGCCGGAAGCAGGGTACTTGGTTGGCTCGAGTATGAGCATTGCAGATTTGTCCGTCGTCACCTGTTTCGTACAAGCGCAATATGGAGACTACGAAGTAGATGGGGCCGTTTATCCTAAATTGCGCCGTTACATCGATTCGGCGTTCAGCGTTCCCCTTCTAAAAGATCGTCTTACCGTAGAGAAAGCAACCCTACCGCCTGGTTTGTAGTTTGCGTTGGGTAAATTAGCTGCGGACTAGCTGTCCAAGTTGCTCAAGGGCGCGCTCGACTTTAGTGTTCCACTCAATGGCACAAGTCATACGTATGCAATTCTTGTATTTGCCTGAAGATGAAAAGATTGGACCTGGCGCGATGCTAATGCCATGACTTAGTGCTTGTTCAGAAAGCTCGATAGCAGAAACACGTTTGTCGAATTCGAGCCAAAGTGCCATACCTCCTATGGGACGTGTCACTTTAGTGCTTGCCGGAAGGTGTTGGTGAACCCGGTCCGTGAGTTTGCTCATGGCTTGTTGTAAAGCTATACGCATACCTTTTAGATGGCGGTTGTATTTTCCGCTAGAGACAAGTTCGGCAACCGCCATTTGATTTACCGTAGGTGTTGCGCAGTTAGTCACAAATTTTTCGTACTCGAGGCGTTGGTGATCACGTTTTGTCACTATCCAGCCAATCCGAAGTCCTGGTGCCAAAGTTTTTGAAAAGGACGAGCAGTAAATAATATTTTTCTTTGTATCTAAACTTTGCAGAATGCTCGGTCTTCGTTGTTCGAAATTAAGATCACCGTAAATGTCGTCTTCGATAAGGGTGAGATTTGGGTACGAATTGATAAGGTCGACCAAACCCTGACGGTTTTTCTCTGGCATGAGAGCGCCCAGTGGGTTTGAGAAGTTTGCTGACACTATACAGGCGCGTATAGGCCATTGCTCAAGAGCCAACTCAAGCGCAGATACAGAAATTCCTAGCTTGGGGTCAGTGGGGATTTCGAGCGCTTTTAAGCCAAGCGCGTCGATGATCTGCAACAAACCGTAGTAGGTTGGTGATTCTACAGCGACGATGTCACCAACTTGAGTTTTACTTTTTAGACTTAGGTAAAGTGCTTCTTGACAGCCGTTGGTAATGATTACGTCATCTGGGCTGCAGATATTTCCCAATTCAGCCATGCGCCGAGCGATAGTATGCCTCAGTTGAAGTAGCCCCGGTGGGACTTCATAGGTTGCGGACCACTTTCTTTGACGTTGACTGACTTTAGCTAACGCTTTGCTGATTTCAAGCGTGGGTAGAAAACAGGGCGCTGCTACATTGGCACCGAACTGCACTAGATTGGGGCGACTAATTTGCTGTATGAGTCTAAGTACATGCTCCTGCCCAGTTACGGGTTTGGGTTTTGGCGTAACGTTGGAAAGCTGAGGTTCTGCTAATGTGTTAGCAAGGCGTGTGCGTACATAGAACCCCGAACGAGGTCGTGATTCTATATATCCTTCAAGTTCTAGATGTCGATACGCAGCAACTACAGTTGCGGGGCTAACGCCCGTTGTGAGGCTTGTTGATCTAACCGCGGGTATGCGGTCACCGCCTTTGTACAGTCCTTGGTTAATGCTGCGTGCAAACTGGTTGGCAAGGTCTGTATAAAGATAGGACATTGGATTGTTCGCATTCCGGTACAGTTTTGTTAAAGAGTACCGATACAGATACAAGTATGTTTCAACTGTACCGGTTCAAAATATAATAACTGAATCTGTATTGCATACACAGGAGAAAGTAAACTACCCCTTCATATACAGATGTGTTTTGTAAACTGTGAATTTTGAAGTTGTTCTCCCGCTCTCGATATTTATCGTCTTATCCACGATTACGCCGGGTCCCAATAATCTGTTGCTCACAGCTTCAGGTCTGAATTTCGGCTTTCGTGCAACGATTCCTCACTTGTTCGGAATTCACTGCGGAATTTATTCGCTGGCAATACTTTGTGCCCTCGGACTGGGTAGTGTTCTATTGGCTGAGCCTCGTTTGGTCATCCTGCTCAAGGTGTTTGGCTCGTTGTATCTAGCCTACTTGGCTTGGATGATCTTAGGCCTGCGTGCAGATGCGCCGGGAGTCACGAGCATTAACAATGAACCACTGTCGGTAAGGCAGGCTTTTGTTTTCCAATTCTCCAATCCCAAAGCCTGGTTCATGGCAACTACCGGTATTAATTTGGCGCTGCCAATAACAGATTCTATGGCCTACGCGGCCCTATTTTTATGTCTAGGGTTTGCGACTTTAGGTTTGGTATGCAATTTCGTGTGGATTGGTATGGGACGAATTCTGCAAAACGCTTTTACCCAACCCATCTATCGCCGTTGGATAAACGCGACGCTTGCTTTGCTCACTGCGCTAACCATATTTATGATCTGGCTGGCGTAACAGACGAATCCCTAGACAGGCGCTTTGCGTATGAGTCGCGGGTGACGCTTATTAGGTATCGACGCATCTAACAGGTCAACTAATTGGCGTCGTTGGGCCTGATGGTCGAGGTTGTCCCACAAATTGAGAATTTGACCTGGATCATCGTTCATGTTGTACAGCTCGCCTTCTGAACCATCATATAGATGGCTTTTAGCGTAGGTTGTACACAACCAGCCAGAATGATGATAAATGCTGCGTAAATGCATATCGATATGGCCGTGTTCAGAATCCCACTCTGTAATAACATGGCTTCGATCCTGCTCAACTGCGGCGGCATCCGAAACCGGCAAGCAGATTCCTTCACAATAGCTGGGCACTTCGATGCCTGCGATTTCACAGAATGTGCTGGCCAAGTCTAGATGACCAACCGGGTAGGTGACGTTGTCGGGCTGTACGTTTGCACTTTTGGCGGCCTGCCAAATTAGCGGGACACGCATCAATGCATCTACATGGTAAGGGCCCTTAAACAGCAACCCAAAATCTCCCTGCAGTTCACCATGGTCTGTGGTGAAGATAATATCTGTATTGTCTAGTTGTCCCGCCGCTTCTAAATGAGAGATTACTCGCGCGCAGGCTTCGTCAATAAGCTCGTTCTCAATGTGCGTCATGGCATTTATTTCACGCAATTGGTCGGGGGTCATAGCGGATGGGACAAACTCTCTAGGTGATTCGAGGTTGGTCCACATGCTACCGTTGAAGTAACCCAGCCAGTGCTTTGGCTTTTGTTGCAGCAACGCTTCAAGTTCTGCCCTATCTTCGCGATAGAGATTGGGTAACGGCATTTCTCGCCAATCTACGCGATGTAGTTCTGACTCTGGCACGTCCCAAGGGTGATGAGGATCTGGGAAACTCATCCAACAGAAAAATGGTTCGCCTGCCCTTAGGCTAGACAGCCAATCTATGCTTCGCTGTGCAACCCAATCTGTGTGGTACAACTCACGTGGGACGTCTATTGGCCATACCTGGGTGGCGCCTGTACTACCGCGACTTGCAGTGTTTTGACCTTTCGGGGTGATCATTGGGTAGAACATCGCTTTTTCGTGCGGGTGCTTGTTCATCCATAAATCGTAGTGACTGTGTCCTTCAAAAAAATGATTGGCAAGTTCCATGTGTTCAAAGCCACGGTGCGGGCCTGTATTGCTTTGCGCTGCCATGCGGTTTTCAAAGAACTCGTTTGGATCGCCGAGCCACGGTTCGAAATGTGCCTTGCCCAATAGTGCGGTTGCGTAGCCGTGTTTTTGTAAGTGATGGGCAATCGTTGGCTGGTCTTCTGGTAGTGATACACCGTTCATCCATACCCCGTGAGAAGCCACATGCTGGCCTGTCATCATGGTGGCGCGCGCAGGCATACAGCCTACATTTTGGTTGTGGGCCCGACGATAATTTATGCCATTCTGCGAGAGCTTATCAATAGTCGGGGTGCGGGCAATTTGACCGCCATTGCATCCCAAGGCGTCGTACCGCATTTGATCAGTGGTGATGAAAAGAATGTTTCGTTTCATGGCATGTTCTGCTTAGTCGCTCGCACGTTTTGTAGGGTACTGTGATACCCCAGTCTTATTTGAATTGTCAAAATAATGCGCAATATCATGCAGTGTGCATCTGGTCGGCTAAGCTGAATAGTAACGCCACAAAATAATTGAGTACATTGCTTATAAGGTGTGATCATGCAGGTCCAAGACCAAAAAATGACAACCCTTTCTAGGATAGTAGCCGCGCTGGGCTGGTTGGCGCGATGGTTATTTCCATAAGGATCGTCATCCAGATTCCAGGGCCTGCGAACGACATTGCTGGACATATAATAAGCCTTTTTGCAGTTGTGCTTATCGACCGGTATCTCAATATCAATGCAACGCAACAAAGAGGCATTGATTCGATCAAGTGCGCTCGTTGATGCCGTTTTCACCCAGTCGGCGGATGACCTTATTTATGGCCATGCTGGTCGCCTGGACTTCGTCCGAGCCAACAACAATGCTCTGAGCAT
>Ga0256847_1001173_pt1 | contig 14014 bp, 11 predicted proteins | sample TeddybearmetaG_FD_189099 | JGI IMG/M metagenome (GOLD analysis project Ga0256847, IMG submission 189099) | Hydrothermal vent microbial communities from East Pacific Rise, Pacific Ocean - Teddybear | ecosystem: Environmental > Aquatic > Marine > Hydrothermal vents | place: Pacific Ocean: East... | reverse complement strand
CCCGATCTGACTGGCAAATAGTAAACAACAAAAAACAACCGCAAACGGCACATTACCACCCAACTTTAGCTAAACACTCCAGATATATACCACACACAGTATTGTCATAGAAGCCATGCATGCATTGAATATGCGCCGATAGGCAGGGCGACCCAGCAAACGGCTCACCAATTGCCCAAAGCCTGCCCACAACATAATTGAGGGGGTGCCCACTACCATAAAGGTAAGAGTTATCATTATAACACTCATCCAGTAATCTGGACCCATGACAGCAAAACTGACGTTGGCAGTAGTAAGCATCAACCACACTTTGGGATTTACATATTGAAAGGAAAAAGCTTCAAAGAATGAAAAAGGTTTAGGCTCACCATCAGAATCGGCAACGCCAGCACCACCGGGGTTTGTGTTAAGAAGCTTCCACGAAAGAAAAGCGAGGTAAAGACTACCGGCTACTTTTAGAAGCTCCTTCACAAACCCATACTCCTGCAAAAGCGCACCCAATCCCAGGCCAACACCAATATTAATGCTGGCCCCACCCGCAACTATTCCGAAAACCGCAGGAAGTGTTTTTACAAATCCAAAATTGGCCCCAAACCCTGTCAGCAGAATATTATTAGGGCCGGGGGTGGCACAGGTTACAAAGGCATAGGCTGCAATAGCCATAACAAGTTCTATGGAAATCATGAAGGGGTCTCAGTCTATTTTTCTATCAAATTCATACGCTGGATATTTTATGCTTGGAATCCGAATACGGTACAGATACAATTATCTGATATTTTACTAGTACAGATTCAAATGCACCAAACACCGCTGTACCACCAGATTGCTGGCAAAATCGAAAGTATGATCAGCCGTGGCACCTATCAACCAGGTGAGCGCCTGCCTGGCGTGCGACGCTTGAGCAAGGATTTTGGCGTGAGCGTTGGTACCGTTCTCGAAGCGCTCTACCGTCTGCACAACACGGGCAACCTGGAGGTCCGCCCCAGATCGGGATACTACGTGTCTACTCCCAGAGCTGACCTTCCCAACACCATTAAGGCAAAGCCCATACAATCCGCTCCAAAAAGTGTTTCCAATCAAGCAACTGTTCTAAGGCTTGCATCTGCAAGTAACAACCCGGAAATTGTACAACTGGGTGCAGCACTACCGCACCCGGATTACCAACCCCGAAATGCACTGGCCCGTCATTTTCGGGCGGCTCTGCGCGAGCACCCCTATGCAACAAGCAGCTACGAATTTCCACCCGGATATGAGCCCCTAAGAAAAACGATTGCCACCCGTATGCGTCATGCTGGTTTGCATTTACACCCGGAACAAATAACGATAAGTAATGGATGTCAGGAGGCGGTAACTATTTGTCTATCGCTTGTAGCAAAGCCCGGGGATATTATCGCTGTGGAATCACCAGCCTACTATGGCCTGTTACAGTGCATCGAATCTCTTGGTATGCGGGCACTTGAGTTAAAAACCGACCCGACAAACGGGATTGACCCCGGCATACTGGATACGACGCTACAGCGCTGGCCGGTAAAAGCCTGTGTCCTCACCGCCAATGGTAATAATCCACTCGGTTACATCACATCAGATGAAAACAAACGGGACATTCTGCGCGTACTAAAAAAACATGACGTTGCGCTCGTTGAGGATGATATCTACGGAGATCTTTCCCTATCCAGCCCAGGTAGTGGTGAGCGACCTAAAGCCATGTGTGCTTATGCGACAAAGCAGATAGCTCTTTACTGCTCGTCATTTTCCAAAACCGTTAGCCCTGCACTCAGAATCGGCTGGATAGCTTCAACCAGTCTTAACGAGCAGATTCAACATGCTAAGTTTTTACGAAACATAGCGACAGCAAGTATTGATCAAATCGCACTTGCCGGTTATCTGGCCAACAGTGGCTACGATCGTCACCTGGATAAACATCGAGATCAATATGCAAAGAACGCGCGAGAAGTGTTAGGCGCGATCGCAGGGTTTTTTCCTGCAGAAACCCGAGCCTCACATCCCCGCGCCGGGTTCACTATCTGGGTGCAGCTACCCCAGGCAATTAACGGCAACGAACTCACCTACGCTTGTCTTGAAAAAAATATCGGGATTTTTCCCGGGCAGCTATTCTCGGCCAGCGGCAGATACAAAAATTACATCCGCTTGTCCTGTGCGCAACCCGTCACCAACAAAGTATTGCAAGCAATGAAAACCGTCGGACAGATTGCATCTGAAATGAACGCGTAAAAAACACTTTGCTAGATATCAAGATTATCAATCAAAACTTCAGCTTCGGTACGTTCTGGAAACTCTCCGAGGGCTAGTGCTTTTTTAAGGCTGACTCTGGCATCCCCTAAACGACTTGTCCTGGAATATGCTACTGCCGCATGATAATAAATGGAGGCATTCTGAGGGTTCAAACCAAGCACTTTGTCAAAAATGTTCAAGGCATCGTCCGTTTTGCCTTTTTGCACCAATATCCAACCCAGGGTATCTGCCATATGCGGATTGTGGGGAGCTAGTTCATACGCCCGTCGCGCAACAGGCTCTGCCCTTTCGTCTTTGTTAAGATAATAGGCCCACGCAAGATTGTTCAAAACGGCCGCATTTTTGGGGGAGCGGGCATCCAGGTTCTCATATATCCTAATTGCCTTAACCGAAGTTTCTTCTTTTAGATAATATCCACCCAGCATGGCGATTGCTGACAAGTCTGAATCATTCACAGCGACCCACGTCTCGAGCACATTTATCGAAGCTTCTATTTCGTTATTGGACTCCAAAAACCTGGCGTATCGCAGGGTTGCACCTCTATGCTTTAGGTCAGCCGCCTTTTTGAAGTTGGTTTTAGCGGATGCAAACTCTTTATCTTCCAATTGATATTCAGCCAACATCATGTGATAGATGACGGAATTGGGCATAATTTTTTCTAGACGGAAAAACAGAGTTTTAACGAGATCGCGATTCCCTGCTGCGCGTTCTACTTGAATAAGTGCCAACATAGCCTGCTTGTGTGTGGAAGAAGAAATTTCTAGTGCGCGATTAAAATATCCTCGTGCTGATTCAGCATCCTTATTTTTTAGTGCAACACGACCGAGCTCAAACGGAATATTCGCTACCTTTTGCTCTCCATTAACTGCTACATCCAGTTCTGCTGCCTTAATGAAATGAGAGTGCGCAGCTTCGAGACTACCAGCTCCAAGCTCAAGCTGACCCAGTGCGATATACGCTTCGATGCTATCCGGGTTGGCAGTTAAAAAATTCCGGTAGAGTGCCCTTGCTTCTTTAGTATCACCTGTGGAACTGGCCATTTTTGCAAGGTTGAAAACTGCTGGGCTATAAGTGTTATCCAGCTTCGTCGCTTTTTCAAAAGCCAGCTTTGCTGCTTCTGTTTTAGATTGGGCTAAATACACTGAACCCAAAATATTGTGCGCGATCACACTGTCAGGATGCCGAGTCTGAAAATTTTGTGCTTCCAGTAAAGCCTCATCCAGATCACCTTCTCGCATTTTCACCAGCACAAGCAATGCGTCGTCTTGAACAAGCTCACCACCGATTGCTACTGCACGTTCGAGTTCTTCCATCGCATAAGATGTATTACCATTCGCAAGATGCACTAATGCAAGCTGGGTTCTAATTTTATTGTTTTCAGGATCCAGTATCAAAGCAGCATTCAAACTTCTAATGGCATCTTCGTTTTTATGATTTCGCAAATAGAGGTTACCCAACAAGGCCAGTCCACTTGAAGTTTCAATATCATCTACATGAGACTCCAATGTTCCCAGAGCAGCTTCCGCCTCGCCCAGGCGAAATTGTGCAGTCGCCATAAGTAGACGAACTTGCAGATTGTCTGGATATAACTTTAACAGTGCGCGTAACAAATTTTCTGCGAGGCCATACCTTTCCAGCTGAAACAAAATGGCTGCTTTCAGGTATAGCGCGGCAGGATAACTCGGCGCTAGTTTCAAACTTCGCTCAATGACATTACTCGCCCGTTCATACTCTTCCTGTTGAAACAATATTTGCGCCTTAATGTAAAAGGCTATCGGGAGTTTTTTAGTTTCAGCCAACACTTTGTTAACAGCGGATTCTGCATCCTTCATGCTCCCCATTGCAACGTAACTGCGCGCAATACCCAAATTTGCAGGATACATTGGGCCACTAAGTTTTAACGCCTGCGAATATGATTCTATCGCCAGCTCTGGCTTTTGATTTGCCAGTTCAAAATTGCCTTTTTGTATCCAGAGCTCCTGATTATTCGGATTCCACAATACCGCATCAGAGTAGTGCCCAGTCGCTGCATAAATATCTCCGTCGGCCATCGCAACAAGTGCCATACCCATAGTCGCGGGGCCGTTTTCTGGCTGTAATTCCAGTGCTATCGCAAAATGCAGCCGGGCATTCAGAACATCTTTTCCAAGAAGATAGGCGTCGCCCAGTATAGTCTCAAGCTTGGCATTTAACTCTGGTTCACTTTCCAGCTCTCCTATAACTTCCCTAAATTTCCCTTGGCGGTTTTTTGTTTTCAGCAGTTGTTGTTGGACACGCCCTTTATCAATTCCGGAATCCAAAGCACCTTCCAGTTCGCGTAAGGCAAGTGGGAAATCACCCATGCTGATATATATTTCACCAAGAAGCAGCTGAGCTTCAGTGTTACGCGGATCCTTCTGCAGTATATTTTTTAATTCTATAACTGCAGAGCTAAGTTCATCTTCCGCCAAATAGGCTTGGGCTTTAGCTAGCAATTCTTTCGAGCTGGGTGGCGAGCAAGCAGCGAGAAACATACAGGTTAATATTAAAATACAGCGGTTGATCCACTTCAGCATATAAACACTCATTCCGTCTTCCTTTACAGATTTCTGACTCTACATCGTGACAAAACACAGGTGAATCAATCACCTGGACAAATTGATTGGGTGAAGCATGAGGACATTACTTTATCCGAAATCGGAAGTATCCGTATTTACCTTTTGTTTGGATAGAGAACCAGCTCTCAACTTGCAAACAATTTACGTTTCACCGAAATTATATCCGCACTAACCCCCCCAAAACCGGTTACTCTATGGCGCAATTCTCCAAATTTACGGAAATATGCGTGCCAACGGATGCGAATCGCTAAAACAACCCATTTAAAACGACTTCTACAAACTCAGGATGTAGTTCTGAGTGTATTCGCCTATCTTGCCACGGTAGTCGCAGCCTGGCTCCTGAATAAACTTGATCTCGCCGCAACCCTCCAACATCTGAATTACGGAATACTCGTACTTATTCTCAGTATTATAGCGTCGACAACGCAGTCCCCGAAACTGCATGGGCATAACTACGGTGCAAGTATTCGTTTTGTACTCAGATATGCGGCGATAATAATTGCCGGAATTCTCCTCGCAGACTTCCTGGAAATTACTGGAAACCTGGAACAAAGTGTGGTCATGGTTTACGCAGTTCTCCTTGTGGGCGGTCTGTTTCTGGACCGACTATTTCTGCAATGGTGGTACTTTAAAAGCCGTACCGAGCACAACGATAACTTTGTAAAGGTTCTTGTTATCGGATCAGGTAACAGAGCACGAAAATTAATGTCCATTTACAGTCAGTATTCAGACTGGGGGATTGATATAATCGGAATGCTCGATCCAGACATAAAAGACAGCGACGCCGAAAACCCGGAAAACGATGGTGTAAAGGTATTGGGTAATCTGTCTATGATCGATCAGCTGTTATCAAACGAGGTTATAGACGAAGTAATAGTCTGTTTACCAAGAAGTCTGATAGGCAACCTTCAACATATTGTCGATGCCTGCGAAGAACAGGCGATATGCATAAAATTTATGGCAGACCTCTACGACATGCAAACCGACAAGGTAAGCCTCGAGCAGATGGGACCATTGCCAATTCTAAGCTTTGAACCGATATCGCACGACGAAAACATGTTAATAGCCAAAAGATTGATGGACCTGATCCTGGGGCTAACGGCATTATTTTTGGTACTCCCCCTCTTTGTTGTGGTCGCCATCGCCATCAAACTCGATTCAAAAGGACCCGTCTTCTTTCGCCAGGCACGAGTCGGATTGAATAAACGCTACTTCAATATGATTAAGTTTAGGAGCATGCGAGAAGATGCTGAACAATGTATGAGCAGTATTGAACACCTGAATGAAGCAGAAGGACCCATTTTTAAAATGGAATGCGACCCGCGCATAACCCGGGTTGGGACATTTCTCAGACGTTCCAGTATTGACGAACTACCGCAACTGCTAAATGTACTCTTGGGGCACATGAGCCTCATTGGACCCCGCCCCATGTCAGCACGAGACGTCAATCTTTTTAGCAAGGGAATTCAACGCAAAAGGTTTAGCGTTCGACCCGGCCTCGCCTGTTTGCGAGAAATTTCAGGGCGCAGCAAGCTTTCTTTTGAGCGCTGGCTGGAACTGGATCTACAGTACATCGACGAATGGTCACTATGGCTGGATTTTTCGATAATGCTTAAGATCATTCCGGTTGTTCTACGTGGAGATGGTGCTTCGTAGCGCCCTAAACTAACCATGTATCCAGATAAGACCGCAAAGGTCAATGCTCATGCATATTCCTTACAGCTGCCGGTTGCGCTTACGATATTCAGCGCTAGTCTGTTGTTTGCTTACTTCGAGACGATAACTCACATGATGCCTGCCTGGTCGAACTTGCGTGGGCCTTATAGCCATTCCTTTTTGCTCACCGCGCTGGTCTTTTCGCTTCTGTGGCGAGACAGATATAGCTTGATGTCAAGCCCACCCTCATTTTCTCCTGGCTTAACAATTGGTCTTCTGGCGACATCTCTTCTCTGGTTTTTATTCTGGGCAGCAAACATCATTAGCGGTCAAATTCTAGCTGTATATTTCCTTTTCACCCTTGGATTTTGGAGTATTTTTGGAGAAGGCTCATACCGAAAACTATTGCCAACTCTGGGGCTGCTTCTGTTTGCTCTCCCCCTCTGGCAGCCCATTCAACCTGCATTACAAAACATCGCGACAACCGCAGTACAGTTACTCATCAGCGCCATGGATATTCCGGTTTACGTAGAGGGCAATCGTATTACCATTCCAAATGGTATATTTGAAATAGAAGGTGGCTGTAGTGGTATAGGTTTTTTGCTTGTCTCCCTAAGCCTTTCCGGCTATCTCTCAATCTACGACCGGGTAGGTATGGGTAGAGCAATTCGCACGCTGGCACTTAGCGCGCTCGTGGCCCTGCTCGCGAACTGGATACGCATTTACCTGATCATTCTCGTTGGCTTTTACGAAGGCATGGACCATCCTCTAATAGCCGATCACGTTGGGTTTGGCTGGATTGTATACTCTGTACTGTTTTTTCCGTTTCTGTATTACGTGACAAAGACAACCCTGCAGCCATCGAAAGCCCAAGCTCTGCCTCTGCTACCGAGCCCCCGAATTAGCATTTCATACATTCTACTAATTGTTTTTCTAACTACTTTTGCATCCATCGCGGCATTTGCACTAACTTTATTGAGCCAAACAAAATCGCCGGCGCCATACGTTTTACCCAACAGTCTGCTGTCTTTTCAAAAGAGTGCCGTCACGCATTCTTTTTGGCAGCCAGTGTTTAAATCACCGGATCATGTAGAGCAAAGTATTTACAGAGGAGCATCCGGATCAGAAATTCAGGCGTTTACTGTGAGCTATCTGAATCAACATCAAAATTCGGAAGTTATAAACTTGCACAATAGTTTTACCGGAGAGAATTTTAAGGTAATCAAAAAGACCACGCGTACCGTGCCCAATGATCCACCAAGTAATGTCACCGAGCTAATCCTGCAAGATCCACTGGGTAATGTTTCTGTTATTTGGTATTGGTACTATATTGGTAAAACTCGGACTCACACTGAGTCAGGTGCCAAAATTCATGAAGTTCTGCAAAAAATGCTTGGGAACACAAATGCTGTTGTTATTGCCCTGTTGGTGAGCTGCAACAATGCCGCTTGTGTGGACGCCAGAACCAGATTGGGCAGGGTCGCTGCAGACCAGAATTTTTCCAACGCAATGGAGGGAAAAAAACACCTTTAACGAAAAACTAAGTAGTATGAAATCAATCTATCGTAAAGGTGCACTACCAGTCGCTGTTTTTTTCATAACCAGATTCAATGAGCGTAGAACCAGCAATAATTTTAAACCGTTCTCTTTTACTTTCCCCCCAGTTTTTCCAATGTTCACTGCTTTTAAAACCCCGGGGTTTTTCCTTTGGAGACCAATCTACTTGTCCCGCCTGACTAGTACTGGAGGCCCCACGGGTCGGCAGTGATTGCACCTTCTCAAATGGGTAAAGATCCGGATCAAGATCAAAATTCTCGCACAAACTTTGTGCAAACCCACTCGGATCTGCGGCAAGTTCTTCATATCGATACATCTTGCAAACCCTGTCTCCTTTATACATGGAAAGGACTTTCAACATCAGTCGAGTGGCGTCATTCCAGGATTTTGCGGTAGCTTCAAAACTCTTGTCTGGCCAGGTTTTAAGCGTGGATTGAGTGAGGTTTCTTCCATCTCGCATTAAAAACAGACTATCTTCCATTGGAAACATGGTAGCAAAATTTCCAAGATACGCTGCACGTGGCACCTTAATCAGCAAGCGCTTACCTGCTGGAAGTGCTGCATAGAGGTAACCGATAAAAGCTGCTCCAATGATTGCCATAAATTCAGCATTTCCAAGTCTGTCCGCATTGGATCTATAACCTCTCACAAACGCTGAATGCAAGCCGTCAATCTCCCGAGTTGCCTGTAATAACGGTACTTCCCACAGTTCATATGGATAGGCAACAATATCAGAATGCAATCGGACCAGTTCACCACAGTACACCGTACCCGAGCGTGGCATTACTCCGTGCACAATAATTGCTGGCGGCCTTCCCGGACCACGAACTTGCTTTACTGCGGCGAGTAAATTTGTAGAAAGCTCTTCACTAGGAAGCTCTAGATTATATCTATCCCGTTCCGAATTCCAGGATGCCAAAGCTGATTTCATACCAGCAACCAGAGCCACTCGAAGTCGCAGAGCATTGAACTTCACTGTTATCCACGCCCCCGTAATTCACTTGCGTATCCCGCCGCGAGATACGCAATCAAACCAAGCCCCACTTCAGTCTTCGATAGAACCCATCCGTTTACGTGAAGCACCTCACCATCTTCAAAATCCCGACCAATAAGTTCACGGAAAGCTCGTTTGGAATAGAGATTGTTAGCCAGCGGTATGTCGTTTTCTTTTAACTTCAGATACAAGCGGTCTATTAGCTTACCTACGTCGAATCCGCATTCAAAGTAACGCTGACCCAAATCGTGCAATTGTGAGTTTCCACTCAGCAGGTTCCACCCGGTATTTTCTAATGCCTTCTTTTTCGATTCAAGCCCGATAGCACCAAACCCTGCAACAAAGGGCAAGCCAGAAATTAGCATCATCAATTTTGATACCGTACGGCGTGATTTATTCATGCATCTTACTCTTGATATGTTTGGCTAACCTGAGTGCCAATGCAACAATAGTTAGTGTCGGGTTCGCCGTTCCAAATGTCGGGAAGACCGAACTGCCCGCTACGTACAAATTCGTAAGACCGTGTACACGACAATTCTTGTCTACTACTCCCTTACCCGGATTATCACTCATTCTGGTACCACCCATTTGATGCAAACCCGGCTCGCCTCCTCCCACCCAGGGCCATGGAGAAGCCTCATCCAGGTCAACACGCACGCGTCCAATTCCATTCGCACCAACCTGTCGGGCAAAATAGGACAACGACTCCATTACACTTTGTTTCTCAGTACTTCCAATTTTCCAATCAAACGTTACGCGAGGCATACCAAAAGCATCTCGGGATTCATTAAGCTTTATGCGACTCTCAGCTCTTGGTAGCACTTCTGACCACAACCCAACTGAAAACAAGCGTGCACGTCCGGGCTCTCCATAGCTCAGTGCACTATTTTTGTCCAATTTTGAAGGTTGCTCAATACGTCCCAATAAGCTTGTTAGCTTATCAGCTATTCTGTCTTGATAACCTCGCTTAACTACTGGCGCTCCCTTATCGCGAGAGTACGCCTTCCAAGGTACCTGAGAGAGGTGGATTCTCGTGGAGAGCAATTTGTCTTCGCGTCGCACTTTGGCTGACAATTCAAAATGGACACCAATTTTCTGGTTTTTGGCACGACGCTTTCTGTCATACAGATCAAGCCCTGTTTTCGGATCAGGTACCACCATCAACCCCGTGTTCGAAAAATAATAATGATCAGAGAAATACCTGCCCACCACATCATTGGTATTTCCGAGTCCATTTTTTTGCTGTTTGTTTGACGCTAGCAGTATCCGGGAGTTTTCGATTCCACCCAATGCCAAAAGATAAGTTGTCGCACTAACTGTAAACCTGCCGCCGTTGAGGCAAGCAAAACGAACGCTATCAACCTTATTTACCGCTGGGTTGGCTGAGATATCTATGGCGTTTGCATAGAGGTATAGATGTATATTAGTGCTATTAACCAATTCATCCCTATACACAGAGCCAAACCGCTTCTGCCTACAGTTCTGAAACATCTTCGAAACTATCGACTGACCATTAAAGTGCATTACCCGACGAGAAGGTGTCTCCCAGTCCGATGGGTCATAGGAGTAGCGTCCGAGTCCAAATAGCGACTGCGCTGATTCGTAATATGGCATTAACTCCCGCTTCGACAGTGGCCAGCCACTATTAGGTACCCATTCCCGACTTAGAAAATCGTCTTCGTTAAGAGGAATACAATTGCCACCCCAGTGATTGGTGGTGCCACCAAAAAAACGGATGCGCGAGCCTTCAAGTGGCCAGTAAGGCCAACCGGTACTGGAGCCTTTGTATAAGTTCTGGGTAGCCAAATCCAGGTCAAAGCCCCCACTTTCCATTAAGCAGACTTTCAGGTTGGTATTTGCGAACTCTCTCGCAAGCGTTATACCAGCGGCACCGGCCCCAATGATACAAATGTCGGCATGCACATGGCTTTCACTTGCCATTTCACGAGCGTCAACTAGCATAGTCCCTCAAAGGCCTTTTTGGTTGGAATAGAAGTCGGCCAAATCCTGAATATCCTGCTGACTAAGCCCCCCTACAAAGCTCTTCATCAGGTCATGTTTTCTTCGCCCGTCAGAGTAGGCATTCATAGACTCAATCAGATAATCCCGGTATTGACCGGCAAGCCTTGGGGCTGAGTCACCATGTCCGTTACCAGATGTCCCGTGGCAGGACATACAGACAATGGCCTTTTTCATGCCAGGCGAAGATGCTTTGGTTGCTTTATCTTCACAACCGCTAAAAACACACAAAGACAGGGCTGCCAGCAGTGTCTTCAAAAAAAACTTAAACTTTCGGGTCTTTTTCCGAATTGCCACCATTTTACTCCAAATCGCGACTTCGGCAGTAAAAACTGCCCGCACAGCGTATGTTATCACGATATTTGCCTTCAATTTACAAAATTGCAACAGCTTTTGAACGCTCCTGCGGTAAACTAGCGTGTGTCGAAAGTGAGAATACCCACATATCACCTTGTTTCTCTTAATGTTAAATTGATAAAACCTGAAGCACATTCAAGGTGCCGGTGTTCCATAGAGCACCAGGATTAGCGACACGCTTCACAGGAAACTTTTGGAAAAGGACTACAATATGTTGAACCTGAAGAGCAACAAGAATGTAATGCGGACAAGATTTCCCATTCGAGCGATAGGATTAGCGGGCACACTGGTATTGTTGTGCTTTACTGCTATATCCAACTCATATGCAGATACCAGTTACGAATCGGTACCTGCCTACCGAATAAGCCCGGAAGACGTACTAAACATATCCGTCTGGCGTGAAGAGGATATGCAAAGGGAAGTTGTTGTGCGTCCTGATGGCGGTATTTCCTTTCCGCTGGCGGGCGATATACGAGCGGCAGGAAGAACACCTCAGGAGCTCGAAGTCGAGATTACCAAGCGCCTTAAAAAATACATTCCTGATGCAGTAGTAACCATTTCCATGACCCAGGTTCAAGGGCTACGAATCTATGTTACTGGCAAAGTCAGGGGGCCGGGGCAGTTCAGAATTGGTCGCTACATTGACGTCTTGCAAGCTATTACTCTGGCGGGCGGATTAACACCCTTTGCAGACATGAGTGATATTCGCATAATGCGAAGAACAGGGAACAAGGTAGAAGTGCTTAAATTCAACTACGCACAAGTGGAAAAAGGCAAAAACCTGGAACAAAATATCATCTTACAAACTGACGACGTAGTGGTGGTACCTTAAATGAAAAACCTAAAACTATTCACAGCAATATCCCTTATTCCACTGGCGATGCCACTCTGTGTACAGGCGGCCTGGGACATTACTCCAGCCGCACAAATTCAGGGTAGTTATACAGATAACGTAAGAATGAACACCTTAAACGAAGATAGCGCGTTCATCACTACCGCCACCGGCCAGATCAAGCTAAGCAACAATACAGAGAGCAGCCAAAGCTCAATCACTGGTGGTCTGAGTTTTCTCAAATTTTCGGGTGCAGATGACCTGAACGACAAGGACATTCAATTTCTGGATGTTTCCGTTAAAAAGAGGTATGAACGTACAAGCTTCAGTGTAAAGGGGTCTTATAGACGAGACCTGATGCTCAAACGCTCACGCGCGATTTCGAGCATAGACGATTCACTTGCCGGTGATACGTTCGACGACGCATTTGGCTCGGATGATTTCATAGACACCCCCGACCTGGATGACTCTACTTCCCGCTTACAAATCAGGCGCGAACGTTTTCGAGTTAACCCCTCTTTGAATTGGAGGATCTCCGAACGAACCAACGGTCGCGTAAAGCTTAACTACTCAGAAATAAACTACGGCAGCGGTGCTGCCCTGGCGGGTGTGCAAGGTAACAAAAACCAATCGGCGACACTGTCTATAAGACGCAGCATTTCCGATAAAAATACGCTTACCATTTCCGCGTCTGCGCGAAACTTTAACCCGGACAACAATGTAAAATCCCAAAACTACGATGCAGCGCTTACCTGGGGCCATACATATTCTGAACGCTCCGGAATTGATATAAAAGCAGGGTTTCGGATCACAGAAAGGGCCGCAAACGGCACGCAACCATCAACAAATGACACCGGCTTTGTTTTTCGTATTGGTGGAAACCATCAATACGAACGTACAAATTTAAAGCTTTCTGCAGAGCGCACTGTCTATCCAGGCGCATTCGGCCAGCTGGTAGAGACCGACCGAATTACTTTTGCACTAACCCGCAGACTGTCTGCACGAACGGGCCTAAGTGTGAGTTCCCGCGCCTACAGTACAGAAGCTTCGCGTACCACTAACGGTAGCAACCGGGACAGGGATTACTTCCAGTTAGGTACAGTTTTGAGTCATCGGTTCACCGAAGTGTTAAACGTAAGTTTGTCCTATGATTTCACGTGGATTGACAGAAAGCAGGCTTCAACCACATTTAGTACTGAACCTGGTACGGCTAGTGGAAATACTATTTCGCTTGCTTTTTCATACAACCCAAGGTGACAAAAAGCTGGCACAACGGCTAAAGGATTATAATTGTTATGAACGTTTTTGATTACCCAATGGAATTGAATGACTACCTGCAAATTTTGAAGCGCAGGAAAATGTACTTTGCAGTGCCTTTCTTTTTTGTTACAACAATAGCGTTGTTAATAGCATTTTTATCTCCAGCGATTTATCGATCCGAAGCAACACTAATTGTTGAAAGACAGTCAATTCCCCTTGATCTGGTGCAGACCACCGTTACAGGTTACGTGCAAGAACAAATTCAAACAATCCGCCAACGCCTGGTAACACCAACAAATCTTTCTGATATTGCGGAAAAATTCCATTTGTATCCGGACGAATTTAGTAAAGACCCAATAGGTACTTCTGCATTGATCAGGGAGAATATCGAAGTCGATATGGTAGAGGTAAATGCTACAGACCCCAGCCAGAGAGGCGTACGGGTAACCGCTATTGCCTTTACGGTGGCTTACAGCGCAAACACCCCGG
>Ga0256847_1001172_pt1 | contig 14018 bp, 12 predicted proteins | sample TeddybearmetaG_FD_189099 | JGI IMG/M metagenome (GOLD analysis project Ga0256847, IMG submission 189099) | Hydrothermal vent microbial communities from East Pacific Rise, Pacific Ocean - Teddybear | ecosystem: Environmental > Aquatic > Marine > Hydrothermal vents | place: Pacific Ocean: East... | reverse complement strand
ATTCAAGGACCAACCGGTCCAGGTCGAAATGCTCTCGCGCTTCTGTTCGCCTAAGGAATCCCGCGCCACTCTCGAAGGACTCGCGACCGGTCGCGTGGACATCGTCATCGCGACCCATCGCATCCTCCAGAAGAACGTCCAATGGCATGACCTCGGTCTGCTCGTCGTCGACGAAGAACAACGCTTCGGTGTGGCACACAAAGAACGCATCAAGAAGATCAAGAAGACCGTCGATGTCCTGACCCTCACGGCGACGCCGATTCCGCGCACGCTGCAAATGGCGTTCACGGGCATTCGAGACCTCTCGGTCATCGAAACGCCGCCGGTCGATCGACTTGCCATTCGTACCCAGGTCTGTCGCTTCGACGAGGGTTTGATTCGCGAAGCCATCTTGCGCGAGATACGACGGGGTGGCCAGATCTTCTTCCTGCACAATCGCGTCCGAACCATCGACGCCATGGAAGAGATGCTCTCTCGCATCGTTCCCGAAGTCCGGATCATGGTCGCTCACGGCCAGATGAAGGAGCGATTGCTCGAGGATCGGATCCACGCTTTCCTGCGCAAGGAAGCCGACGTACTTCTGTGTACCACGATCATCGAGAGTGGCGTCGACATGCCGAACGTCAACACAATCCTCGTGAATCGCGCCGACGCGTTAGGCCTCGCTCAGCTCTATCAGTTACGAGGACGCGTCGGAAGAAGCCCACGCCGGGCCTACGCTTATCTGCTCGTCCCGACCCAACTGGGTTCCCTCTCCGGTGACGCCCAGAAGCGGCTCGAAGCGATTCAGGACTTATCGGAATTGGGCGCCGGCTTTCGACTCGCGAACCTCGATCTCGAAATTCGTGGAGCGGGAGATCTCCTCGGAAGCGAACAGTCCGGCAACCTTCGCTCGGTGGGTTATGAGACCTATATGGAAATGCTCGAGGAGACTGTCGAGGAGCTCTCCGGCCGGGCCCACGAAGAATGGATCGACCCCGAGATCAAGCTTCCCGTCGTTGGACGATTGCCCGAACAATATGTGGCGGACGTCAGTCAGCGACTAGTTCTCTACAAGCGCCTATCGAGCGCCCGGGACGAGAACGAGGTCGCGTTGATCCGAGACGAGCTGCTCGACCGCTTCGGACGCCTACCGCGCGAGGCCGAGAACCTTCTCGAAGTGATTCGATTGAAGATCGCGGCCCGGCGACTCGGGATCGTTCGAATCGAAACGGCGCGCGGGGAGATCGTCCTCCAGGTCGCGCCCAAGAGTCAAATCGATCCGGATCGACTGGTTCAGTTGCTCTCGCATGCGCGGGGTGGTTTGAGAGTGACGCCGGAACAGCGATTGATCGCGAAGGCGCCTGGACCCGAGGGTGGCGCGGCGGCACTCTTCGACGCGACACACGCGCTGCTTCGAAAATTGTCTGGCAGCTGAGCGGCGTCCCCGGCAGATCGATCTTGGTCCGGCCGGTCGACGATTCTCATACCCGATCGAGCCCTGCCGGTCGGCTGCGATCCGTCGAAGCCCTTTCCCAGCCCTCTCGTGGCTCTACAGAAAGCGCCCGCTCGCGACGATAGAAGACCATCCGAATTTTCCAGTATTTCCGTATTTCTCGTCGGGATGTGTCCAACGATGTCTTCTGCCCAAACCGATTCCCCGCTGCCCCCCGCCCTCGACGAGGCTCTTTCCGAGCGAGTCGAAAGCGGACAGCTCGATCTTCCCGTGTTACCGACGACGGCCTCGCGTGTCCTCGGCCTGAGTCAGGACTCGGGCTGTGATATCGGGGAAGTCGCAGCGCTGATCGAACGCGACCAATCCCTCGCAGCGCATGTCCTCCACATCGCCAACTCGGCGGCCTTCTCTCCGACGCAGAAGATCGTCTCGCTCCAACAGGCCATCACGCGGCTGGGACTCTCGACGTTATGCGAAGTCACGGTCGCAATCGTCCTCAAGGGATCCGCCTTCGAGGTCCCGGGCTTCGAACCCGCGCTGAAGGAACTCTGGCGCCACTCGGCGGCCACTGGAGTCTTCGCGAAAGAAATCGCACGAACGCTCCGGCGCAACGTCGAAGGGGCCTTTCTCTGTGGGCTCCTGCACGACATCGGAAAACCGGTCACCTTGAGCCTCCTGCCAAGCGTCTGCAAAGAGGTCAAGGTCAAACTCACGGACGAGATCGCACTAGCCGCGATGGATCAGCATCACTCGCTGATGGGCGCCATGCTCGTGAAGGAATGGGAGCTCGCGCCCTGGGTCGAAACCGTGGCGCGTCATCATCACGACTACGAGAACGCCACGGAACATCAGACCGAAGTGATGGTCACGTGCCTGGCCGACAACCTGACCCATTGGGCCATGGAATCAAAAGAAATCTCGGAGGAGGCGCTCTTCGAGCTGCCGGTCGTTGCCGACCTCGATCTCTACGAGGATGACCTCCAAAGCCTACTCGATGGACGCGACCGCGCCGTCGACACCGCAAAGGCCTTTGCATGAGCGTTCCGGAATTCGACATTGTCGTCATTGGCGGCGGACCCGCAGGACACAAAGCAGCCGTCCAGGCGGGCAAGGCCGGTCGAAGCGTTCTCCTGATCGACAAACAGAAATTGTTAGGCGGCGAATGCGTCCACCGGGGAACGATTCCCAGCAAGACCCTGCATGACGCCGCCTCGGGATATCTACACTTGAAACGGCACTCGGCCAGCCTCTTCGATGTCGAGATCCAGAGTGGCCTGCGCGTCGCAGCCTTGATGGAACGCCTCGACTCCGTCCGACACTCGCAGGCAGCGGTCATGAGCGATCAGCTCGAACGAAACGGAATCGAACGCTGGCGCGGTCGGGCTCGATTCGTCACGGATCACGAACTCATTGTCGAGGGCCCCGGACGGAGCGAGCGACGAATCCGCGGCGAGAACATCCTCGTCGCGACGGGCTCGCGCCCCCGCGTGCCGGACAATGTTCCGATCGATCATGAACATATTCTGGACAGCGACTCACTGCTCTCCTTGATCTATCTCCCGGCCTCCTTGACCGTACTCGGTGGCGGCGTGATCGCTTGCGAATATGCGACGATCTTTGCGGCGCTAGGCGTCGAGGTCACGATGATCGATCGGGGCGAACGTCCGCTGGCTTTCATGGACGAAGAATTGGTCGAGCACTTTCTCGCAGAATTCTCGACCCTGGGTGGGAAATTTCTGCCCAGCTGCGACCTCGACCGGGTCGAATACGGCGAGGACTCGATCGTTCGAACCGTGCTGACCTCGGGTGAAACGATCGAATCCGAAAAGCTGCTATGCGCCCTTGGCCGCGTGACTTGCGCGCGCGAACTCGACATCGAGAAGGCGGGCGTCGAGCTCGACGGCCGCGGCATCATCCAGGTCGACGAACGCTATCGATCTTCTGTTCCTCACATCTATGCCGCCGGCGACGCAATCGGCGCCCCAGCACTCGCTGCATCCGCCATGGAGCAGGGTCGAATTGCAATCCGCGACGTCCTGGGTCTCGAGGCACGGGGCAATCTCGATTCCCTCCCGATCGGTATCTATACGATTCCGGAGATGGCGTCTGTGGGCCTCACGGAAGCCGCGGCGACCGAGGAACATGGGGCCGTACTCGTCGGCCGCGCGCCCTTCATTGAGCTCGCGCGCAGTCAGATCAGCAGCGACACCACCGGTATCCTCAAGATGGTCGCGTCTGCCGATGGATCGAAGATCCTGGGTGTCCACATCGTGGGCCACGCCGCTGTCGAATTGATCCACCTCGCTCAAATGGCCATGATCGCGAGCGCTTCGCCGGAAACCTTTGTCGAGAACACCTTCAATTTTCCGACGATGGCCGAGGCCTATCGTGTGGCGGCCTTGCAGATCAAGCAGGCGAGCCCGAAGGCATCACGCTCCTCCGACTGATCGGCCCATCGCTATCTGGGAGCCCATGCACTCGCGGATCGGGTCTGCCAAGATCGACCTATGCGATGGTGGCTGTTTTCGATTCCCATACTCATGATCCTGATGAGCGGCGCATGGATTGGCAGCGACCGACTCGAGCGAAACAACGACTATTGCAACAGCTGTCATCTCAATCCGGACACGCCGCTTCATTCCGAGATCCGTGAGCGCTTCGAACTCGTGATTCCGCGGAACCTGGCGGGCGTGCACGGTCGGGGCTGGGTGGAGGATCGCGAGGATCCAGCGTTTCGATGCGTCGATTGCCATTCCGGATCGGGCCCGCTCGAACGCCTGAGGATCAAACTCATTTCAGCACGCGATGGCGTACGTTATGTCATTGGGGATTTCGAAGAGCCCGAGACGATGTCCTTCGATCTTCGCTCAGCAACCTGTCTACGCTGCCATCCAAATTTCAGACATTCCGCCGCGCCGGGCTGGACGGTCCAGGCCTATCATGGTCGTGAGGCGCACAGCCACGAACGAGTCGATTCGCCTCGATGCGTGCTTTGTCATACGGTGCACGAAGCCGATGGTGACGCCATCGCCTACTTCATGAATCGCCAGCGCGTCGACAATCAGTGTCGTGTCTGCCATGTCCCAGACAGCCAGATGGAGATTCCATCGCTCGTCGAGAAGTCGGCTGAATAGTCCGCCCGCTCCGAACGACCCTCTGAACGACCCTCTGAACGTCGACAAGACTTCGCGACGCAGACCTTCGACGAGACCAGGGTCGAGTTCTATTCTCGTGGAATGAACCCGACTCTTCCGACGATTTCTCTCGTAAGCCTGCTCGCAGCCTTTGTACCGAGTCTCCTATTGCTCGCCGTCATGCATCGTTGGTCACTGAAGGCCACGACGGCCCTTTACGCGAACGTGAGGATGCTCGTCCAGCTACTATTAGTCGGGTACGTGCTGACCTATGTATTCCAGACTGACCGAGCGGAATTGATCGTTGGCGTCGTGGTCGTGATGATCGCCCTATCAGCCTGGATCGCGCTTCGACCACTCCGCCGGCGTGGTATGCACAGCTACTCCCTTGCGCTGGTTTCAATTGCGGCCAGCGGACTGACGATGCTTGCGATCGTGACACAAATGGTTCTCGATCTACCTCGATGGTTCGAACCGAGCTTCGTCGTCCCCCTCGCCGGCATGATTTTCGCCAATGCCATGAACACCGTGAGTCTGGCTGCGGAACGCTTCGAGTCGGAAATAGAACGAGGCGAAGATTCGGTCGAGGCTCGACGAACGGCCCTCGACGCTTCCCTGATTCCACAGATCAATGGTCTGCTGGCCGTCGGCATCGTCTCCCTCCCTGGCATGATGACCGGGCAGATCCTCTCGGGCGTCGAACCCATGGTCGCCGTTCGCTACCAGATCATGGTGATGTGCATGGTCTTCGGATCGGGTGGTCTTGGCGCGGCTGGATACCTCGCCTTGCAGAGCTCGCGGCCAGCTTGATCTGTGTGGCTCGCGCGCCTCGGCCTCGCCGGTTACTTTCGATCCTTGCCTCGAACCCCAATCCGAATTGGAACCACTCGCATGGTGATCTGCAAATCCTCGATGCAGCGATGTGGAATCCTGGGCGGCCTCTTCTCGCTCCTATTCCTGGTCGCCTGCGCCGTGCCGGGTCGTTTCTATCTCGTCGCGCCCGCCATCTCGGGAAGCGTGCGAAGCGGCGAGATTCAGCTGGAAGCGGCTGAGCTACGCCTCGAGATTGCACATCGGGAGAGCTTCGATCTCCACGATGCGAAGCGAGTGACGCTCCCTGCCGACGGACGCTTCAGCTTCGAACCGCTCGAACTCGCTGTCGCGGGTCACGAGTATTCCAAGGATTACCGCGCCTTTCTGCATCTCCTGATCGACGGCAAGGATCACGTGATCTGGCGTGCACAATTTTCGAGACTCGCAATCACCTCGCCGATCGAACTCGACTGCGATCTCGAACGTCCCCTGCCACATGGCCAACCCTGCTGGGTCACCGAGCCCCTGCAACAGGGCTGGCTGATCGAAGAAGGCGAACGCACTTTCGCGCGTCTGTGTGTCAGCTGTCATGGCACCGATGGCCGAGGCGCGCCGGGGATCGAGGCGTCCCTGGGTAGCCAGCCGCCAAACCTCCGCGAGATCGCCTCGAGACGGAATGGCCGCTTCGAACGAGCTGAAATCGCTGAATGGATCGAAGGCCGCGTGTCGACTCCAGCCCATGGAACGCGACGAATGCCGATCTGGGGAGAATTCCTGAGCGCCGAATTCGAGCGCTACCCAGACGGTGACGAATTGATCGGTGCCACCCTCGACCCACTCGTCGTCTACCTCGAGAGTCTCCAGAAAACGCAATGAATACAAATAGATAGGTGGATTTGCCAATTTGCACTAAGAGTGCAATATTCCTCCGGGCCCGAGAACCGAAGGAGATCGCAGCATGGCGAATTCAGAGATCGAAACGACGACACCCCCAGAGACCACGGCGGAGCTCGGCTTCGATCCGACCCTGTTGCGCGAGAAATATCGCGAAGAGCGCGACCGGCGCCTCCGTCGCGACGGAAACGAACAATACGTCGAGGTCAAAGGTGAGTTCGCCCATTTTCTCGACGACCCCTACGCCGAGTCCAAGTTCGAGCGCGAAAGCCTGAACGACGAGGTCGAGGTCCTGATCATCGGGGGTGGCTTCGGCGGACTCCTGGCCGGCGCCCGACTGCGGCAGGCCGGCGTCGAAGACATCCGCATCATCGATCCCGCCTCGGATTTCGGTGGCACCTGGTATTGGAACCGCTACCCCGGCATCGCCTGCGATATCGAGTCCTATACCTACCTGCCCTTGCTCGAAGAACTCGGTTATGTGCCCAAGGAGAAGTACGCCTTCGGCCCTGAGATTCTTGAACACAGCCAGGCCATCGCGCGCAAATTCGATCTCTATCGCGACGTCTGCTTCCAGACCCGCGTCGAGGAGCTTCGGTGGGACGAGGAAGAATCGTGCTGGATCGTCACGACGAATCGAAACGACCGCATGAAGGCTCGCTACCTATGCCTCGCAACCGGCCCCCTCAATCGGCCGAAGCTGCCCGGCATCAAGGGAATCGAAGAGTTCGAAGGGCATACCTTTCACGCCAGTCGCTGGGACTATGACTACACGGACGGTGGTTCGGAGGGAAACCTCACGGGCCTTTCGGGCAAGCGCGTCGGCATCATCGGCACGGGCGCGACCTCCGTGCAATGTGTTCCGCATGTCGGCGAGTCCGCTGAGCATCTCTACGTTTTTCAGCGCACGCCTTCCTCGATCGACGTGAAGGACAACCCAGAGACCGATCCGGAATGGAAGGCCAGCCTCGAGTCCGGCTGGCATCAACACCGCATGGACAACTTCAACTCGCTGGTCTCGGGAATTCCACAGGCCGAGGATCTGGTCCACGACGGATGGACCGACCTGATTGGCAAGCTCGTGGTCGGCCTTCAGAAGAAATCGGGCGGAATCGGATCACCAGAAGAACTGGCGCGTGCGGTCGAGATCGCCGACTTCGAGAAGATGGAAGATATTCGCGCCCGGGTGGATTCCATCGTCGAGGACCCGGAGACCGCCGAAGCCCTCAAGCCCTATTACCGCCAATTCTGCAAGCGACCCTGCTTCCACAACGAGTATCTCGATGCCTTCAACCGACCTAACGTCACGCTGGTCGACACGAAGGGCAAGGGAGTCGAGCGGATCACAAAGAAGGGCGTGATGGTCGACGGCAAGGAATACGAGCTGGATTGCCTGATCTACGCCAGTGGCTTCGAAGTCGGCACCGACTATTCACGGCGCGCCGGGCTCGAACTCTACGGTCGCGGCGGAGAGAGCCTGACCGAGAAGTGGGCGGACGGGGTTCGCACGCTGCATGGAATGCACGTCCGGGGATTCCCGAACTGCTTCGTCATGAGCAACCCACAATCCGGCTTCACCGCCAGTTACCCTCACCTGCTCAACGAACAGGCCAAACATCTTACCTACATCATCCAGAACGGAATCGAGAAGGGGCTTCGCGTCGTCGAGGCGACGGAAGAAGGCGAGACCCAATGGGTCGAGCAATGCATCAGCAAGGCCCGAGACGCTGGCGACTTCTTCGAGAACTGTACGCCCGGCTATTACAACAACGAAGGACAGATGTCCGATCGAAGCGTTCAGAACGGCTTCTACGGTGGCGGTTCGATCGAGTTCTTCAAGATCCTCGAAGACTGGCGAGCGAAGGGCGACCTCGACGGTCTGGAAACGAGTTGAGCCGATGCCGGCTGAATCCGTCGAAACTTTGGATGGACGGCTCGGGCGCAAAGCCAAATCGCGCCTGGCAATCTGTGAGGCTTGTCTGGATCTGATTCAAGAGGGCGTATTGCAACCGAGCGCGGATCGCATCGCGAATCGAGCCGGTGTTTCTCGGCGCTCGGTCTTCAATCATTTCACGGATCTCGCGGAGCTCTACGATGCGGTCGGCGAAGTGGGGATGCAACGTTATGCGCCTCTGCTCGAGCCGGTTTCGCAATCGGAGCCCGTCGCCGAACGCCTCGAGCATCTGGTCGAAGTCCGCTCGCGATTCCTCGAAGCCACGGTTCCCATCACTCGAGCCCTGACAGCCCAGGCCCTCGTTGGGCAGGCAGTCGAGCAGGCGGTTCGGGTCTCGCGGGAAGCCGTCCAGCGTCATCTCCTGAACATCGAGCGCCTTTTCGGAAGCGAAGTCGAGAATCTTTCCGCGCAGGAACGATCGGATGTGATCGAGGCGATGGCGGCTGCCACCAGCCCGCATCAGTGGGAGTATCTTCGCCGGAGTCGAGGAAAGTCGATGGTTCGTTCGCGCGCGATCGTCGAACGAAACCTCAAGGCCATTCTCCGGGACGTGGGAATCAGCGTCTAGCCGCGCCCTGCCCCCGATGATCCGTCCCTAGGACCTCACACGATCCCGGTCCTCTGCCAGCTCATTCAACAGAGTCGTGTGGGACATCCGCCAAACGACAGATGCGGTCATCGCGTCGAGCCGCCAACTTATCGCCTTGCGGGTCGCGGGTCGCGGGCGATTCATAGAGTCCGAAACTCTGTGGGGGTTGAGTCATGAGCATCGAAAGCAAGCAGACCGAGAACCAGAAACCGTGTGTCTTCATCCATGTCAATCACAAGCAAATTCTCGGGGCACATGTGGGCGCGCGCGCGCTGCGTCATTTCTCGAAGAACAATGACAAATTCGACATCCAATTCATCGAGACGAAGGACCATGCCTTTCTGCTGGCGAAGGAAGGCGAACTCTTCTTGCGAAACGGTGTTCGCCGAAAATGGCGGATGAACGACCTCCAGTCCTTTACACCACTTCGCTTCATGCCCCCTGAATTGATGAACTACAAGGGTCGCGCCGTCGTGATCGACCCGGACGTCTTCGCGGTCAGCGACGTCTGGGCACTCTTGTCTCAAGACATGGGCGGCAAGGCGATTCTGTGTCGACCACGCAGCCGAACCAGTCGAAACATCAATGGCGCCCTCGCAACGAGCGTCATGCTGCTCGACTGCGCCAAGCTCAGACACTGGAAGGTCGAAGACCAGTTCAACGAGATGTTCGAGGCGGATCGCGACTACAAGAAATGGATCACCCTGATGTACGAGGACCGCGGAACGATCGGCCTCTTCGACAACAGCTGGAATGACCTCGACGTCTTGAACAAGCGGACCCGGATGCTGCATACCACCAAGCGCTGGACGCAGCCGTGGAAGGCGGGGCTCCCGATCGATTTCGTTCCGGCGGACAAATTCGACGCGTTCCCGCCACTCGGCTGGCTCTTGTACGCACGTCGGAAGCTCTTCGGGGACTATTCTTTTCTCGGGGCCTACAAGTCCCATCCCGACAAGAACCAGGAAGACTTCTTTTTCGGGCTGCTCCAGGAATGCCTCGACGACGGCACGGTGACCGAGGAGATGGTGCAGCAGGAGATGTTGAACGATCACGTTCGCAAAGATGCTGTTCGCGTTCTCGAAGCCGCTCCCCCCGTCGATCAGGTCGTCGCGGGTCTACCTATCTGAGCAACACCCAAGGACACATTTGATCCGCAACACACCGTGGCATGCAATCCGACTCCGATGGGTGTACACCCGCGTGACAGGTCCGCGGAATGTCGCGGACTTATGTGTAAGTCGAGGGGTGTGCTCGAATGGTTGCAAGCATCGCTGGCCGAGACGGGTCGAAGGCTTTGAATCGAGACGAAGTGAGCATTCTTGTCTCACAATCCGACGGGCAGGTCGTCGGCCTCTCCCGAGCAGCAAGCGGGCTGCTGGGTGCCGCGCGGAATCGTCCGTGTTGGTCGCTCATGCACGAGATCACAGGCGCCGCGGATCTACCCTGCACAGAGAGTTGTGTGACGGCGCTGGGTTCAAACGAGAGGGCGACCGAGTCCCGTCGCGTCACGCTCCGTGGACGATCTTTCGATCTGCGCTGCGAATCCGTCGGCGACCGGATCGTGACGACCCTTCGTCCGCGACCGGCCCCATCGACGGGCAACGCTCCGCGACTAACGCCCCGCGAAGTCGAAGTGCTCAAGCTATTGGCGGACGGCCTCGAGGGCAGCGAGATCGCCGATCGACTCGGCATTCGCGTCGGAACCGTTCGCACCCACGTTGAGCATATGCGCGTCAATCTCGATTGCCGCACACGCGCCGCGCTCGTCGCGAAGGGCTATCAGCGCGGTTACCTCGCCTGATCCACCCACTGGGCAGCCGGGTGCATTCTCGCGAGTGTGTCGACGAGATCGGTCGCCTCCGCCCGACTCGGATCCTCGAGCCACCAGAGCAGCGTCCCGACTTCCATCGAAAGATAGGCGCGCGCCGATAGATCAACATCGAGATCGGCTGTCAGACGGCCCACCGCCTGAAGCCGGCGAAGCGCTTCGGCAAGCGGTCGTGCCGATTCCGAGACGACCGGCCCATGCCGACTCGCGCCCGCCCGTTCCCGACCGAAGGTCACTCGATAGGCCTCGGGATGTTGCTCCGCGAAACGAACCGCAGCGTCGACGGAGGGCCGAGCTTGCTGCGCCAGATCGAGAACGGCTTTGCCGACCTGCCCGACCTGCACGACCTCCCGAATCGCCGCAAGCCGCGCCGCTCGCAGCCCGGCCAGGGTTCGCGACTCGATCTCCCGAAGCAGCGAATACTTGTCGGAAAAATGCGAATAGAAGGTCCCGATTCCGACCCCTGCGCGACGGGCGATCAGGTTGCTGTTGACGCGCTCCGTCCCCTCCTTGGCGAAGAGGCTCAGTCCCGCGGCGAGGAGTTTTGATTCAGCGTTCTCGAGTTTGGGCCTCGCCATCGATCAAACATACCTGATTTATTAATCATAAACATGGAGCCGCTTCTCGGGCTGAATCGATCGATTTTGCCCAATGATCTGTACTGATTTATTTATCCAATACTGATCGAAACCCAATTATTTGCTCGGACATGGACTTGGGCATGTTTTCTGCGAAGTACTTGCTCGTGTTCTGCCGATTGGTGTAGGACGCGTTTCGTGCGTTCTGAGCAGAGATTCCGTTTCGATTTGAAATGGAGGAAACCTCAGTGCTTTCAGATCGAAAAGGGATTGGATTGAGCCAGTTTCCGAAAAAGACCGTCGGGATCATCCAGGCCCGGATGGGATCCGAGAGACTTCCGGGCAAGATTCTCGCGCCGCTGGGCGGTCGGCCTCTGCTCGCACAGCTCTGCGCTCGAATCGGCCCGGCACGAGTCGACGAATGGTGGCTCGCCACGACGTCGGATCCAGCCGACGATGTGACCGAGGCCTGGGGATTCGAACTGGGGCTACGGGTCTTCCGGGGCGACCGGACGGATGTGCTCTCTCGATTCCTGACGATCGGTTCCGAAGCAGGCGCAGATTGGATCATTCGCGTCACGGCCGACAATCCCTTCCTCGATGCAGAGGTCGTCGATCGATTGATCGATGCGCGGGATGCGAGCGAGGAGGCCAAGGCGGCCGACGCGATTCGTCTTCGCAGCGGATTGTCGATCGTCGAGGACTCCGAGAATTCCGCTTCGACGCCTGAGCTCAGCCCTGGTCTGCCACTCGGGTACGGCGTGGAGCTCGTGCGCCTCGCTGCGCTCGAGAGTGCAGCCAAGGAAATCCCCGTCGACCAGTTTCACCATCGGATTCATGTGACGAGTTGGCTCTCGGCGGGCGGGGCATGCGATCGCCCGAGCCATGGCCGCTTCTTCGATGTCCCGACCCCCGCGGAATGGCCGGATCGTCCCGATTGGCGTTGGACGGTCGACACCTATGAAGATCTCGCCATGGCACGCAGCGCATTCCGCGTCTTTGGCCTCGACGCTTCGCGCATCGGATATCCGGAGATGGTCGCGTACCTCGACGCCCATCCCGAGATCACGAGCATGAACCAACACATCGATCAGAAGTCGTTGGAGGAAGGCTGATGAATGCATCATCCAGCTTGGATTTCACGGCACTCGAAGGCTTTGGCATCGGCGTGAGCGGGGGCGGAACGCATCTTGGTCGCGCGATCGCACTCGGCCTGGCGAAAACCGGCGCAACCGTCGTCATCTTCGGCCGGCGCCGCGAACCGCTCGACGAAACCGCCGGCCTGGCCAGAGACCTACACGGAACGATCCTCGTCGAAGTCGCCGATCAACACGAAGACCGCGATCTCGAACGCGTGCTTGATCGCATCGAAAAAGAGACGAATGGAATTCGTGGCTGGGTGAACAATGCGTGCAGCGGTCCGAGTTCGCCTTTCATGGACCTCGATCGCGGATTGGTCGAGGAATCGGTCGAGCGTACTTTGGCCGATGTGATCCTGGCAGCGGAAGCCGCGGCAAAGCGCATGGTCGCGGCGGGGCAGGGCGGGGCGATCGTGAATATCGCCTCGATGTACGGATTGGTTTCTCCGCAACCCGACACCTATCGAAATCATCCGGCGTTCCACAATCCGCCGGCCTACGGCGCAGCCAAAGCCGGCGTCATCGAGTTCACACGTTATGCGGCGTGCCATCTCGCAAAGCACGATATCCGGGTCAATTGTGTCAGTCCTGGCCCTTTTCCAACCGAGGAAGTCCGCCGCGAAGGCGAGTTCATCGAAGAACTCGAGCGCCGCGTGCCGCTCGGTCGAATCGGAGAGGCCCGGGAATTGGCCGGGCCGGTCGCGTTTCTACTTTCCCCGATGTCGAGTTTCGTCACGGGACACAATCTAGTTGTCGATGGAGGATGGACCACGTGGTAGCCATGGATCTCTCAACCTGGCAGGGGATGCGTTCGCGCGACCCTCGACGTCTCACACTCGGCAGCGCCCAATGGGGCATGCCCTATGGAATCGCCAACCAACACGGCGAACCCGACGCAGAGGAGCTCGGAGCCATCCTTGCTCGGGCGCGGGCAGCGGGAGTCACTTCGATCGACACCGCGCGTGCCTACGGCGAAAGCGAAGCGCGAATCGGCCACGCCATCCAACCGGGTGACGGCTGGCGCATCCTCACGAAACTTGGCCCGGACGTTCATCGCGAAGGCCTCGATCTCCTGGAGACCCTCGAACGCGTCAGCGAGAGTCTCGAAGCGAGTCGGAATGCGCTTCAGACGGACGTCCTCCCCACTCTCATGCTGCATCGGTTCTCCCATCGCCACGCCTGCGGAGGTCGACTCTGGCGCATGCTCCTCGCCGAGCGGGACGCCGGCCGCATCGGATCGCTCGGTGTCTCCGCCGCGACACCCGAAGAGGCCTGGGCCGCACTCGAAGACCCGGACATCGAAGTCCTCCAGGTCGCGTCGAGCCTGCTCGATCTGCGGCTCTATCGGCAGGGATTCTTTCCCCGCGCCCGGGAACTCGGTCGCACCATCTATGTCCGATCGCTTTTCCTTCAGGGTGTCGCTCATCTCGAACCGACAACGCTCCCAACTTTTCTCCGCCCACTCGTGGAGCCGATGAAACTGATCGCGGCCTGTGCCGCGAGGGTGGGCGTGCCTCCGCGCGCGCTCTATCTGGCCTTCGGCCGGGAGATCCCCGGCGCGCATCCCGTACTGGGCTGCGAGACGGACGCACAGCTCGAAAGTCTGCTCGCGGACTGGGCGAGCGAGGCCGTCGATGCAGCCACCATTGCG
>Ga0256847_1001171_pt1 | contig 14020 bp, 13 predicted proteins | sample TeddybearmetaG_FD_189099 | JGI IMG/M metagenome (GOLD analysis project Ga0256847, IMG submission 189099) | Hydrothermal vent microbial communities from East Pacific Rise, Pacific Ocean - Teddybear | ecosystem: Environmental > Aquatic > Marine > Hydrothermal vents | place: Pacific Ocean: East... | reverse complement strand
ATCCTCAATATGCCTGAGGATATGAACAGTGGATTTAGCCCGTACTATGACATTCTATACTTATCATGACAGCCCGGTGGGTCAATTGCTGTTGGCAGGAATGCCAGGCACGTTGATGATTATTAATTTCCCTCAAAATAACCAGGCCGTTGCTCCACAAGAAGAATGGAAGCGAGATGACGCTGTTTTTAAAAAAACTACCCGGCAGCTTGATGAGTATTTTTCCGGCACCCGAACCGAGTTTACAATACCGCTTGAGCTGGAGGGGAGTGATTTTCAAAAGAAGGTCTGGGCAGTTTTACAGGCAATACCATTTGGCACAACGATTTCATATGGCGATGTCGCACAACGAATAGGACAACCTTCTGCCAGCCGCGCCGTAGGTTCGGCCAATAATGCCAACCCCATCCCGATTATAATACCCTGCCACCGTGTTATTGGCGCTGATAAATCCATGACCGGGTTTGGTGGTGGCATAGATATTAAAATCAAACTGCTGGAGTTGGAAAATCGTCTGAGTAGCCACTCCAAACCTCAGGGTGATTTGTTTTATCCAGATAATGCGGTCACCATCAACGGATGAGTGTAGTATAAATACATACAACTTTAACTATTATAATATATTTATTTCCTCTATAGATTGTATTGACCTTAGCGAGTTGCAAACTCTATGGAAACTGAAAACCAATTTCCCATTACGTGTAACAGCCAGTTTTTGGAAAAAGAAATCGGCCCCACTACCTACACCACCGATGAGTTGAAAACTATCCTTGCCGATATGAATAAATTGGCAAATGAAAATGCTCAGGTATTGCAGCAGGCTATGGAAGATACACAAAAAGCAAGTCGGGCAATCAATGAATTGTTAGTCACCATCAGCGATGAAATCGATTCGCCTTTAAGCAGTATTCTGGACATGGCCCGGGAAATGTCAAAAGGAAATCTGGATGCGACCCAACGAAAATATATCGAAACCCTGATGCAATCAGGACGGGCTCTTATGGAAGCAATTCAGGATGCGCATAATATCGCTAAAGTTGAAGCGATCGATGAAGCAGTGTAAATCACGCTACGAAAAGCCTGGCCCTATACGTCACGCCGATCAGCCATTTCCACCACTACCCAATCCATGAAACTTTTAATTTTTGGCTCTGTTTCGCGGCCCTGTTCGCAAACTGTGTACCAGTTGCGTTGTCTGGGAACAGTGATATCGAAAGGGCGAACCAGACGATTGAGGCGAATGTCATCTACCACATCGTGCACTTCTGCCATGGCAATACCGTCACCCGATGCCGCAGCTTCCATGGCCAGAAGATACGTATCATATTGTGCCGTTATCCGTCGGGGCATATCGCCAAGATTGGCGGCTTGCAGCCAGCGGTTCCAGTCGTTGGGTGAGGTGTAGACATCAATTAAAGGAAGCCGGGACAAATCGGCCAACTGGCGCAAGCCCCGTTCGCCAATCATCATCGCCGGTGAGCACACCGGGGTGACCGTACCTGTATACAAATATTGATAGAAGAGATTTGAGTTGTCCTCATTGCACAGAATGATACCCACATCGATACCATCGGGTCGAAATTCCCATTCCTGAAAGGATGTGGACAGGCGCACCTCCACATCAGCGTGAAGGCGTTGATAGCGCGTTAATCTGGGCAATAGCCACCGCATAGCCGTGGTCACATAGATCTGAACAGTCAATATTCCTGCATGACGAGTATCAAGCAGCTCAGCAGTGCTGCGTTCAAGCCGGTCGAAGGCATCCTTTATGGGCGGGAAATATTGCGATCCTTCCGCAGTCAGCTCCACGCGTCGCGTAGTGCGCTTGAACAATCGAATAGCAAAGTGTGCTTCCAACGAACGAATATGATGCGATACTGCCGAATGGCTTACATGTAATTCTTCAGCCGCTGCACGAAAGCTTAAATGACGTGCCACAGCCTCAAAGGCGCGTAAGGCATTCAGAGGGGGAATGTTGCGGCTCATAATTATTCCAATATGCTCATGAAATACTAACTTTACATTGCATAAATACACTTATAACAGGGTCATTAATACAATAAATTGGTCTGATTATCTAATTAATGTGCAAATATTTGATAATAGTCTAAGCACCCGCATTTGAGATATCATTCATGTAACGATCACAAGAGGAATTAGGCATGAGTGAAACGATGGAGCGCGCGCCACGCAGGCGCGGTGGCAGAAACGCGCGCAAGGCTTTGCGCGCAGCACCTCTGGCTGAAAACATCAAACCGGTGTGGCCGGGAATGGAATCAGACCGGTATCGTGCTTTGACACAAATTGACATGGATAATATTCATGCAGCCATTCTTGATACGCTTGAGACGATAGGCCTGGCAGATGCGATCCCGTCCTGTATTGAAGCAGTGACCGCAGCAGGTGGTTTCATGAATAAGAAAGACCGCTTGTGCTTTCCCCGCGATCTGGTTGAGGACACTATTGCTTCGGCTAACAGAACATTTTCCATCTATGGCCAGTCACCTGAACATGATCTGGAGCCCACCGGCAATAAAGTCTATTTTGGAACCGGGGGTGCCGCTGTCCATATGGTTGATCCCCTCTCGGGAGAATATCGCGAATCAAATTTACAAGATCTCTATGAGATGGCCCGGATTGCTGATGTGATGGATCATATCCACTATTTCCAACGCCCCATCGTTGCCCGGGATATGACCGGTGGGTTTGATCTTGATGTCAACACCGCATATGCCTGCCTCAGTGGCACCACCAAACATGTTGGTACCAGTTTTGTGAGCCCGGAGAGTGTGACCGCGACCCTGGAGATGCTGCATGTTATTGCTGGTGGAGAAGATAAATGGCGTGCGCGACCTTTTCTCAGTCAGTCTAACTGTTTTGTTGTACCACCTTTGAAATTTGCGGTTGATGCCTGCCGCTGTCTTGAGACGGCTGTTTATGGCGGCATGCCGGTTTTATTATTATCAGCTGGTCAAGCCGGTGCAACAGCCCCTGCAGCTCTGGCCACCACCATTATTCAAGCATGGGCAGAAGTGCTCGCGGGTCTGGTCTACGTGAATGCAATTAAACCTGGAGCCGTCGCCATTTGCGGACCCTGGCCATTTGTATCCGACCTGCGCACTGGCGCCATGTCAGGTGGCAGTGGAGAGCAGGCCTTATTGATGGCAGCTTGCGGGCAGATGGGCGGATATTACAACCTCACCACTGGCGTTGCCTCCGCCATGACCGATGCCAAAATGCCGGATGCGCAATCAGGATATGAGAAAGGGTATAATCATGCGCTGGTTGCAAATTCAGGCGCCAATATGATCTACGAATCTGCCGGTATGCATGCAAGTCTTCTGGGAGCATGTAAGGAAAGCCTGGTCATTGATAATGATTTGATCGGAGCGGTACAGCGTACAGTGCGCGGCATTGATGTTACACAGGATACTCTTTCACTCGAGGGCATAAGAAAGGTCTGCGAACAGGGGCCGGGACATTATCTGGGCCAACCTGAAACCCTTGATTTAATGGAGCGCGATTACGTCTATCCGGATATTGCAGATCGTACTACACCGAAAGAGTGGGAAGAACTGGGTAAGCCGGTCTTGGTTGAACAGGCCATACAAAAAACCAGTGAGATCATCAGCACGCATTTTCCCGACCATATCTCGGATGAAAAAGATATCGAAATTCGCGCAATGCTGGATATCAAATTACCGCGTAAATCCATGCGCCCGGCGGGATGATTTTCCGGCCTCAACCCGAGCGTAAGGAATGCGTCAGTTGATCGGTTAAAGGCTTGAGCAGGATGTTTAAAACTGTTCTGTCACCGGTGCTGATAAAGACCTCTGCGGGCATGCCTGTGACCAGAGTTTCACTGCCGAGGAGATCTATCTGACCATCATCAAGGGCCAGATTTACAGTGAAGTAATCAGACCCGGTAGCTTTATCGATTATTCTGTCGGCAGAAATTTTGATTATTTTTGCAGATAACTGCGGTGTTGTTCGGCTGTCAAAAGCGGTAAGCTGGATCATCGCTTTTTGTTTGAGAAAAATCTGGTCAACATCGCTGGTTGAAACCCGGGCTTCAATAATCAGTCGGTCTTCATCAGGGACAATCTGCAGAATTGTTGTAGCGGGTGAAACAATCCCGCCAATTGTGTGAGTTGCCAGATTAAGAACCTGACCAGACAAAGGCGATTTGATTTCAGTGTGACTGAGTTGGTCCACGAGGGTAATTTTACGTTCTTCCAGCTCAACAATTTTGAGCTGTATTCCGCGCAATATTGTCAATACCTCTTCATGAAAGTCTACATCAGCCTTTAAAATTTTAAGGCTGATTTCCTTCTTCGTCCCTCTGGTGCGGGCAATGTCACTTATAAGTTTACCCACGTCACCGGCAATTCGGGCTCTTTCCCGCTTTAAAGACAGTATCCGGCTCTTTGGTGTCAGACCTTGTTTAAAAAGAGGCTCCACATCAGAAATCTCTTCTTCGATCAGTTTAACTTGACTGTTTTTTGATTCAAGCTGCGCTTTAAGACCAGTCACTTGCTGGGTATACTGTTCTATCTGCTGCTTGAAAAGCTCTAGTTCACCCTGCCGACTGGCACGCCGTGCATTAAACAAAGAACGCTGCCCGTGCATTACACGCATGAGCGGCTCATTGTCTGTCTGGCGGGTGAATGCCGTATCAAATTTTAGTTCAGTTTTCGAATCCCGTTCAGCTGCAAGCCGGATTTTCTGAGCCTTATATTCATAAAGCTCACCTGTGGTCACGGCCAGATTTGCCTGAATAATAGTTTTATCCAGCCGAATGAGCAAATCACCGGCCTTCACATAATCACCATCGCTCACATGTATCTGGCTCACAATGCCACCGGTTAAATGCTGAACAGTTTTGACTTTTGATTCAACGCTGACAACTCCGGGCGCAATAACAGCACCTGTTATGCTGGCATAGGATGCCCAGGTGCCAAGGCCACCAAACAAAAGTGCAATGACCATGCCGCCGGCAAAAATCCACGACCGTGTATTATCCATTTTGAAAGACGGTGTATCCATCTATCTTATCCCCAACTGGCGGTTTTGTTTGATTGTGGGTGTGAGCCCAACCACCGTGGCGCGTTGTTTTTCGGGGGCTTGTTGTTGGCCCGGCCGCGTGACGATTTCATCGCGAGGGCCAAAAGCAATTTGTTTGCCGCCATCCAGAACCAAAACGCAATCCACAGCTGAAAGCAGTCCCAGGCGATGGGCGATAACGATGACAGTGCGCTTTTTATCCCGCAGTTTAATCAGTGCTTCCACCATGGCAGCATCGCCCTGCATGTCCAGATTGGAATTTGGCTCGTCCAGCACAATCAGTGTCGGGTTGCCATAAATCGCTCGTGCAACAGCCATGCGCTGGCGCTGGCCTGCTGACAAATTGGTGCCATGTGGTCCAATTTGAGTATCATAGCCCTCTTCAAAGCCAAGCACCATCTCATGTATGCCGGCCAACTGTGCGGCTTCAATGACTTTGTCGGCTTCCGGTTCAGGATGAAACCGGGCAATGTTTTGTTTAACAGTGCCATCAAACAGCTCAACATCTTGTGGCAGATAGCCGATGTGCTCACCTAAATCTTCCCGGTTCCATTGATCAAACGTTGCACCATCAAGGCGTATTTCACCGGTCACGCTGGGCCAGACATCCACCAGAGCGCGCGCAAGAGTGGATTTACCGGAGCCGCTCGGCCCGATGACCGCCATGACCTGCCCAGCCTCAAGGTCGAAATTCACATTATCGATAATCAGTTGTTTTTTACCCGGTGCGGCAACACGGAGATTGCGAACCTTCAGATTTCCTTTAGGTGCCGGCAGGAGCATTTTACGCTCTGCTTCAGGAGTGTTTTGCAGGAGTGTTTTCAAACGATGATACGCAAGTCTCGCCCGCACCAGCACACGCCATTGCCCAATGGCTTGTTCAACCGGTTGCAGGGCCCGTCCAAGAATAATGGAAGAAGCTATCATGGCCCCAGGTGTAATAATCTGCTGGATTGATAACCAGGCCCCAAGTGCCAGCATGGCAGATTGCAAAAATAAACGCAGTGATTTGGTAATGGACGTAATCGCTCCCGAACGATCACTGGCAAGCCCGTGTGCCAGAAGTCCTGTCACGTGCTCTTTTTGCCATAAAGTTTTATAGCGCTGCTCCATTCCCATTGCCGCAAGCGATTCAGCATTGCGGCGCCCGGTTTCATACAAATGCTGGGCTTTACCATCCGCAGCTGAGGCCATTTTCATAGGCTCGCGCGCCAGCAATTCTGCCAACAGTGCAAAGATAAATAATATAACAGCTCCCGCCAGGGCCAATAATCCCAATGTCCAGTGAAGCATGAAAATAACCACCAGATATATGGGTACCCAGGGCGCATCAAAAAGGGCGGCAGGAGCAGCCCCTGTAATAAATTGGCGCAATACGGTAAGCTCATTAAGTGCATTGGCAAACACTTTGCCATGAGCAGGGTCCAGGCTTTGGCGCATGATAGCACTAAACACCCGGCCATTAATGCGGTGGTCAAGATTGATACCAATGCGCACCAGAACCCGCGAACGTATCAGTTCCAGCAAGCCCAAAATTATGAACAGCCCGACAATAAGAACAAAAAGCACCAGAAGGGTGGAAACACTACGGCTGGCCAGCACACTGTCGTATATCTGCAGCATGAACAGCGGGCCGGTGAGCATCAACAGATTGATGAACAGGCTGAAAATTCCCGTAGCTGTGAGAGCGTACTTGCTTTTACGTATGACTAGGGCAAGTTCATGGCTGGGCTGCATTATTTTTAAAGGCCTCGTAAATTCACGGCCACTGCATGATTGTAGCCAGTCGCAACAGTCAGATCATGCTCCAGCTGTCGTTACCAGAATTATTTGACGAATTTCTCAAACATCAGGTTTATCATAGGATTATATATCTTACTAAACGGTGAAAAGCGAGGAAATAAAAGCATTTTGACCCAAATTCATACCACACGAACCTCGCATATTTGATATGCTCAACTTCAACCTCCGAGCAGGTCGCACCGAAGCAAATCATAAGCATTTATAATAATGAGTGTTTCACTTGACTTTTATGGCTTTCGCGCATAGGTTTCGCAACATTCTTCAAAGACGATACTAAAACGTCTTCAACTGAAGTGCACAGGAAAGCAGGACTTTCCGGAGGTACATTAGGTTAACATCCGCCAGCGAGTTTCGCCCACGGGTGTGTTTTGCGTTGTGGTATCGGTTGTTTGACTCGTTGAAATGGATATTTGACTTAAGATGTTCGAAACACTTTCAGATCGCTTAGGCGGTATATTTGACAAGCTGACGGGGCGCGGTGCGCTGTCTGATGCCGATGTCAATGCCGCCATGCGCGAAGTGCGTCGTGCCTTGCTTGAAGCCGATGTTGCCCTGGACGTTGTGCGCTCATTTGTCGATAAAGTGCGTAGCCGCGCTGTCGGCCATGAGGTTGTTAAATCGATAACGCCCGGCCAGATGGTGGTCAAGATCGTTCACGATCAGCTGATTGAAATGCTGGGGTCTGAAGCTCAGTTGCTGAGTTTTAATGCAGCCCCTCCTGTCGCCATTATGATGATCGGCCTGCAAGGTTCAGGCAAGACAACGTCAACAGCAAAAATAGCCAACAGGCTTGCCCAAAAAGATAATAAGAAAGTCCTGATGGCATCGTTGGATGTGCATCGACCTGCTGCCCAGGAGCAACTTCGCGTGCTCGGCGAACAGATTGATGTGGCAACCCTGCCCATCATTAAAGGGCAAATGCCCGTTGCAATCGCCAATCGCGCCATGGAAGCTGGCCGCCTGGGTGGTTTTGACGTTGTTATGCTGGATACGCAGGGCCGTTTACACATTGATGAAGGTTTGATGGGTGAACTGGAACAGATACGTGACCAGACTTCACCGCATGAAATCCTTCTGGTGGCCGACAGTCTGACTGGCCAGGATGCAGTAAATGTAGCTAAATCATTTGATGAGCGTGTCGGCATTACCGGCATTGTACTCACCAGAATTGATGGGGATGGCCGCGGCGGTGCGGCCTTGTCCATGCGCGCTGTCACCGGCAAGCCGATCAAGCTGATGGGCACTGGTGAAAAGATTGACGCGCTGGAAGATTTCCATCCTGAGCGTATCGCCGGGCGCATTTTGGGTATGGGCGATGTGGTATCTCTGGTTGAAAAAGCCGCCGAGACCATTGACCAGGAAAAAGCCAAACAAATGGCCGCCAAAATGCAAAAAGGCGCATTTGATCTGGATGATCTGGCTGAACAACTTAAACAGATGCAGAAAATCGGCGGTATGCAGGGTGTGCTCTCCATGTTGCCGGGCGTTGGAAAAATCAAAAAGCAGATGGCTTCAGCCAATCTTGATGAAACAATGTTCACGCGCCAGGAAGCCATCATCGGCTCCATGACCCGCAAAGAGCGCCAGCACCCTAAAGTCCTGAATGCATCGCGCAAAAAGCGCGTGGCAGCAGGCTCGGGAACAAGTGTTCAGGAAATCAACAAGCTATTGAAAATGCATCGCCAGATGGCCGACATGATGAAAAAAATGGGCCGTCAAAAAGGTGGCCTCAAAGGCTTGTTTGGCGGTGGTATGCCGGATATGGGTGCGATGGCACAAGACGCTCAAATGATGCCGGATATGTCTAAATTACCAAGTGGATTACCAGGTCTGGGAGGAAGTTCGCAAGGACTGCCCGGTCTGGGAACAGGATCAATGCCGGGATTGCCCGGATTGCCAAAAAGAAAGAAGTAACTGAATTATTGATTTGAACCGGGGCTGTCAAAATCCCCGAACACTAATTTTAACAAGATTTATCACTTAAGGAAAAAATAGATGGGACTAAGAATTAGACTGGCCAGAGGCGGCGCAAAGAAGCGGCCTTATTACCGTATTGTTATTGCTGATGTGCGTTCATCGCGCGATGGTCGCTTTATTGAAAAAGTAGGTACTTTTAATCCTCTTTTGCCAAAAGATTCAGATGATCGTGTAACCCTGAATGAGGAACGCATCAAATACTGGATTGGCCATGGCGCAACACCAACTGACCGTGTGTTACGTTTCCTTGACAGTGCGGGTATCATGAAGCGCGACGCAAGAAACAACCCCAACAAAGCCTTGCCTGGTAAAAAGCGTCTGGAACGCGAAGCCGAAGCCGCTGCAAAAGAAGCTGATGCAAAAGAAGCTGCAGCCGCAGCAGCAGAGGCACCAGCCGAAGCACCAGCTGAAGAAGCAGCCAAGAGCGAGTAACATTTCCGCTGTGGTCGTTTTGTATTTGCGAAGGATATTTTTAGCTGATGCAAAAAGAAGAAAATGGCAAAATCTGTCTGGGTGCTATTGCCGGTGCCCACGGCATCAAGGGTGAAGTTAAAATCAAAACCTTCACGCAAGACCCGAAGGATATTGCCGCTTACGGCCCCTTGGAAAGTGAAGATGGAACGCGCAGATTTTCAATTCTGAATTTACGGCCAGATAAAATTGGTGTGGTTGCCAGAATTGAAGGGCTTGAAGATCGTGATATAGCCCAAAAGCTAAAAGGCACACGGCTTTATGTGAAGCGTGAAGCGTTGCCCGCGGTGGAAGAAGAAACCTGGTATCATGCAGACCTTATCGGTCTGAAGGTGCGGGGAAAAGACGATAAAGAATATGGCATTGTCATCGGAGTGTTCGATTTTGGTGCCGGCGACATGGTAGAAGTAGCACCCGATGAAGGAGGAGACAGTTTGTTTATTCCTTTTACCCGGGACGCTGTGCCGATCGTGAATATTAAACAAGGGTATATCACCGCTGAGCCGATGGAAATAATGGCGGATGATGAACCTGATGAAAAGACAAGTTGAGTTAGGTGATTAAGTTTTAAATGACCACATCGTGCGATACATATGATGCAAGCGTTTTGACGCTGTATCCGGAAATGTTTCCGGGACCGCTTGGCCTGAGCCTGGCGGGTCGTGCGCTTGAGCATGGCATTTGGTCACTTGAAGCTGTCAATATTCGCGCCTTTGCGCACGATCAGCATCACACGGTTGACGGCACACCGGCCGGCGGTGGTGCCGGCATGGTGTTGCGGGCAGATGTGGTAGCCCGCGCCCTTGATGAAACGGTTAAGAACAAACCCGGGCGTCCGGTTATTTACCTGACCCCGCGCGGGCGTCCGTTAACACAGGCAAAAGTGCGCGAGCTGGCACAGGCACCCGGAGTGGTTATGCTGTGCGGTCGGTTTGAAGGTGTTGATGAACGCGTGATACAATCGCGCGAAATAGAAGAAATCAGCCTGGGCGATTATGTGCTCTCGGGCGGCGAGCCTGCAGCTTTAAGCATGTTGGATGCCATCGTGCGTCTGCTGCCGGGAGTGACTGCAAATCAGGCCTCGTTAGAAGATGAAAGTTTTGAGAACGGCTTACTGGAATATCCGCAGTTTACCCGCCCCAACAAATGGGAAGGTATGGATATACCAGCCATTTTAACCAGCGGCCACCATGGCGAGATTGCCAAATGGCGGCGCAAACAGGCAGAAGAAATTACCAGACAGCGACGCCCCGATCTTTGGGCAAAGCACAGTGCTGGGGGCAGCGTATGCCCAACCAGTTGAAACAATTATGTTTGATTTGAATGTGCTGTATGACAAATACTAGGCTTTGTCTCAGCGCCAGCGAGTTTTAGAAAGGCGAATGAAATGAATATTATCGAAGAAATAGAGCAAGAGCAGCTCAAGGCATTGGCGGAAAAACGTCCGATCCCGGAATTTGGTCCAGGCGATACATTGCGCGTAAATGTGAAAGTGGTCGAAGGCACACGCGAGCGTGTTCAGGCCTATGAAGGTGTGTGTATTTCACGCTCTGGCCCCGGCATCAACGAGAGTTTTACCGTTCGTAAAATCTCTTATGGTGAAGGTGTTGAAAGAGTGTTTCCGCTGTACAGCCCAATGATTGACAGTATTGACGTGGTACGTCGGGGTCGTGTGCGGCGTGCAAAACTGTATTATCTGCGCGGTCTGCGCGGTAAGGCTGCAAGAATTGCAGAAAAGAAAGACATACGCCCAAAGAAAGCTGCAAAAGCGTCAAGCTAGGCAGTTTTTTGGAACCGGGTGTTGAATTGACAGCAGGTCTGCATTTTTCGTAAGCCGGTGATGACATGGTGGTATTTTTGTGAGGATAAAATGATGGAAAACACTAGAACGCTCTATGATAAAATTTGGGACGATCACCTCATTTCAATTCAGGAAGATGGAACCGGTCTGCTGTATATTGACCGCCATCTCGTGCATGAAGTCACCAGTCCACAAGCTTTTGAAGGCCTGCGAAACGCAAAACGTAAAGTCCACGAACCTTCAAAGACGCTCGCAGTTGTCGATCATAATGTGCCCACAAGTGACCGCAGCAAGGGCATTGATGATCCTGAATCAAAACTTCAGGTCGATACTTTGGCACAAAATTGCGCTGAGTTCGGTGTTGAATATTTTGATGAGATGGATGAACGCCAGGGCATCTGCCATATCATTGGCCCTGAACAGGGGTTTACCTTGCCCGGCATGACCATTGTGTGTGGTGACAGTCATACAGCAACTCATGGAGCGTTTGGTGCTCTTGCCCATGGTATTGGCACCTCGGAAGTTGAACATGTGCTGGCAACCCAGACACTGATCCAGAACAAATCCAAAAATATGCGGGTGCGTGTTGATGGAAAATTGCCAAACGGTGTAACCGCCAAAGATATTATTCTGGCAATCATCGGCCAGATTGGTACAGCGGGCGGCACAGGGCATGTGATTGAATTTTGTGGTGAAGCCATCCGGTCTCTATCAATGGAAGGCCGCATGACCGTTTGTAATATGACGATTGAAGCCGGTGCACGCGCCGGATTGATTGCGCCAGATAACACAACCTTTGAATATGTTAAGGGCAAACCTCGTACACCTACGGGCGAAAACTGGGATCTGGCACTTGCCTACTGGAAAACCCTTCATAGTGATGATGCCGCTGAGTTCGATACAGAAATATCGCTTGATGCAGAAAGCCTGCCCCCTATCGTTACCTGGGGCACAAGCCCTGAAGATGTGCTCACCATTGATGGCAAAATCCCCAATCCGGCAGACTTTGCCGATAAGGCCAAACGCGCATCTATTGAACGATCGCTGGAGTATATGGGCTTAACACCCGGCACCCCGATAAAGGATATTACTATTGACCGGATGTTTATCGGCTCGTGCACCAATGGCCGCATTGAAGATTTGCGCGCTGCTGCCAAAGTGGCTGAAGGTCATAGGGTTTCCGAACACGTGAGTGCGATGGTTGTGCCCGGTTCCGGTCTGGTGAAAATTCAGGCGGAAGCAGAAGGCCTGGACAAGATTTTTATCGAAGCGGGCTTTGACTGGCGCGAACCTGGATGTTCCATGTGTCTGGCGATGAATGCAGATAAGCTTGATCCCAAAGAGCGTTGCGCATCCACCTCCAATCGTAATTTCGAAGGACGCCAGGGCAAAGGCGGCAGAACCCATCTTGTGAGCCCTGAAATGGCTGTTGCAGCCGCAATTGCCGGTCATTTTGTAGATATACGTACATTCAAATAGGCTGGAGATGCCTAAATATAGGCAGCTGACTTGACCAACTGGCGCAGATGCGCAAAAAAGAGTGAAATTTTTATCCGGGTATCTTTTTTCATACCCTCGTGACCATTTTGAGAGTGTTTATTCATGGATAAGTTTACAACCCATAGCGGTGTTGCGGCCCCTTTGCCGATGATTAATATCGACACTGATAAAATCATTCCCAAGCAATACCTCAAAACCATCCACCGTACAGGCTTGGGTAAAGCCCTGTTTGCGGAAATGCGTTATCATGATGATGGCACTGAGAAAGAAGATTTCATTCTCAATCAGCCCGCCTACCGCAATGCCAGCCTTTTGATTGCCGGTGATAACTTTGGCTGTGGCTCCTCGCGCGAACATGCACCCTGGGCATTACAGGATTTTGGCATCAAGTGTGTGGTTGCCACCAGCTTTGCTGATATCTTTTATAATAACTGCTTTAAAAACGGTATCCTGCCCATTATTCTGCCTCAGGAAGACATCGACAAACTGATGGATGATGCAGCGCGTGGCTCTAATGCAGTGATTACTGTTGATCTTGAGGCCCAGAAAATTACCGGCCCCGATGGCGGCACAATTTCATTTGAGCTGGACCCTCACCGCAAACGCTGCCTGGTTGAAGGCCTTGATGATATCGGCCTGACACTGGAAAAAGTTGACGCCATCAAGACGTTTGAGACCACCATGAAGAAAGCCCGTCCGTGGGTATAGGGGCCAGGATAATTTAAAATATTATGCCCCGCCAAAGAGCGGGGCTTTTTTTGCACAACTACCAAATTGGATAAAAATAATGACAACGAAAAATATTCTTCTTCTTCCCGGTGACGGTATTGGTCCAGAGGTCATGGCTGAAGTATCGCGCGTGATCGAATGGTTTTCAGGTCGCAAAGGTACAACTTTCGTGACCGAAACAGAATTGGTTGGCGGCTGTTGTTATGATGCCCATGGTGTGGCGGTAACCGATGAGACCATTGAAAAGGCCAAGGCAGCGGACGCGGTTATTCTTGGTGCGGTTGGTGGACCAAAGTGGGACGGTGTTGATTTTTCGGTTCGCCCGGAAGCAGGCCTGTTGCGCTTGCGTAAAGATTTGCAATTGTTTGCCAACCTGCGTCCGGCCATCTGTTTTGAAGCTTTGGCAGATGCCTCATCGCTGAAGCGCGAACTGGTTGAAGGCCTCGATATCATGATTGTGCGCGAGCTCACGGGTGGGCTTTATTTTGGTGAGCCACGTGGCATCACCGATTTAGGCAATGGCCAGCGCCGCGGTATCAATACGCAAGTCTATGACACATTTGAAATTCAACGCGTTGCCAGCGTTGCCTTTGATCTCGCCCGCAAACGGGGAAACCGGGTGACGTCTGTTGAAAAACGCAATGTTATGGAATCCGGTCTGCTGTGGCAGGAAGA
>Ga0256847_1001170_pt1 | contig 14025 bp, 10 predicted proteins | sample TeddybearmetaG_FD_189099 | JGI IMG/M metagenome (GOLD analysis project Ga0256847, IMG submission 189099) | Hydrothermal vent microbial communities from East Pacific Rise, Pacific Ocean - Teddybear | ecosystem: Environmental > Aquatic > Marine > Hydrothermal vents | place: Pacific Ocean: East... | reverse complement strand
CGAAATCATACCAGCTTCAGCTAGCGAATTACTTCCAGATGTATCGTCAACAAACTTCCCATTATTATTTTTAAGAAGGTAGGAGCGAGGTGATAGTGGATATTTTCCTGGAATTACGTTTCCGCCTACAAATAAATCTAAATCGCCATCGCCATCATAATCTCCTGCAACAACACTTTTTCCTGAAACTAACATTTTTGGAAGCGCTTGTTTATTATAAGTAAATGCGCCATTTCCATTGTTAATATATAGTCTATCTTGTAATAGTGGGCTATTTTCTGCAAGGTTATAACCTGCACTTACTACATATAGGTCAGCGTCGCCATCGCCATCAGCATCAAAAAATAATGCTTTGGCATCTTCATATTTTGCTTCGTTTTTCCAAAGATTTTCATTCGATTTTAAAAATGTTCCATTACTTTGTTGAATGTACAAAGCTGCTTGTGCACCAGAGGCGTTTCCGACGAAAAAGTCTTCGAGACCATCACCATTAACATCGCCTTTTGCAATACCAGTTCCTTTTGTAGATTGCATTTGTGGTAGTAAAAGTTGAAGCTCATAATCATCAAATCCATTTTCAATATGTTGGTAATCGATACCAACTTGAGCAGTATTGAGTGTTTTTTTATTAGATGTTAGTTTTTTTAAGTTTAAAACATCATTAGTTGCAGAGGCATAATCGATTGTAAGTTTTTGATTTACTGATACATCTTTTAATGTAGATATTTTTCCATCTGGCCATTGTACAATAACTTCGTTAGCTTGTGTTTCACTACCCAATCCGAAGTTTAAAAATTGTGGTACAGATGATTCAAAACCCCTTGTTAAGTATAGTTTTTGAAATTGAGTTTTATCGTCACTTTTAATAAACACGCTTGCGCCAATTCCTAGACTATTAGTTTTAGGGCCTTTTAAAAATATTTGTAAATAATTATTATTTGCATTGTTTCGGTAAATGCCTATTTTATCATTTACATTGTTTACAATTAGATCTAAGTCGCCATCGTTATCAAAATCGGCATAAGCAGCACCGTTAGAAAAACTAGGGTCTTCAAGTCCCCAATCTTTTATTTTTTTTGTAAAAGTAAAGTCACCATTATTTTGATAAATATAATTATCTAACTTTTGAGAAGGCATCATGTCAAGCACTGCTTGTATAGTCATAGACTCACCCCTAGCATTTTTTTCACGTAAAGCAATTCTAAAATCTTGATTATGGTAATCTTTATAAACCCCATTTGAAACAAAAATATCTTTTAAACCATCATTATCAAAGTCGGCTATAAGAGGAGCCCAACTCCAATCGGTTTTTACTACACCACTAAGTTGTGCAGTTTCCTTAAATTTTCCGTTTCCGTTATTTTTATGAAGCATATTTGCCATGTAAGCATGATGATATCCAACATTAACCATTGCCATAAAATTTTCGGTACTCATTGAGGCCATATTTTCTTTGCCTCTTGCATAATTTTCGGCAAGCATATCGACGGTAATTAAATCTGCATATAAGTCATTATCAAGATCAGCAAAATCAGAGCCCATACTATTAAAAGAAATATGATTTATATTTTTTTTAATTTCATTTTTGAAGGTTCCATCTTTTTGATTGATATACATAGCATCTGGCTCTAAATAATCGTTAGAGATATAAATATCATCCCATCCATCATTATTAAAATCGCCTACAGCACCAGATAATCCCCAAGCTTTATTGTATAAACCAGCCTCGCTAGTTACTTTAGTAAAATGATTACCATCGTTTCTATAGAGTTGGTCGCTAGTAACTTCTTCTATCTGTCTTTGAATTTCTCCACTAATTTTAGTATTATTTCTAAAATCGTATCTGTAGTTTACAACATATAAGTCAAGATCGCCATCTTTATCATAATCTAAAGAATAGGCTTGTGTGCTATATCCAGGATCATCGATTCCCCATTTTGCACCTTCTTCTTTAAAGGTTCCATCTTGTTGATTCATAAAAAGTAAGTTTCGTCTACCGTCATCACTTTTTAATGAACCAGCTTTCGAAACATAGATATCTAACCAACCATCGTTGTTAACATCTATCATAGTTACTCCTGTAGAAAATCCTTTGTAGTCTTCAGTTTTAGATTTAGTAGTAATATCTTCAAAAACAAAATCACCATTATTTTTATACAATCTATTTGCACCAAAATTTGAAACTAGGTAAATATCTTGTAAACCATCATTGTCAATATCACCAACAGCAACACCACCACCAGTATATAAATATGGATAGTTTAAAAAGTTAAATTCAAGGTCTTCTTTTACAAGATTTTGAAACGTAATTTGTGAAGTCTCAATATTTATCTTTGTGAAAAGAGTAGTTGCTTCATCGGTGTAAAGCACACCAGATTCTTTGGTGTTTTTCTTAGTTGAATCATCATCACACGATAAAATACCAATTGCTAAAAATAAAAATAAAAACGTAAATTTCATTTTGAAGAAAAATATTTGGTTAATCCTCAAATATATAGAAAAACATATTAACGTCAAGCTATATATTCATAAAATGAAAAGGCTTCATTTTAAAAGAACACTAAAACATCTTTTATTTAATATATTTTGGTGATTTGTAGTCTAGCTGGCTTATATAATAATAAGAAAAGTTTAGCTTTTCTTAGTCTTTGTAGCTTTACTTTTGGAAGCAGCTGGTTTTGTTTTCTTTTTTGGTTTTATAACAGTTTTATTACTTTTTCTTGGACGCAACTTTCCGTATGTTCCCGCAGTAATTTTACCACGCCTTGTTTTTTTATCACCTTTTCCCATTTAGATTATTTTTGAATTAATTAGTCTTACAATTTAAGTAATTTTTATTTATTGATAAAGCCATGTTAAATTATATGTGTTTCTCACTTCATTTTTTTACTTTTAAGATTCATAAAAGATAATATTCTTAAAGAATGAAGTATTTATTTGTAATATTTATAAGTGTATTGGTTATCTCCTGTAAGAATGATGTTGCTGAAGCTGCTCAGGTAGAAGAAAAAATTGTTGATGTAGTTGAGGTTTCAGAAAAAAACATCAAAATTCCAGTTTTGTCATATAACGAGTTAGAACCGTATTTAAATAAAAAAAACGATACAACTTATATTATAAACTTTTGGGCAACTTGGTGTAAACCATGTATTAAAGAATTGCCATATTTTGAAGATTTAAGAGAAACATATTCTAACGAAAAAGTAAAAGTGATTTTAGTAAGTCTTGACTTCGTAAGGTTATTAGAAAAACAAGTAATACCATTTGTAAAAAAAAGAAATATTAAATCTCAAGTATTTTTATTAGATGATCCTAACGAAAATGAATGGATTCCAAAAATTGATGAAAACTGGAGTGGCGCAATTCCAGCAACAATTATTTACAATAAAACAAATCGAAAATTTTACGAACATTCATTTACTTATTCAGCACTTGAAACTGAATTAAAAACAATGTTATAAAGTAGCGTTATGAGAAAAATAAAAAAAAACCCAATATTACTTATTGCAATTGCTACAATAATTACAATTGTTACAACGAGTAGTTTCAATTCGACAAAAAATGGAGGTAAAGGCTATCAAATTGGTGATGTAGCTACCGATTTTAATTTAATGAATATCGACAAATCGATGGTTTCATTAGAAGATTATGAAGATGCTTTAGGTTTTATAATCATTTTTACTTGTAATACGTGCCCTTTTGCTGTTGCAAATGAAGAACGTATTATTGCTTTAGATAAAGAGTTTAAAGAAAAGGGATATCCTGTTATTGCAATTAATCCTAACAACCCAAGGGCTCAACCAGACGATACGTTCGAACTTATGCAAGAAAAAGCGAAAGATAGAGGTTTTACTTTTCCTTATTTGGTAGATAAAGGTCAAGAGATTTATCCTCAATATGGAGCAACTAAAACACCTCACGTATATATTCTTCAAAAAGAAAATGGTAAAAATATTGTAAAATATATTGGTGCAATAGACGATAATATTCGAAACCCTTCTGCAGTAAAAAAACGATTTGTTGCAAGTGCAGTTTACGAATTACTTGATGGAAAAGAGGTTTCAGTAAAAACAACAAAAGCAATTGGCTGCTCTATTAAAGTGTAATTAAAATTTTTGGTTTCTTGAATAGTTGTTTTGACTCATTGATTTTTATATATTTACAGCTTTCAAGTACTAAAACATGAAAACATTTTATATTTTATGTATTGCGATTTTCACCTTTTCGGTAGTTAAGGCAAAAAATAATTGCGAAGTTAGCAGTGCAAGAAGTATAGATGTCGAAGTTTCTATTATTCCTTTAAAATCTGCGCGACCTGGGTTTAATGCCGATTATAAAATTGTTTATTATAATAAAGGAACCCAAGCTCAATCTGGTTCAATTACTTTTACGTTCGATAATGAAATGCTTACTTATAGCGCATCTTCATTAATGTATGATTCGTTTATTTATGATACATTTACTTGGAACTATTACGATTTAGAATCCAACGAGAAACAAGAAATCTTTATAACACTATTAGTAAATAGTCCAACAGATTCACCCGCAGTAAACATTGATGATCTTTTAAAATTTTCAGCAATTATTAGTCCTGTAAATGGAGACGAAAGACCCGAGGATAACTACTTTACACTTGTGCAAAAAGTAAAAGGATCATTAGACCCTAATGACAAAAGGTGCCTACAAGGCGATGCTATTACTATAGATAAAGTTGGTAAATTTGTACATTACCTTATTAGATTTGAAAATATTGGAACTTCTTTTGCTGAAAATGTTATTATTGAAGATTTTATCGACCCAACCAAATTCGATATAGCTAGTTTAGAATCGTTAGATGCTAGTCATAATTATATAACAGCAATCACTGGAAATACAGTCCAGTTTATTTTTAATGATATTAACTTAGCTTTTGAAGATGAAAATAACGACGGGCATGTATTGTTTAAAGTAAAAACATTAGCAACCTTGGTTGTTGGAGATGTTTTTACAAATAATGCTGAAATAGTTTTCGATTTTAATGCTCCGATAAGCACAAATACAACTTCAACAATTGTTGAAGAACTTCTGGCTGTATCTGATTTTAATTTCGATGATGCTTTTGTGTTATTTCCTAACCCTGTAATTAATAAGTTTCAACTAAAGCAAACTAGCGATTTTACAGTTAATTCGTTTGAAATATATTCAATTTTAGGAAAAGAAATATTAAGAAATTCAACATTTAATATTGTCGATCAAATAGACGTTTCGGCATTAAATCCAGGAACGTATATCCTTAAATTAAACAACCTTCAAGGAACATTTTCTACACTATTTATTAAAAAATAAAGCTTGTTTTTAAGAAAAGTTAAAAAAATCTTAAAAAAAGTGAAACATTTTTGAGTTTTAGGCGTCTATTAATAAAGTAATTCATCTACAAAAGAAGAAAAAGTTTTATTAATGGATAAGAAAAGCCTTTTATATATAAGTTTAATAGCTGTTTTTTTTATACAATCGTGTATAGAAAATAAAACAAATGAGGTTGAACTTATTACAGTCGAACAAATGAATGAGGCTATTGAAGACGAAACTATTCAGTTAATTGATGTTCGTACAACCGAAGAATACTTTGAGAGCCATCTTTCAAATGCCCAAAATATTTGTGTTTCCGATATTGGTTTTAAAGAAAAAGCCAAAACTTTAGATAAAAACAAACCTGTTTATGTGTATTGTAAAAAAGGAAAGGAAAGCAAAAGAGCTGCAAAAATATTAAAAGAAATGGGCTTTAAAAAAATCTACAATTTCGACGGCGGTATTTTTCTATGGGAAGAAAATGGTTACGAAACCGATCATTCAAAACCTTAAGGCAGTATTTATTTTAATTAGTTCCGAGCTATTATAGACTGAAGCGCTGAAATCGATTTTGAATATTAAAATTACTTAAGATAATCAAGAACGATACAAGATATATCCACCAAGTCTGACTAAAATTTAAAGAGGTAGCAATTAAAAAGATTGAAATTCCTGAAATATAAATTAATATATTAAGCCACGATTTATTTTTATAATGTTTCCAGATTATAAAAAAGCTTCCAATTAAAAAAACTCCTAAAGCAATATATTTAAACTTAGAGTTATAGGCTAGGTTTTCTAAACCAATAAAACTAAAAATGGAAGCATAGGCTGCCCAACAAATCGGGCATTTTGGAAATAGAAAAAATACTATTGCCGAAAGCGCATTTAAAACACTCATCTTTTTTGTATTAGATGCTGTTTTTTTACTTGCTTTATTACACGAACACGAATTAGTATTTACAACTTCCATTTTTTATTTTTAAATTTCCTGCCTTGAAATTCAAGACAGGAAATAAATTTTCAACCTTTTTATTGAGTTGGTTTTGGAATCGAATCATTCCATTTTGCTTTTCCCATTAACCAGCTAAAATCACCACTTAACTGACCTCCTTTACCAAACGATATTTTACCATTGCTAAAGCTGTACGAATTATAAATTCTAGCACTCGAATGACAACCCATACAACTTTCGGTTCCAAAAATTGTTATACCAGACGGCGGGAATGGCGAGGTTTCCATTAAACCAGCAATTTGATTACCAGTTTGAAAAAACGTTTCCATAGTTAAATTTGTTAGTAAAGCTAAGTTTGGATCTCCTCCAGGTTTATTAGTAACAGTTCCAGGAATGATATATTCTGTACTTGTACTAATAGTTGGTATAGCATTTTGATCTAGCGGATATTGTGTGTCGATTAACTCATAATATTGCCAAACACTATTTTGTTGTTTAAAATATGCTTGCATTTGTTTATTAATATTTTGTACACGTACAGGAATATCGATCATTCTTTTTGCCTGTGTTTTCATAACATCACTACTTGCGTAGTACTTATTTATTGTATCACCAGAAATAGTCCAATAACTTCCATGATCACTATCATTAAATGTATAAGTAGTACCATTTGTTACATCGACATTTGCAGGACATATTTCGCAATCTGGATCTCGTAATGAAGGCGAAACAACAATTGTTTTACCATCTTTTTCGAATGAGTTTTGTCTTAAATTGTCGATATGCTCAAACGTAGACCAAACCCATTGTTTTCCTGTTGGGGTTTTCTGGCTTATATGCATACCAATCATGCCAAGTAAGGTTGGAATTGTATCTAATTCTCCCGTTGCTTCATTAATTAAATATCCTTCATCTGTAAAATATCGATCCTTATAATCGGTGTCTTCAAGAATTTTCCATGCAAATTTTATTTCTACAGCACCTAATTCGCCTGTATCATAATTTCCGATAGGAAAATTTGCTTCAGTATTATTTTTTGAAAAATTTATTTGTCCATTAATATTATATAACGTACTATCAATAATATAATCATACTCTTCTCTATTCATTAATACTTCATATACCACAACGTTTCCATTTTGATCAAATAATTTTCCAGCAAATGCTTGATCAACTTCATCGGTAATGTTAAAATTGTTAGGGTGCGTTGGAGTAACTGATGAAAGAATTATTCTTGAGTCAGAATCACCTAAAGCATCAGTCGGAAGCCCTAACCCTGAATCATTTCTTGGGCTACCCCACGGTGCAGGTTTGTAACCGTCTGATCGGTAAACTTGAAAAGCTTCTTTCCAACCTAACCACGTTGGCTCTCCTTCATCATTAAAATTAGGTAAGGCATTTCCGTCCTTATCTCGAGGCCATTGTATAGCAATAAAAGCTTGCCAACTATACATGTTAAAAGCTTCATTTAATTGATAAATATTTCCTTCATCTTTTAATTTTTGCTGAACTGCTGGGTCTACATCTACCGGAATATTTGGTGTAAAATCAATAGGCGAGGTAACTTTACTATAATCCGATGATTTATTGTTTGTATCGCAAGAAGCAAAAAGTAATGTGATACTAATTAGTGCAATAAGCAGTTTTGGTACTTTGTTGTTTAAACAAAATTTGTAAAATAAATGTTTCATAATAGTATTATTTTTGATTAGTTGATAATTAATTTTTTAAACTGAAAGTTGTCTTCTTTTCCAAAATGCATTAGTTTTAAATCGTTTTTCTTCTAAATAATATTCATGTTTTTTCTTTTTGTATTCTTCAAATTCTAAATCAATTAATTTTTGATATTTCACTAAACCAGAAGCATCTCCCTTAAGCATATCTCGAATTGCATAGGAAGCAATTTTGCTCATTCGCAGCGATTTAAAAATACCTAAAGAAGAAATTGGGTCGAAACTAATTGCAGCATCACCAACACAAAGCCACGAATTACCAACAACCGAACTTAGATATTGAGTATGTGCAGCAACAACTTTTGGTGCCGAAATAGATTGTGTGTTTACTAACCTTTTAATTGTGTGTGTGGTTTTTGAAAGCTCTATATCAAATTTTTCCGACTTTCTTATTTTATACTTGTTTGCAATATCACCATCTGTCATATATGCAACAACTAGTTTGTTATTAGGTATCGTTGCACTGTACCACCATCCATTTTCATCAGTTTCTACATAAGTTTCAGAACCTTTATTTTTTAATACTGAAACATTTTCGTTGGTATTTAAATCATAAAACCGATAGATACCTACCAAATTATCTGAAGCATTTTTTATACTTCCTTGCAAACTTGCAAAAGCAGCTTTTTTCCCGGTAGCATCAACTACAAATTTTGAAGTTATAACAGTATGTTTATCTGAAATTTTACATAAAATTTGCCATCCATTATTATTTTCTTCCGAAGAAATAATACGTGTATTAAAAAAGAAATCTACGCCTCTTTTTTTTGCTTCGGAAACCATTAGTTTATCAAAAATAGTTCTGTCTAAATGCCAACCATATCCAAATGGAGAATAAATATATTCATTACAATGAAGTGACTTCGAACCCCAAGAGGCAGCATTGCCGTAGGATTTTTTGAAATTACAGGCTAAAAAATCTTGCCATATCCCTAAATTTTGAAGTTGTTGAGCTGTTTGAGGAGGTAGCGTTTCTCCAATTCGTGGAACCGAAATTGAGATCAAACTTTTTGAACGCTCAATAATCGCCACTTTTAAATTTGGACAATCGTTTTTTAAAGCAATTGCTACAGCACATCCAGCAACGCCTCCGCCAATAATTAAAACATCAAATGTTAATTTACTTTCCACGATTTATTAATCTTGTTTAACAGCTATCCATTGTGCAACTACACCTGCAGGTGCTGTCGATTTTCCATTTGGTCCAGTTGGATGCGGAATAACACGAACGATAGTCCCCACAATTGCTGGACGTTGATCGGCACCATTACACCAATTTGGGATGTAATAGCCAACATAATTATAAATCCACTCAGCACCTCCTACAATTCCTTTTCCTTGAAAATTTACACAAAAAGGATTTCCATATGTAATTGAGCCACTAAGTTTTAATTCCCAACCTGTATCGTAAATTAATCCGTCAAAGGTTTGCATAGCTGTTTCATTAATTCTAATGTTTCCGCGTCCAAATTCTAAAGAGTCAAAATCGGCAGCTAAATCGGGATTACTTAAAAAACTTCTATATGTCCATGTTCCAACAAGAACTTCAGGAACGTTATTAGTTGATGTATTCATAGTATTGTTATTTAGATTCTTTATTTGATTCTCCAAACGATTGTCCTAACACACGATCACCTGGTTTTACTGGGTCGCCTAATGCATCATTATTTCTTTCAACTTGATAAAACGTACGGTTTACACTATCGCCATCATCAGCAATTATAAACCCTAAATCTTTCCACGCTTCTACCATTTGTAAATCTCCAGCTTTGTTGTTTGGTATTCCAGAAGCCCAGTAAACCTGACTTCCATTTAAACTTTCTGAAACGACCATAGGTCTATGTGCGGGCCACCAAGGAGTATTATAAGCTATTTGTTGTTCGACTGGATCTCCTATTGAGGCAGGATCTATTACAGCCCAATCTTTATAGGTAATATTAATATCTTGAGACGTACATTCATGGAAATCGGCTTGCCAAGGAATTCCGATATACTTAGTTAAATCTCCTGGTTCTAAACCTTCACTTAAATTAGGAGCATTACTACCATCTTTCTCTGCAATTGGTTTTGGAATACTCAATCCGCCAGCCAAATAATTTGCATGTTTTATTCGGAAAGGCTCGCTGTATATGGCAGGATTATCAACGATCCATGATAATTCTCCACCCGGACAAAATGCGCCTCCCAATACATTACTCAATACACCTCTGTCTATTCCAACACCTGTTTTTGGTGGTTTTGACCACGGATTTTGACAATCTTTATTTCCTTCACCCCATTCTTCACATTCGTTTACAAATTTTCCTTTAACCCATTGTTTTAAAAAGAAAAGTTGGGTTTCTGTCATCGATAGAAATTTCTGTGGAGAAACATTTGTTAACGGATTGTTTCCGCATAGCAAAGGCATTAGCCTTGGTTTTGCTGAAGTTTTATTATAATTTCCATCAACTTCATACTTGTTTAGTTGATCGGTTTGTCGCATAATACCATATACAAATTGGCGAAGTCTAAAGTTTGGATCTTCTCCATTTTGAGGCACAACCGATAAAGCATCCTTACTTAAGTTTCCACCGGTTCCTCTATTGTGAGGGTCTCCACCAGAAAAATAATCGAAATCGTATGTATATTTATAATCATCTGGCCTTCTAAACATTGGCCATAATTCTTTGTAATATTTTGGGTAATATTCAGGATTGTAATGTGCCTCGTTTTGCCAAATTTCTAATTCCTCATGAGTTGTTGGACTATTACTTTCTTTGTCATAAGGAGCTACTCCAAAAACTTGTGGGTCATAAGCCATTTTGCGCACAAACAAGTCATACATTTTTTCATCCATTGTAATCATGTCTTCCATTTGTGGGACATATCTTGGATAGCCAACAACAACCCAAGCAGGTACTTGTACATCCATAGATCCAGATACTAATGTTTTAATTTCTTTATCACCATCGTATGAAATTTGATTGTATGAAAATTGAATCGAAGCTGTAATTGGACCGTCTGAAATATCGTCGAACCATCCATCATTATTCACAAAACTTGTAATTACTGGTGTTGTAGTAGAACCCGAATTTCCATCGCCACCGAGTACTATTAAGCGAATGTTTTTATCCTGCTCATTTACGATTAATGTTCCTAAAGAGTCAATTGCATTTGGTTTAATATCATCTGGCGGAAATGTTTGCGGATAGGCAACTTTTTTATTTTTACTTAAATCTTTCTTTTTTGTTTCAGTACCATATTTTGCAAAAACACCTTTGTTATTTTTTAAATTTACAGTTAAAGGTCCGGGATCTATAATTAATTGCCTGCGTAAATCAGGTTGCGTTACGTCTGGATTTCGAAGAGGGTGATCGCTGTCATATCCTTGCATTCCGTTGGTTTCTTGAAATTCGTACCACGATGCTTTTTTATTTGCAAGATGAACAGTCCAGTTAATATCCGTTACTTTTCCTTCTACAATAGTTGGTGCTGTAACAGCAGATTCTATCACAAAATTATGTTTTTCACCAATCTTAATTTCTTTTCCTACAGTGTCTTGCTCATTTTCATAAGCAAATACTTTAAAGCGGGCTGCTTGTTTTTTTATCTTCGATAAATCCGAATCATCTTTAAAAGAACTAACCCTAACAGGATTTCCTTTTTTATCGGTTTTTTCTCTACCTAAATCATCACAAGCTATTGGTAATGCTCCTGGTTGTTCTGGTGATAAATAAAAATTATCATCTGTGTTTCCAAGTCTAGAAATACCAATACTTGGATGAATTTTGAATGTTGTATAAGAATTGCTCATTATAATAAGTCTTTAATTTTTTAGTCTAAAAAGTTTAGTGAAACGCCGTCTATATATACAGCATTGTCGATGGTATTGCCATCAATTCCAACAATTACCAATTGTACAGAAATATCTTTTGCGCCATCATTTAAAACTCGTTTAACGGCTTCAGTTGCATCAACTTTATAGTTTCTTGGTTCGTGATGATGTAATGGTCTATGATCAAAAGTACGTGTATTATCTAGAGGTAAATCGCAGTGCCCTGGTCCTCCATAACAGCTACCATGGAATGTAATTATTTCTTCTACAAATTTATCATTCCCCTTGGTAGGAGTTTCTAATGTTGCATTTGGAGAATTTAAAAATATTCGGATACATGCATTTTGTAAATTTCCGCGTTGTACACGATGTATTTTAATTTCAGCTTTACGATGTGTGTCAAGTGTATTTTTTGAAACTTTTGATGCTTCACTATTAAACTTCTTCAAACTATATTTACTAGATACATCAAAATAAACTGAATCTTTTTGATAGATATACCCTAATTTTTGAGTACTCATTCCTTCTGCAACAGTCATCGACCAGGGCGCCATTGCTCCATCCATTTCTTGTGGTGTGCCATTGTGTAATTCTTGCCATCTAGCCCAAATTCTATCAACATTAGAATGGTGCGACCAAAATAATGGGTCGAATGCAGTAATTCGATTATCTGTCATCCAACCAGTCTGTGGATTCTCTAGACTTTGTGCGTTTGGTGTAAGTTCTAATTTCTTATAAATCTTCGTCCATTCTTGATTTGAATCACTCGGATAACAGGGATTAGATCCTCCAGAGAAATTATGCATCCCATTATGTACTTTTTCAAGCGATCCAAAATGATGATCGTACGAAGGGCCACCTCCAAAATCACCAAAACTATCTAAAGAGAGTAATACATCTATATCGCTTTTTGTAGGATACTGTGTAGGATTATTTGAAATTGATCCTGGCCATCTATTTGGAAACCATAACGGATTTATTTCTTTTAAAACATTATAAATTACTCGTGTTTTGTCATCCCATGTCGCTGCATCGTCAACATTAATAATTCCGTAGGAAATTCCAGCAGCATTTAAAAATCGTAAGCCAGAATAAAATATCGTTCCTTTTTTGGTGATTCCTTCTAGTTTAGAAATTTCAGCTTTTGAGAACAAAGGCCTCTCGTTCGATTTTTTTTGATTCTTTAATTTTGAAAGACCTGTTTTTGTAAGATAACAACCAAAAGCATTAGGTAATACACCAGTGTCAAGTTTTAAATTGTTAAACGTATTTTGGTTTTCTTTCGAATAATCGGTCCAAGACCAATAGGGTATGGCTATATTTTCGTTATAATCTTGAAGTTTCTGTTCGAAAAAGTATAAGTATAAACGATGCCACGGCCCAAATTGTTCCCATCCGTGCTGACAAGAATTGGTGTGTATTCGCGCCCAAAAATCGAAGCTACGTTCGTCTTGCCAAAAATCGGTGTACTGAAACATACAATTTAATGCTTCCCGATAGATTTTAAGCTCCTCAGGGCTCATAGAACTTATTTCTTTTCTAATAGTTAGCCCTTTATTTTTCTTAGAATCTGTATTTGTAATATTCGCAGAAGCCTTGTGTAATGTCTCTCCATTTGCTAAAGAAATTTTTAAATCTCTAACAGTTAAACTATGTAGTTTAGCAGTACTCTTTTCATCTTCTTCTTTTAAACTTATAGGGCAATCGGCATCAATCCAATTTGCGATGGTTTGAATTTGATCTGATGTTGCTTGTTTTTTTGTATCCCATAATAACTTCGGAAAAATACTTCCATCAAAAGGATAAAGACCACGTAATCCTATAATGATGGCACTTTTATCACTTCTTTTTTCTGAAGGCTGACTGCCACCTCCACCCGAACCACCAGATGGCCAACAATCGCCAATTGAAGTTGTAGTAGGAGGTTGGTTAATTGAAGTTACTGCAGGTTGCAAAGCTGCACTATCTTTTTCTGAAGTTCCGCCACAGCATCCATCATCCGATTTAGTTAGCTGAGAAGCAGGAGGGTGTACACTCTTTACCTCAGATCCACAGCAGCCATTTGAGTTATTTTCTGAAACATCGCCATCTTTTGGAGCAATGAGTCGTTGTCCATAAAGTGATTTATTTAAAAATACTTCTGGATTTAACCAAAAAGCGTGTAGCCCTTGATAATTTGGAACCGTTTTCCCTTG